>OGHI01000496.1_pt1 | contig 24872 bp, 20 predicted proteins | sample 1571501 | NCBI WGS metagenome assembly OGHI01 (sample SAMEA2581962, study PRJEB24529) | metagenome | biome: Human gut stool | place: China | collected 2011
ACCGTGCAATCGGCTTCCTGGTCGGTCAGGTCATGAAAAAATCCCGCGGCAAAGCTAACCCGGGTATGGTCAATAAATTATTAGTAGAAAAAATGCAGTAAACGACTGCTGATTTTAAATCCTGTAAATGGGGGTGTCGCAATGAATAAACCGTTTGTTTTTGTTGGTTCAGGTTTGGGCTATTTGTGGTTGCTCATTTGGACGACTGTCGTTTCTATTATTACTGTGGGCTTGTTTTTCCCATGGGCTTATTCAGCGCAGCAGCGCTGGATCTGTGCTAATACCTACGTTGAAGGCAGGCGGCTGCGTTTCGACGGCACCGGGCTGGGGTTCTTTTTTCAATGGCTGGTCATTATGCTTCTGACTGCTGTTACTTTTGGGATTTATGCTCCCTGGGGCTATTGCCAGTTTAAACGCTGGGAGACCCGTAATACAGTTTTTGATGATTGAAAGCAACTGCCTGCTGTAATAAAACAATAAACAAAAGCTCCGTCTTTTTGACGGAGCTTTTTTGTCGTTCTGATTTATTTATATTTACTAGAAAAATATTTAAGAATACAAATAAATATGCTTGTAGATATATAGAAAGTATGATATTCTTTTAATAAGTAAAATAATATTAAATAATATAAAACGGCAAAACTGTCGAAAGGCAGTGACGCAAAGCTATAGGGTCTACTTCGTATAACGAAATGACAGCCAGTTGCTCACAAGCAGAGATATTCTCGACTTGGACAATTTTGATGCCTGCCCGTTATACGGTCGGGTATTTTTTATTTGTCAGACAGATTTCAGGGAGAGGCTAAAGAAAGAGGAAGGTGCGGGTTCATGTTGAGGAATGGTGCAAGGGAAAAAGCTTTAAGCAGAAAAGTAATGCTTTCATTGCTTATGGCAGGTACAATGTCTGTTTGTATATCTGGGGGGGACGTATGGGCTGAGAATACGGTAAAGCTGACTAGTGATACTGTTTATAATGTTATTGGTGAAATACCAGCGTCGATAGAGATGAACGGGCATAATATTATAAGCAATGTTATGTTAAATGCTGATAATGCCGGGCTGAGTATTATTGGTACAGACATGGAAAATTTAACTATAAATGGCGAAGGACTTCAATTTGCTGTCGCTGCACAAAGTAGTAGCAATGCCAAGGTATTGATTTCAAATGTGAAAAAAGTTGATATTACAGGCAATGTAATAAATGACAGTTTACTTCATAGTAATATTAATGGTGCCATTATATTTGATAAAGTGGGGCTTTTTAATATTACAACAGAAAAAAGTATTGGTTTACATGCTCAAGGAGGACTTATTTATATTGATGCTGATGCAGTTTCAATAAAGTCAAAAGATGAAAATGCTATTTGGGCACAGTTAAGTAATTGTAGTGGAGATTATCCCAGTGATGTCAAAATTAAATCTTCTGGTGATATAACATTGCAGTCGACATCTTCTACGGCAGTAGGTGCTGCTAATATGGATAGTAATGTTACTGATAACAAAGTGACAGTGGATTTGCAGGGGAAAAATATTTATGTGATTTCTGAAAAATCTACAGGATTACTGTCTAACGATTTTCAAACAGGAAAAACAAGCATTATTCTCAACGCTGACGATGTAGTTAATATTAAAGCTGGAAAAAATGGAATTTATGCTGCTAATGGCAGAGATAAAGGCGATGCTTTTGTCAGCGTTGATGCAGGCAAAGAAATTAATATTACAGGGGTCCAAAATGCTATCTATGCTGGTTCTAACGCTTTGGTGAAGATAAACGATAAGGGGACGGCGAAAGTCAGCCTTACTGGTAATGTCGTTGCTGAAAATAGCGGGCAGATAATTGTCAAAAATGCTGATCAGACAGGAGCGATTTATGCCGCTGCTGGCGGAGACGTAAGTATTACATCTTCGGGAAATGTAAATACTGTTGCCGATCGCAGTCATACAATAGAAAGCAGCGCCAGGTCTGCTGCTATAGTGGCTGATAGTGCTGATATAATAATAGAAGCAGAAAATATAAAGGCTTCTAATAGGGTTGTTTATGGTGACGACCGTGTTTATGGAATTGCATTGGAAAATGGCGGTAATATTACATTACGTGGAAACATTGATATTGAAGCTTATGGCGGAGAGGGTGTCCAGTCCCGTGCTGTCAGGAATAATGGCGGCGGCAATTTTACTGCTGTTGGGACTGTAAATGTTCTGGCTGATGTTCAGGATACTGATACAGCAGCAGTAGGTATCGATATTTGGAATAGCGGTAAAGCTGAATTTTCCGGTAAGGAGACTAATGTTACTGCTTTGGGTGGTACGGATGCTTATGGTGTACAGGTACAAAGTAATGCTGTTGCTGTTTTTGATGCCGATAATACTGTAATTAATTCCAGAATAACTACTTCGTATAAACCAGATGAGATTGCAGGTCCAAAACCAGACGGATATGGGCAATGGGCTAACGGAGTTTATGTCAGTGGTATAACAGGCAGTGACGGAATAATATTTGGCAGTAAAAACATTACTGTAAATGCTAATACAAATCCTTTAGATAATGAGCTTTCTTGTGCAACTGCATTACGTAGTGAAGGTTATGGTAAGATAACTATCGGCGATAATGTTACGACGGTATTGAATGCTGAGTCGGATAACGGTACTGCCATAGGTGTTTGGACAAGTTATTATACAAAAGCAACTTTTGGCGGTGAAAAACTTACTATAAACAGTACATCCAAGGCTGGTGATGCTGTTGGTACGATTGCCGTCTGGTCACCTAAGGTCGTTTACAGTGCGAAAGATACAATTATCAATGCTGCAAGTAGTTCAGGCAACGCTTATGGTGTAGATATAGACAATCATACACAAAGCTTGCCTAATGATTTGTATCCGTCCGCTGTAGTTAACCATACTGGAAATGTAAAGATCAATGCACAGAGCCGGGATCAAGAGGCTTTCGGCGTATATGTACATTCGGCAAAGCCCAATAAGGAATCCGGTACGGACCAGGGAGGTGCTGCTAATTTCAGCAAGGAGCTTAATATTAAGGCCGTATCTGCAAACAGTAATGCTACAGGAATTTTTGTCAGTGGAGCACCTATAACAGATGAAAATGGTGAGGTTTTGTTTACATCAGGGCAAGCGTCCGTTAATACATCAGGTGATACGACTATCGTTGCTGCTGGTAAAACTGCTTCTTACGCACTGAATGCCGAAGCTGATGGACAAATCACCGTTGGCAGTACCGGTAAAACCGTTCACTTGACGGGGGACATTGTTGCTAAAAATGATGGTGTGATTAATATTGCTGGTAAAACTAATACAATTAACGGTATAGTCAAAGCGGTTGACGGTGGCACTGTTAATCTGAGTGGCGCTAGTGACGCTGTTTATAATAATATCAACATCAACAGCTTCGTTACCCAAGGGACTGGCAGTAATGGTAGCGTCAAATTGAATGGTGGTACGATGGATTTCGGTACGCTAAATAATCAAAATTTAGCCAGTAATTCTTTTGTGGTGAATGGTGGCTCCTTAAAAGCGGCATCCAAAGACATTTTTACCAGTGCCTTAACAGCAGCAGGTACTGCTATTGATAGTGGTGATGTATTGTCTGTAGTGAATAATGCCGTTAAATTTGAAAGTGGTAAACTGATCCTGAGCGATGAGAAATATAATTTGGCTTGGTTAAAGACAGCTAAAGCGGCACTCAATAACGCTGATAGCGGCACAATGGGACTAGTTGTTACCGGGACTTTAGTCACTACTGACGGAAAAATTCAAACAGAAGCAAGTGCCAGTGATTTGGCTGATACCGGTGCGGTACATGCAGGTGTGACAGGTAAAGTAGATACTAATGATGTAACAATCGGCAGTAGCGGTCTTGAAAATCTGGGCGTCAAAGATTTGGCTCTTGGCGGTTCAGCTGCAGATGCAAGCAAAGTAACTGTAGGTGATGGTAAAGAATTGACTTTGGTTGGCAGCGGCAGCGAAAATGATGCCTTGGTAAAAACATCTGGTGGTACGGCGAAAACTAATGTTGCCGTTGCAGTTGGCGACGGCACTAATGCAGGTGCTTTAAATCTTGGAGTCGCGGGAACGGCCAGCGGCGGCAATCTTAATGCGGCAGTTGCCATTGCCAATGATGACAGTAAAGTAAATGTCGATGCCGGAACTTTTAAGGTTAATGAAATCAGCGCTGATAAAGGCACGATCAATGTAAACGAAGGTGCTGCACTCAAAACCGATAGTTTGACTGTTGGCTCATCAGGAAGTACGGTTAAGCTAAGCGGTACAGGCGCTTTAGAAGCCCAGAGTATGACTGTTAGTACAGGAACGATAGAAGTTACAGGTACGGCTAAAGCAGGGAATCTTACGGTAAATGACAGCAATGCAATAATTAGTGTCGGTACTGGTAACAGCGCGGGCAGTTTAGTTGCCGGTAATGCTGATCTCAACGGCGCGGCTGTAGTTTTAGACCCTGTATGGCAGGGTAATGATACGATTGGGAATGCTTCTAAGGCGGCATTAGCTTTTACAAATAATAATGTCAATGGATTGATGACAGTAGGGCGCAATTCGGTTTTGAGCCTGGGAACGGACGATACAGGTAAAGCCGAGCAGGCTTTTGCAGAATCTGAATTGACCTGGGGGAAAACTGGTGTGAGTGCGGCGTTATACATTGACCAGGCCCAGAAACTGCAAGTTCAGGGCGGCATATTGCTTGACGGCACTAAGACCGCCGCATCAGCGGAAGCTAATAAAGCAAGTTTTGCCGACGGCTCGCTGCTGATCGTTAACGGTTCTGGTATAGGAACAAGTGGAACTGCAGCGTTGACAGGTGGATCAGGTTCCACGCTTACAGTCAATCAGGGAGCCAAGCTGTACCTGACCAGTACTAATGCCGGAACTTATACGATCGCCAAAGGTTTTGCCAATACTACGATTGATGGCTGGTCCTGGTCAGCAGATGCTGCAGCTGTTGATGTCAGTGTAAATAAGCTTTCTGAAATCGAGAAAATCGAGAAAAATACTGCTGGCGGTGATTTTACAGTAACTGTCAGACAGACGGACGTCCAAAAGAAATATGATGGCATCGCATTGCCGAACATTTTGCAGGCTATGGATCAAAGCAGGACAGAATATGCCGGGATCAAATATCTAACTGATTTGGCTAATGACAATAAGCTTGATAAAGAGGGTTTTATCGCTGCAGTCAACTCCTTCGCCCAGGGAGCGGAAAACAGCGGCGCTACCCGCACGGGTGCTTTAGCAGCCCTGGATCTGGGGACGGCGGTGCAGGAACATCTGTCCCTGGCCAAGGCGGCTGCAGAACAGAGCGGCGGGTTCGGCAAAGCTGCTGTTGATACTGCTGACAACGGCGGCATCTGGGCACAATATATCCACAACAAGGATAAAGTCGATAACATGGGCGGCGTCAGCTATGACGGACAATACAACGGTGTTATCATAGGCGGCGACTTTGCAGACCGTGGCAAATACAGCAGCGGCATAGCTTTCAGTTACGGCAGCGGTGACAGCACCGGCAGCGCCTCTAAAAATGAATTTGACTTCTGGGGCCTCAGTTACTATGGCGGTATCCAAAACGGCGATACCAATCTGATTTTCGATGTCGGTTACAGCAAAACCAGTAGCGACGTTAAAGGCGTAATCAAGGCCGAACCTGACACGCAGGTCATCAGTATGGGCATCAAAGGTGAAAAACTTATCAGCAATGGACATGGAACGAGCTATGTACCGTATGCTGGCCTGCGTTATATGAATATTGATACGGACAGCTATAACGGCAGTATCGACGGGAAGACGGCCGCTCATTACAGTACCGATAAAGCTGATTTGTGGTTGTTGCCGGTAGGCATCAGCATCAGCCATGAAAGCGTTACTGCCGGAGGCTGGAAAGTGCGTCCGACAGCCGATATCGCTTATGTTTGGACTTTAGGTGATAAAAATACTGCGATGGATATTACCGTTCCGGGTGTAAATGCGACCGACAGGCTTGGCTATGATATCATGGACAGCGGTTTCTTTGTCGGCAAACTGGGCCTGGAGGCTGAAAAAGGTGATTGGACTTATGGCTTAGGCTATGCCTGCCAGAAAGGCAGTCATGCTCAAAACAGCAAATTTATGCTCAATGTAACTTACAGCTTCTAAAAAACAACTTTTTCAAAATCTCTTTTTCCTGTTCACCCTTTTGTGTACCTGTGTGGAAAGCCTGCCTTTTATCGGCAGGCTTTCTGCTTTTGATGCGGACGTTTATTTGTAGATGCCGGGTCATATTTTATATTCGCATGATTTATGGTAAAATAAAGATACAATCCAATGGCTTGAGCGTACGGTTTCTTGCATGCTGAGAACCGTTTTTTTATTTGGAGCTTGCCTGTTATGTTTTGAAAGAAGGAAAAGTAAATTGGGATCAGTCCATAATCAGCATTTTAAGCCGCGGCTGGCGATGTTTGCCGTGGGGATATTTTTAATGACTTTTGGTATCGCTCTGTCCTGTAAGGCCGACTTGGGCACATCGCCGATTTCCAGTGTACCGTGGGTTATGAGTATGTTTTTACCTTTTAGTTTGGGTGATATTACGATCATGATGAACATTGTTATGATCCTGGCGCAGCCGCTTATTCTGAGGGCGCTTTATGTAAGGGAGCTGGTGGGCCAGCTGCTGACGACGCTGGCTTTTGGCTGCAGCATTGATTTTTCGATGGGTCTGTTGGACTGGTTTATACCGGGCAGTGCACTGGAACAATGGCTTGCTTGCCTTTTAAGTATTGTTGTCTTGGCTTTGGGTGTTTTTCTGGAGGTGCGCGCTAAAATCTTTTTAGTTGCGGGCGAAGGTGTGGTCAGTGTACTGGCATTTGTTACTCAAAAAAAGTTCAGCCTGATCAAAAATTGTTTCGATATATCGCTGGTCACTTTAGCGATTATTATTTCCTGGGTGGAATTCGGTACATTACAAGGAGTTGGAGCCGGTACAGTAGTGGCCGCAGTTTTAGTAGGGCGGTTTGTACATTTGTATGAAAGCAGGCTGAGCTTTTTCGATCGCTGGAAAGTAGAAGCTTAAGTGGCTGCAGCTTGATTTTCCTGTAAAATATTTTAAATTTTTTGGTTTCAAAATATTTGTCTTATCTGTAAAAAATATTTTAAGTGCTTGCCAAAAAAGCAGGAACGTAGTACAATGTGGTTAGCGAAAGCTAACCTGAGCAAATTTAAATTTATGGTGCAATAAAGCGTCTGCGGCAGAAGCCGTAATGGCGCAGCGTGAACGAAAGCAGGTGTAAAAATGGCTGATTATATTATTGGCGGTATTTTAGTGGCTCTGGCAATTTTGGCACTGCGCAGCGTCTTCAAAAAAACATCTTCCGGCGGTTGTGCCGGCTGCAGCGGCTGTAATGGCTGCGGACCCAGCTGTCACGGACAGGATCAGGAAACTGCCTCCAAATAAGCGGTGGAATGGCAGACGCCTGCGGCGTCGAAGCCTTGCAGATTATTGACAAATCATTTTAAAAAGCATATAATTTGACCATAAGGTCATTGGATTTTGTATCAGCCGCAGGCGCACGCAGACGTACGTGTCCTGCGTTTTTTTGTGAAGGTGGGTTTAGTTTTATGTATCATATCGACCGGGGCGCGTGGGCCGAGATCAATCTTGATGCCGTGGCGCATAACGTGCAGATCGCCAAAAGCAATCTTGATCCCCATACTAAGCTGTGTGCCGTTGTCAAGGCTGATGCTTACGGACATGGCGCGGTAGCGGTAGCCCGCGAAGCCGAAAAGAACGGCGCTGATTTTCTGGCCGTAGCGCTGCTGCAGGAAGGTCTTGAGCTGCGTGAAGCAGGTATCAGGCTGCCTATTTTAGTGCTGGGTTCGCTGCAGCCGGGAGCTGCCAATGTTGTAGTGCAGTTTGATATCAGTCACGCCGTTTTTGACGAAGAACGTTTATATGCCCTTAACGAAGCGGCTGTTAAATTGAATAAAAAAGCCAGGATCCATATCGCTATTGATACCGGTATGCATCGGATCGGCGTACATGTTCGCGATGCGGGTGAATTTGCGGCTAAGGCCGCGGCGCTGCCTGGCATTGAGATCGAAGGAGTGTTCTCGCATTTTGCAACGGCAGATGCTGATGACAAAGCCTATGCCGCGCATCAGTTTGAACGCTTCCAGGAAGCGCTGAAGCTGATCAGGGAGAAGGGTATCAGGGTACCGCTGGCACATATCGCCAACAGTGCCGCTTTGACAGAACTGCGTGAATATCAGATGGATATGGTGCGTCAGGGTATTACTTTGTATGGTTTGCATCCTGCGCATATGAGCGATTGTTATAAAGATTTTGAGCCTGTCATGACGGTCAAATCGACGGTAAGCTTTGTCAAAAGCCTGCCTGCCGGTGCGACTATCGGTTATGGGCGTACTTATACATTGAGCCGTCCCAGTGTTATTGCCACGGTGCCGGTCGGTTATGCCGACGGCGTCAACAGACGTCTTTCCAACGTGGGCTATATGCTGGTTGGCGGCGGCAGGGCTCCTATCGTGGGCCGCGTGTGTATGGATCAGGTGATGCTTGACGTTACCGACCTGCCTCCGGTCAAAGTGGGCGACGAAGTCACCGTTTTCGGCGGCAAAGATTTGCCGATGGAACTGGTTGCGCAGTGGGCAGGTACTATCTGCTACGAGCTGGTCTGCAGCGTCAGTCCGCGGATGCCGCGCCGTTATGTGCGCAACGAAAAGTGAGTCTGCTTTAAAAACGCTTTCCCTTATTTATGGCTGCTTTTGGCTTCGGCCGGGCAGCCGCTTTTTTATTTGCAAAGGCTGTAAAAGCAGGAGGGCGTTATTTTTATTTAGGCCGCTGCGGCGGCAATATGCTACAATAATAATATAAGAATCAGTAAGGAGTGTGACTTGACTATGAACGAACAGGAATGGCAGGCGTGTGTGAACCATGTGGCCGGCGGTGAATATCCGGTCCCCCGCGGTATGATCAGCAACTATAACGACTGGCGCTGCCGCTCGACGGTGGGGCGCGCTTTATATTGGATGGATGAGGTAGAAGCCGCGATGCATGTCCTGGCAACGATACTTGATGTGGAGCCTGATATGGAGGATGCACCGGAAATGGGCCTCAGCGAAGCTGAACATAAAGTGCTGTGCCTGCGGGATATAGCTGAAATCGTTTGGAAGTTGGCCCATAATGAGGATGCCGCTTTGAATTATCTGGATCAGGCCTATGCATTGAGCCGGGCTTATAAACATCCCTTCCGCAGCGCTTCCCGCGGCGATATGTTTTATCGCCGGCTGGCGATTCTGCGTGAGGTAGGCAAAGAAGAGCAGGCTGTACAGGAAGCGGAAAAGATGCTGGAGCTGGAAGCTGAAAACGACGGTATCAATCCTTACCGTTATTTTGCCTATAAATTTTTAGCTGAGCATGAACATAATAATGGTGATGACGAAAAAGCGGCACAGCTGTTTGCGGAGGCTTTCAGGTATTATCCGGTCAGTGAAGCCGGTGAGCGTGATCTGGCCAAAGCGGCAGCGGCTGAAACAGCTGCCGACCGTTATAAGGCTTATGTATTTTGCAGCACGATTCAATACAAGCCCTGGGAAGAATTACCGCCTGCCATCATCAGGCGCGATCTGTGACGGAGGTTGCAGTATGAAAAAAGTAGTGTTATTGAGCGGCGGTATTGACAGCACCACCTGTCTGGCGCAGGCTGTGCAGGTCTGCGGTGCGGAAAATGTCACGGCGCTGTGTGTTTTTTACGGGCAGAAGCACAGCAGGGAAATGGCAGCAGCCCGTAAGGTTGCGGCTTATTATGGTGTACGTTTACTGGAGCAGGATATTGCCGGCATCATGTCCTATAGTAATTGCTCACTGCTGGCAGCCAGCAGTGAAGCCATCGAACATAAAAGCTACGCGCAGCAGCTGGCTGAGCATGGCGAAGGTACGGTAGCGACTTATGTACCGTTTCGCAATGGCCTTTTGATCAGCGCTGCTGCCGCTATTGCCATTTCATTGGGAGCTGATGCGATCTGTTATGGCGCTCATGCTGACGATGCGGCTGGACGGGCTTATCCGGATTGTACGCCGGAGTTTTATGCGGCTATGGATACTGCCATTTATGAAGGCAGCGGTAAATTGTGTCATCTGGAAGCACCGCTGCTGAATAAAAATAAAGCGCAGATAGTGGAGCTGGGACTGAATTTGGGTGCTCCTTATCAATATACCTGGTCGTGCTATGAAGGCGGCGACAGGCCGTGCGGCGAATGCGGCACCTGCATCGACAGGGCCAATGCCTTTAAGGCCAACGGCGTGGACGACCCTGCTTTATAAGTAAAAACACACCCTTTTTAAAGGGTGTGTTTTTATTTTACAGTACTTTTTCATAACAGTAAAACTGGTGCTCCATTTTACGGAACTGGATTTCACCGCAGAAATGATAGCCGTGCTTTAGAAACAGCTGCTGAGCTTTTTCGTTCAGGGCGTAGGTATCTGTTTTTAAATAACGCAGTCCCAGGCTGAGAGCGAGCGTTTCAGCCTGCTGCAGCAATTCAGAGCCGGTACCGCGGCCGCGCAGGGCCGGGTCAACTGCCATGCGATGCAGGACCAGGGCTTTTTCCGCCAAAGTCCAGCTGGCATCAGCATAAACAGCTGGTTCGGTCTGATTGATGCAGATCAGGCCGCAGATCTGTCTTTCAGCTTCTGATACAAAAAGATCGCCTTGGGTGATGTCTGCGGCAAAATCCTGTTCAGTTGGATAAACCTTGTCCCACTGGTAGTTGCCGTAAGCGTGCATTTCCCTGACCGTAGCCTGCACGATAGCCATGATCCGTGTTAAATCCTGCATAGTTGCCAAACGCAGCATCATTGCACCTCGATTCTTTGTTTTTGACCCTTTGTTTTTTGCCAGTGTGTTTCCAGATTGGCACACATTTTTTTGAACAGCCTGTTCAATTCTTTGCGTTCTGATGCTGTAAAATTTTGCAGACACAACTGCAGGCTGGTGTTTTCTTCAGTGATGATTTGATCGTAGAGCAGGAGAGCTTTTTCTGTTGGGAAAAGCTGACAGTGCCGCTGGTCTTCGCTGCTGCGCTGCCTGTTTATATAACCGGCAGCGGTCAATTTTTGGACAGCTTTGGCAGTCGTAGATTTATCGACTTTTAATAAGAGCGATAAATCGTTTTGATTGATACCCGTATTTTCGCAGATCCGGGTCAGAAAAATAAACTGTCCCCGCTGCAGCGCCAGTTCCTTAAAATGCAGATCGTGAAGATAGTGGATCGTGCGCGCCAGCGTGCCGATGTCACGCAGCAGGTCATTATGCAGTTTTGTCATAATATTCACCGCCATATTAGTTGAACTTTCAACTAATATTATGACGTAAAAGGTTGAAAAATGCAAGCTAAATATATTATAAAAAATAATTTAATTGTTGGATTAAAACTTTCTCCACAATAAAAAGCAAAAGCTGTTAAAATATTGTTATTAATATTGGAAAATTTTGTTAATTGTGAGGTGTCTGTTTTGTTTTTAAAGAAACATTTTACGATAATAGGGTTGGCCTGTGTTTTGTCTGTGCCGACTGTCGATGCGGGGGCCGAAGGCTTTGCGATCAACGAGTGGTCAGCTGAAGGCGTGGCTATGGGCGGAGCGCGAATGTTTGCTGAGAATGACGCCGCCAATATTGCCTACAATCCGGCGTCGATCACCAAAGTGCGGGGCGAAGCTTTTAAACAGAGTGCGGTTTATATCAGCCCGCATGGCAAATATAAGGCTTATGACGAGCAGGGAGTGTCTATTGATGAAGGTAAAAACGTCGTACATGCCGGTTGGGCTCCCGGCAATTACTATGTCAAACAGCTCAACGACAAAGACTGGATTGGTATAGGGTTGTTCAGCCGTTTCGGTATGATCTCAGAATTTGAACGGGATTCTAAAGTTGCATCTAATGCCTTTTTCTCTCGCTTGAACGGCGCCAGCCTGACGCCGACCTATGCCCGCAAGTTTGATAACAAGTGGAGTGCGGCCGTGGGGGCGGAAGTCAATTATGTGGGTCTGGAACTGCAAAAAAATATCAATGGCAAAAATTTATCTACATATTTAGGAGATATTGCTACACAAACCAAAGGAGAAAGCTGGGCCCTGGGCTGGAATGCGGCTGCCAATTATGCTTTTGATTCTAAAAATGAGATCGGACTGGTTTACCGCAGCAAAGTGACCCATACTATGGATGCAGATTTTAAGGCTTATGGTATACCAGCTGCTTTAGGTGGAGATCATTTTACTAAAGCACATGGTAAAGTTACTTTGCCGGACAGCTGGGCTATTGGTTACAACCATAAATTCGATGACCGGACCAGGATAGAACTGAACGGCACTTATACCAAATGGAGTACCTATGATGCTTTGAATATTACTTTTGATGAGTCTATTTTAGGAGTTGTTCCTGGCAGTTATAGTCAGAAAAACTGGAGCAACGGCTGGCGTTATGCTTTGGGCGTAGAACATAAACTGAGCGATAAATATACCATCATGGGCGGTTATGCTTATGATGAATCGGTAATACCTTTTGGCGGCGCCGATTTTATCGTGCCGACCGGTGCCCGCCGCACCTACAGTCTGGGCTTCCAGTACCACGATAAAAAACAGACGCTTGCCATGACCTTGGGCTTTATCGATATTGATGGGTTGAGCATCAAAGGACATGTAGCAGCTGGTGATACTTATGATACCGCCCGCAGCCATGATAACTATGCTAAAGTTGTCGGTATCAGCTATCAGCGTAATTTCTGATATAAACAGCTAAGCAAAAAACTCTGCGTTGACAGAGCTTTTTGTAACAGCAGTTCAGAAAATAAAAGAAGTTGCATTGTAAATTTGATTTAATGTAAAATTTCAGCATTGTATAATCAAGCTGAAAGGGTGAGAGAAATGACAAAACGTTTGCTGATTTTAATTATGGCATTGCTTTTGGTCTGCGCTTCTTGTTTAGCTGATGAGCAGGTTGTAGTGGATTCTTTTAAAGTGCATGTGCAGGATATTATGCAGCCTGTTCTCGCTACCTATAAAAAAGATGCTGTCCACATACGTTATTTTGATCCCTCTAAACATGGACTGCAGGGTTCAGGACATTGGTTCAAGGTGCGGAATCTGGAACCTGTTTATTCTTTGGATGTTAAAAAAAATGATTCTGTCATGTACCCTTATATAGGCATACTTGATGTTGAGCGATATACTGAAATATTTACAGGCAGTTATCCTACCAAAGAAGAAGCCTCCAAAGCAGAGAAATCATATCTTTCTAATGCTATGCAGCACTGGCGCTTTTACTATGGCTATCAGAAGGGTAAATGGGAGAAAATAAAAGTTGAATTTTACAGAGATACTGAAAAAAGATTTATGAGTGATAAAATAACGATAACAGAATATGATGTTTTTGGAAATCGTTAGAATAAAGGTGTGTATTTGCTCTTTATAGCTAATGGAGCTGGTACGTATAGTTGATGATAATAGCAGGAATGAAAAGACGCTCTTACGGGTGTCTTTTTTTATTAGCAGATAAATTTGGATCATATGTCGTTTTTGACTATCCAACTTCATTTGGTATATAATGGAAGCGGTTATTTATCTGCCGTTTGACGGATTATCAAAGAAGCGAGGCGAACCTCATGGCAGTGATTTTTTATTTGAGTGGCACAGGTAACAGCCTGTATGCCGCTAAAAGTATCGCGCAGGAACTGGAGCAGTGCCGGCTGGAAGGCATTACCGGTTATTTAAAAGCGCCTTACGAGGTGCAGGACGAAGTTGTCGGTATCGTCTGTCCTGTTTATTGTATGGCGCTGCCGCCTGTAGTGGAGGCTTTTCTGCAGCAGGTGAAAATGGTGCCTCAGTATATCTTTTTAGTAGTGACTATGGGCGCGATGTCCGGACAGGCACTGGGTCAGGGGAAAGAGCTTTTAAAGCAGCGTGAGCTGCGGTTATCATATGGCGCTCAGGTGGCGCTGCCTGATAACAGTATCGTCTTTCCTTCGCCGCAGGCACGTCAGGAGAAGCTGCTGCGTAACGCTCCGGCTGAATTGGGACTGATCGCCCGTAATATCAAAAATAAGTATGATAATTATCAGCATCTGGATCGTGGTTTTTTGTGGAAGTATGGCGGTACAGCTGCCGGTATGTGGGTGCTGGATAAGATCAAGCAGTTCGGTAAGCTGAGCTGCGATGATGATAAATGTGTCGGCTGCGGCATTTGTGCCGATGTCTGCCCCGCGGGCAATATAACTATGGCAGCTGGTAAGCCTGCTTTTGGCAGCGAGTGTGTGCATTGCTTCGGCTGTGCGCACTGGTGTCCGCAGAATGCTATCAGCCTGGGACGTTTAAAACCCGATCAGAAAACTCGGTATAAGCACCCGGAGATTACGCCTGCCGAGCTGGCAGTACAGAAGGAAAGGAAAGATGAAATATGAAAATTTACGCTCCCGTAACGGAAGCAGTGCTGGACGCTTTAAAGACTATCGTCGGCGCTGAATACGTTTTGACCGAGCCTGAAAAATTAGAGCAGTATCAGACTGACGAAGAAACTGATCCGCGCAAGTTCCATCTGCCGGAGGCGGTTGTTCTGCCGAAGGACGCGCAGGAGATCGCGGCTGTTATCAAGCTGGCCAATACATATGATGTGCCGGTCACTGTCCGCAGCGGCGGCACCAGTCTGGCTGGCGGCGCTATTCCTGTATGCGGCGGTATTGTCCTTTTAATGGAACGGTTGAACAAGATCATCGAGCTGAATGCCGAAGGCATGTATATGGAGGTTGAAGCCGGTGTGCGTACTGTCGATATTCAAAAATATGCCAATGAGGCTGGTTTTCTGTATGCAGGCGACCCCTGCAGCGCTGAAAGCTGTCTGATCGGCGGCAACATCGCCACTAATGCCGGCGGCAATAAAGCGGTGCGTTACGGTGTGACCCGTGACCAGGTTTACGCTGTCGAGGTCGTAACAACGACTGGTGAGGTTGTAGCGATGGGAGCACGTTTAAAGAAAAAATCGACCGGGTACTGCTTGGAACAGCTGATCATGGGCAGTGAGGGCACGCTGGGCATTATCACTAAGGCGACGCTTAAGCTGCAGCCGATCCCGCCTTACAGATTTGATCTGCTGGCTGTGTTCAGCGATCCGGAGCAGGCCTTGGACGTAGTGCCGAAAATCATGCAGGCCGGCATTAATCCGACCAGTGTGGAGTATATGGATAATTCCTATGTGCGCGGTACGGCCGACTATCTGGAGTTTAAGGGAGCCCCTCATTATGAGAACGGCATTTATGTTATCATCACAGTGGAGACTTTCAGCGAGGACGAGCTGGATCTGAAAATGGAACAGCTGGATGAGTTGTGCAGTGCTGCCGGCGCTGTCGATGTGCTGGAAGCCGATGAACGTATTTGGGATATGCGCCGCAACTGTCAGGAGTCTGTACGTCTGATCAGTCTGGTTTCCCTGACGGACGACGTGGTAGTTCCTGTTAATGAGATCGCCGGTACGATCAAGTTTATTATGAAAATTGGCAAAAAATATCCTTTCCCGGTCAAAATCAACGCGCATATCGGCGACGGTAATCTGCATATCGTTTTATGCAAATGCGAATTGAGCGATGAAGAATGGGAAAACAAAGTGGAAGCTTTCCATAAAGAGGTTTATACTTATGCTTACAGCATCGGCGGGCGTCTGGCCGGCGAGCATGGTATCGGCGCAAAAAAACTCAGAGAAATGGAAACATATACCCCGGCCGGTGAGCTGGCGATCATGCGCACGATCAAGGCGGCGATGGACCCGCAGCTGATTTTGAACCCGGGCAAGATCTTTGATCTGTAAGTTATTGAACTGCAGCGGCAGTATGCTGCGGAAAAGATAAAATCTTATTTTGTAGGACAGTAGAAAGGAATGGAAGTTATGAGTAAATACGAACCGGTCAGCGCAGAAGTGGTAGCAGCTCTGCAAACGGCTTTGGGCGCGGAGTATGTAAGGACCGATGCCGAAACCCTTGAAAAGTACAAAACTGACGAGGAAACTGATCCCCGTTATCATCATCTGCCGGAGGTCGTAGTTTGGCCTGGCAGCACAGAAGAAGTTGCGGCGGTCATGAAAATCGCCAATCAATATAATGTGCCGGTAACACCCCGCAGTGCAGGGACCAGTGTTTCCTGCGGGGCGATCCCTGTTTATGGCGGTATCGTTCTGCTGTTGGAACGGATGGACAAAATCGAAGAGCTGAATACTGAAGGTATGTATATGGTTGTCGAGGCTGGTGCGCGTACAGTAGAAATTCAGGAAAAAGCCAATGCGGCCGGCTTCCTCTATGCAGGCGACCCCTGCAGCGCCGACAGCTGTCTGATCGGCGGTAATATTGCCACTAATGCAGGCGGTAATAAGGCTGTACGTTACGGCACTACCCGCGATCAGGTCTATGCGATTGAAGCAGTTACGCCTACCGGCGATATCGTTAATGTGGGTGCACGGCTGAAGAAAAAATCGACGGGCTATTGCCTGGAACAGCTGATCATGGGCAGTGAAGGTACTTTAGGCATTATTACTAAAGCCACTTTAAAGCTGCTGCCTCTGTGTCCGTATAAACTGGATCTGCTGGCGATCTTTACCGATTTGGATAAAGCTGTCGGTTTGGTGCCGAACCTGATCAAAGCGGGGTTGAATCCGACGAGCGTGGAGTTTATGGATAATGCGTTTGTACGCAGCTCCAGCGATTACTGTGAATTGAAGCTGCCTCATTATGAAGACGGTTTTTATGTTATTGTGACGGTAGAGACCTTTAATGAAGATGAGCTGGAAAGCAAAATGGAACAGCTGGACGAGATCTGCAGTGCCAGCGGCGCTACTGATGTTTTAGAGGCTGATGACCGTGTGTGGAAGCTCCGTCGCAACTGTCTGGAATCTACGCGCGTTTTGAGTCTGGTCAGCACTTCTGATGATCTTGTCGTACCAGTCGATCAAATCGCTAACTGTATCCGCCATCTGACCAAGGTTGCGGAAAATTACAACTTTAAACTCTTTACGCTGGCTCATGCCGGAGACGGCAATCTGCATTTCCAGATTTTGAAAGGCGAGATGAGCGACGAGCAGTGGGAAGATGAAGTAAGCCGTTTCCATGCTGAAGCTTATCCTTATGTTTACAGTCTGGGCGGTCGTCTTTCCGGCGAGCATGGCATCGGAGCTAAGAAGGTCGAAGCCATGGAAAAATATACGGAGCCGGTAGAAATGAAAATGATGAAAGAAATCAAGCGTGCGCTTGATCCTAAAAATATTCTTAACCCGGGTAAGGTATTCAACGCCTGAAAACTAATAAAACCATCTGTACTTTAAGTACAGATGGTTTTTGCGTATTTGAGGTTCAATATAATTTTGAAATATTAATACCATTTTTTACGTTGTAATTTTTTAAGCGTAAAGATAGCAATCAATGCCATAACGCCAAGGCAGAGCGGATAGCCCCATTGGGATTTCAGTTCCGGCATATACTGGAAATTCATGGCAAAAATACTGCTGATACAAATCAGCGGCAGGAAAATGACTGCCACTGTAGTCAGCGTAGCCTGAATATCAGCGCTGCGTTCAGCAGCGGCATTGACGCAGAGCCGCTCCAGAGAAGTCAGTAATTCTTCGGCGACCGATAAGGTAAGTACGGCACCTTCCAGTTTGATCGTCAAAAGTTCGGGGGCATTATCGCTGCCGATAACTAAAGGCGGGTCCTGACGCAAGGCGCGGCTGACGATGCGGCGCATCGGATAGACCGCCTGTTTGGCAGTGACCAGGCTGCGGCGCAGACGCAGCAGTTCTTTGGGATCTGGATGTTCATCCTGTTCGCTGTAAGCTGCAGACAGAAGCTGCAGCCGTTCTTCCAGATAATTGATGACCTCGCAGTTGTCGTCAAGGATCTTGCCTAAAATCAGGGTCAAAGCCTGCGGGATCGTATTATTAGGCTTCTGCAGGGTTGTTACCAGCGTACGCGCATTTTTTAAACGGTCACAGCGGCCATGCTGCAGAGAAAGCAGTCTGTTGGCGCTGGCGGCGAAACAAATATTATTATAAACGGCATTGCCGCTTTCGTTTAGCTGCAGGTGGCGGCAGATGAGAATTCTGTTGTTGCCGTCGCGGAATAAACGCGGCTGCTGTTTTTTATTTTCTAAAATGTTTTGAGTAGCGGGACTCAGTTTGAAGGAGCGGGCGACGGTCATTACCTGATCGTGCGAACCGAATAATGACATATCAAGCCAGATAGCACCTTCTTCCGGAATTGCTAAAAGCTCTTCTGTAAGTTCATCGGCAGAAATATAGGCGTTTTCCTGGCCGTCAAGTATCAGCAAAGTGCGCGCGCTGCTTTGAACTTCTGTTTTTTTCTGAGCAAAGAGTGCGGCTGTGTCGATTTTTTGCTTTAACATCGCATTAGCTCCTTTTGTATAAATTCAAATTTCTGTATATATTTTAACCTGTTCAAAGTCAACTTACAATAATAAGGCAGGATTTTTTTTATAAATGGCGAAATATAACTATTTAAATAGGATGAAAAAAGATTGTCGGCAGGAACTGCCGGCGTTGTCGACGCAAGCTATTTTTAGATAAAGAGGAGCAATGAACGACATGTTTACAAGAGTTTTGTTAGCAATGGATCTTACGCCTAAGTCAGAAATACTGCTGCCGTGCCTGTACAGTCTGTGCCCCGATACAAATACAGAAATTATTCTAGCTTATGTATTCGATGAAGAAGAGGACGCAGATCCTTACAGTAGCAGTTATAAAAAGGTTTACAGCAAGCTGCAGGGGTATGCCAACGAGCTGATGCGCAACGGTTATGAAGCAGTAAGTATCGAAATGCCCTGGGGCGAGGTATTTGAAGAAATAACCCGCGTCGGCGACGATAAAGAAGTAGATCTGACTTTAGTGGCTTCGCATGGAAAGGGCTTTTTTAGAAGTGCCTTGCTGGGCAGTACGACCTTTGATCTTGCCAGATCTTCGAAGCGGCCATTGTTTGTTGCCAAAACCGACGGTGACAGCGACAATATTGCCGATGATGATATGTTGCGTAAATTGATGATACCGACCGATTTTTCTAAGAAATCTTTAGTGGCGCTCAATTTGATCCGCAGCCTGCGTGAGCATGTAGCGGAAGTGGTGTTCGTACATGTAGTGGAACGCAGCCGCAATCAGAGCGATCTTGAGAGCAAGCTGCTGAATGCCGAATCGCGGATGGAAGAACTGGTGGCCGAGATGAAACTTTTTGGGATCAAGGCTTCTTATCTGGTCGATAAAGGGGCGGCGTCTAAAAAAATCTGCCGCTGGGCGGAAGAAGAAAATGTGTCGATGATCGCGATGACTAAAACCGGTGCCGGACTGGTCAAAGGCCTGGTAATGGGGGCAACAGCTCAGAACGTTACGCTTAATTCCGAGCGCTCACTGCTGCTGCTGCCTGCTGATGAAGTAAGTAATGATTAATAGAGAAGTGAAAAAAATTTTACATAATCTTGATGGAAACTCTTGACATATCTTCCGGAAATCAGTATACTGTTACTTGCGGCTGGATTAAGCCAGCCGCAAGTTTATTTTTAAGCGGTAAACAATAGCATAATCCCTGATTTTTTCAACCTGGAGAGATGACCGAGCGGTTGAAGGTGCACGCCTGGAAAGCGTGTGTACGGGAAACCGTACCGAGGGTTCGAATCCCTCTCTCTCCGCCACTTAAAAAAAGTTTGCCGCGGTCAGCGGCTTTTTGTTTTTCTGTAGGACCGCAGGCGGCGGGTCCTGCGCAATAGGAGTCTGTGAACCGTGTCAGGTCCGGAAGGAAGCAGCACTAAGCGGATCCTCTTATGTGCCGCAGGGGTGCCTGCGTCTGTGGCCCTACAGGGAAACAACTGAGAAAAAACCGGCTGTTTATGACAGCCGGTTTTTTGTATTTTTATATTATTGATGCAAAAGTGTCCCTTAAATTTTTCACAAAATTGGATATAAGTGAAGCCATTGCCCGAAGAAGCAAAGCGCCGCATGGGCAATAAAGGGCGAACTTACCCAGAAGCAGCGACGGAAAAAGGAGCTGCGCGGGTTGCCGCTACCGGCGAAGCCGGCAGGCAGTAACTGCAAAAGTGTCCCTTAAATTTTTCACAAAATTGGATATGTACTTATATCCGTAAATTTTATATAATAAGTAGATAAGAAACTCAGAGGCTTAATGACGGGAAAGGAGGCAGAAAATGGCTTATGTAGCACTATACCGGCGCTGGCGGCCGCAGGGCTTCGATGCCCTTGTAGGTCAGGACGCAGTGAGGATCGCATTGAGCAATGCTTTGACGACAGGACGGATTGCGCATGCGTATTTATTTGCCGGCCCAAGAGGTACAGGCAAGACCAGTACGGCGAAGATTCTGGCGAAAGCTCTGAATTGTGAGCAGGGGCCTACTGCTAATCCCTGTAACGAGTGCGCCAACTGCCAGCGGATCAATGACGGCAGCAGTATGGATGTGTTTGAGATCGACGCTGCCTCTAACCGCGGTATCGATGAGATCCGTGACCTGCGTGAAAAAGTCATGTTTGCGCCTGTCAACGGGCGTTATAAAGTATATATTATCGATGAAGTGCATATGCTGACGACAGAAGCTTTTAACGCGCTGCTGAAAACGTTGGAAGAGCCGCCGGCGCATATCGTGTTTATTTTGGCGACGACAGAGCCGCATAAGATACCGGCAACGATCCATTCCCGCTGTCAGCGTTTTGATTTTAAACGTGTGACTAATGAGGATATTGCCAAACGTCTGCGCGAGGTTGCTGACGGCAGCGAAATCAGAGCGGATGACGAAGCCTTGAAACTGATTGCGATTCAGTCGGACGGAGGTATGCGTGATGCGCTGAGCCTGTTGGATCAGTGCGGCGTGATGGCCGATACTGTAACTGCCGAAACGGTACGGAACGTTTTAGGTATCGTGGGGCGTGAAGCGCTGCGTGAGCTGGTGCGTGCGATCGGCAGGCAGGACTTGTCAGCTGCTTTGCAGCTGCTGAACCGTTTGGCTGAGCAGGGCAAGGATGTGCGTCAGATCCTGACAGAGCTGGCCGAGTATCTGCGGGCGGTGCTGCTCTATAAAGCATCGCCCGGATACCACGAAATTTATTTGACGGATACGGAAGAAGCTATTTCCGAGCTGGCTCCGTTATTTGGCAGTGATCGCCTGATGGCGGCTGAAGAACGTCTGCATCAGGCCATGGGTGAATTGCGGTTCAGTGCGCGGGGCAGGATTACTGCGGAATTATGTCTGTTTGATCTGTGCCGTATTGAGGGCAGTACTATTGCCGCACTGATGGCCCGCGTAGAGCAGCTGGAGCATCAGGTACGCAGCGGTGTGCCTTTGGGTGCTGCAAACAGCAGGACTCAGATTAAGCCTGAACCCGAAGAAAAACAGGCAGCGACGGTTGCTGCTCCTGCAGCGTCCCCGGTAAAAAAAGCGCCGGCAGTAAGTGCCGTTCAGGCACCAGCGGCGGAACCCGAGCCTGCTGCTGCGGCAGAAGCTGAAACAGAGCCGAAACCTGTTTCTGAGGAAGCAGCTGCTGCGACGACACTGGAATACAGCGGTGACTGGACCGAAGGCGAAGATCTGTGGAACCAGGCTTTGGAGATCCTTAAGAATGAGAAAAAACAGTCTATGGTGGCCTGTGCCGCCGGCGGTTATGTTACAGGGTATGAAAACGGCGTTTTGACCGTTGGTTTCAAAAATAAATTCATGTGCGTCAGGATGAACGATCCTGATTATAAGAAAGCTTTTGAAGAAGTGCTGCTGAGGCTGGCACGGCAAAGTGTACGGTTGGAATGTATCACTGCCGCCAAGCCTGCCGCTGCCAAACCTAAAGCTGCTCCAAAACAGCCTCCGGCGGAAGATGTTGAACCTGCTGTGAAGGCTGCGCTGGACGCTTTTGGGGGCACACTGCAAAAATTATAAATCAAATTTCTGCCGCAAGGCATCATTACGAGGAGGAACAATAATGTTTAACGGTGGTATGGGAAATATGCAGGGCATGATGAAAAAAGTACAGAAATTACAGGCTGATATGGCAAAAATGCAGGAAGAATTAAAGCTGCGTACAATCGAAACTACAGTAGGCGGCGGTGCTGTCACCGTAGTTGTCAGCGGTAAAAAAGAAGTTGTCAGCGTTAAGATCGATCCCAGCGCAGTAGATCCGGAAGATGTAGAAATGCTGGAAGACCTTTTGGTAGCGGCAGTTAACGAAGGTATGCGCAAGATCGACGAAATGACTGAAGCTGAAATGGGCAAACTGACCGGCGGGATGAAAATGCCGGGCATGTTCTGAAAATGGCCAGAATGATCCGGCCGCTGGCCAATGTGCATGAACAGCTGCGGCGCCTGCCCGGTATTGGTTCCAAAACCGCTCTGCGCCTGGCGTATCATATTATCGATATGCCGGAAGAAGAGGTGCGCCGTCTGGCAGAAACACTGCTGGAGGCCAAGCGGCAGATCCGTTTGTGTGATATTTGTTATAATCTTACTGATGCCGAGACCTGTGAGGTTTGCGGCAATGCAGGACGCGACCACAGTGTAGTCTGCGTTGTGGAACAGCCGCAGGATGTAATGGCGATGGAACGCAGCCGCGGTTATAACGGTGTTTACCATGTGCTGCACGGCGTTTTGTCACCGCTTGACGGTATCGGCCCTGATAATCTGCGTGTAAAAGAGCTGCTGCGGCGTCTGCAGGGTGATACGGTCAGGGAAGTTATCATCGCTACCAATTCTGACGTGGAAGGCGAGGCTACTGCTGCCTATCTGGCGCAGCTGCTGAAGCCTGTCGGTATCGTTATCAGCCGTATTGCCCATGGCCTGCCTGTTGGCGGTGATTTGGAATATGCTGACGAGCTGACTTTATCACGTGCTTTGGAAAACAGGCATAGAATGTAAGAAAGAAGGAGCTATAGCATGCAGGAAATAGAAAGTGCTGTCCGCGATCTGGGCGGTTCGGCCATGCAGGGCATTGACCATGCTGTAAAAGGGCTCAACTCGGGTACTCTGGAAGGAACGCTGCCGTTTATTATCGGCGTACTGATTTTAGTCGTCGTCGTAAAATGTTTTTCACTGCCGTTTCGTCTCATCTGGAATGGTATCTGCGGTGCGGTAGCTTTGTGGTTTATCAATCTTATAGGTGGATTTTTGGGTTTCGGACTCAAAATCACCGTTATCAAAGCGCTGATTGCGGGGTTCTTTGGAATACCTGGCTGTTTGGCGGTTATTTTATGGGAGCTTTACGCCAGGTAAAGCTTCAGGCAGGAGGTAAGTTATGAATATGCTGCATAAAGCCATGACCATTGCCGGCAGCGACGCCAGCGGCGGTGCAGGTATGGAGGCTGATTTAAAAACATTCCAGGAGCTGGATGTTTACGGAATGACGGCGCTGACCGTTATCGTAGCCCAAAATCCTCATAAAGACTGGGATCACGAAATTTTCCCGATCGGTTTGGACGTTGTGGAAAAACAAATCGAAACGATTGTCGCCGGTATCGGTATCGATGCTATGAAAACGGGGATGCTGGGCAGTGCCGAGCTGGTTGAGCTGGTGGCCCGTACTATAGACCGTTTCAAGCTGCGCAATGTCGTTATTGATCCGGTCATGGTCTGCAAGGGTGTGGATGTGATCATGGTACCGGAAGCAGCCGCCGCTATCAAAACTGTTTTGATGCAGCGGGCTGACGTAGTAACGCCTAATACGATCGAAGCAGCCTATCTTGCCGATATGGAAAAGGTGGAAACGCTGGATGAGATCAAGGAAGCTGCCGGACGGATCAAGGAGTTGGGAGCAGGCTATGTCGTAATCAAAAGCGGTTCCCGCAATGACAGCAGGGAAGCTGTTGACGTGCTTTATGACGGCAAGGAATTTACAATTGCCAGCGCTCCTAAAATCGAGCCCTGCTATAATCATGGAGCTGGCTGTACTTATTCGGCAGCGATTACAGCGGGACTGGCCAATGGACTGAGCGTGCGCGAAGCTGTGGAATTGGCGAAAAAATTTGTAGCGGCCGCACTGCGCGGTTCTTTCAAGCTGAATGAATATTCAGGTGCGACAAACCATTGTGCATACCGTTTGGAGAATAATAAATAATTTCAGGATATGCTAAAGTTTTTGGATAAAACTAAAAACTTTAGCATATTTTTTTTGAAAAAACTGCGGTTTGGGCAACGATTTTGCAGAAATACTGTATACATGAAGAAAGAAGGCAGGATTTTTATTATTTTTGCCTAATTATTGTAGACGTAATTTTAATATTTTATTATGCGCAAGGGGGATATTTTGATGAATTTGTCAACAAAAATTCTGATCGGTCTTGGTCTTGGTATCATTGCCGGTCTGGAACTGGGTGCGGAAGGTGTAGATTTCGCCAAAACATGGATCGGACCTTTTGGTACTATCTTTATGAATATGATCAAAATGATCATCGTTCCTTTGGTTTTCTCGTCTCTCGTCATTGGTGTCTGCAGTTTGGGGGATATCAAAAAGATAGGCCGTATCGGCGGCAAAACTATGGCTTATTATTTGGGAACTACGGCATTTGCGATTGTACTTGGTATATTTTTAGGTACGGTTTTAGAACCGGGCGCCGGCGTGAATATGCCTGGTGAAGGCGTTAAAGCTGCGGCTAAAGCCGCGCCGCCTATCATGCAGGTAATTATTGACATTTTCCCGACTAATGCGATGGAAGCGATGCTTAAAGCCAACATGCTGCAGATCATCGTTTTCAGTCTGTTCATGGGTATCGGCATCACTGCAGTCGGTGATCGGGCCAAGACTCTGTAAAATCGGAAGAGCGTCGTGTAGGGAAAGAGT
>OGHI01000520.1_pt1 | contig 23859 bp, 17 predicted proteins | sample 1571501 | NCBI WGS metagenome assembly OGHI01 (sample SAMEA2581962, study PRJEB24529) | metagenome | biome: Human gut stool | place: China | collected 2011
TGGATGTCTTACTGAATCTGAGATTAATTACATTGTTAAAGGATATACACAGGGGAGTATTCCGGATTACCAGATGTCAGCATTTCTTATGGCCGTTTATTTTAAAGGCCTTTCAGATGAAGAAACTTTTGCATTGACTAAGGCAATGACAGATAGCGGTGAGAAACTGGATTTATCCTGTATACTGGGAGTTAAGGCTGATAAACACAGTACCGGTGGTGTGGGAGATAAAACTACACTTGTGTTGGCACCAATGATAGCATCACTTGGCATTAATATGGTGAAGATGAGCGGAAGAGGATTGGGCAACACAGGCGGTACAATTGATAAACTGGAATCTTTTCCGGGCTTTAATACATCATTGACTAATGAACAATTTATAGAAAATATAAAACATATCGGTATTGCAGTTAATGGACCGACGCTAAGTCTTGCTCCTGCTGATAAGAAAATTTATGCATTGAGGGACGTTACGGCAACTGTAGAAAATGTTTCACTTATTGCAAGCAGTATTATGAGTAAAAAACTTGCAGCTGGTGCAGATATAATTGTACTTGATGTTAAGTCTGGAAGTGGAGCTTTCATGAAAAACGAACATGATGCATTACAACTTGCACATGAGATGGTAAAGATAGGAAAAGCATCAAATAAGCAAACGATTGCGGTTATATCTGATATGAATCAGCCATTAGGACATAATATTGGAAATGCGTTGGAGGTTGTTGAAGCTATTGAAACATTAAAGGGAAAAGGACCAGCTGATTTGCATAATCTTTGCATTGCACTTGGAACACAGATTTTAGAGGCAGCCGGAAAAGCATCGGATGCCGCACAGGCCAAAGATATGCTTGAATCATCACTGACGAATGGCACTGCATATTCAAAATTTAAGGAATTTATCAAGACCCAGGGTGGAGATATAAGTAATATTGACAACCCGATGAAACTTGTAAATGCAAGTTATATTATGCCTGTAATATCAAATTCTGAGGGGTATGTTGAATCAATCGAATGTGAACAGATAGGAAGAGCATCTATGATTCTTGGTGCAGGAAGAAAGGATAAAGACAGTCCTGTTGATTTATCTGCAGGAATAGTTCTTCATAAAAAAACAGGTGATTTTGTCAATAAAAATGAAGAAATTGCAACTATATATTTTAATAAGAAAGAAGTAAAAAATGATGTTATTAATATTATTTTGAATTCATATAAAATAGTGGATAAAAAGTGTGAAAAACCTGAACTTATTAAGCAGATTATTAAGTAGAATTAGTCTTAATTATACGCTTAATTATGTTGAAATAGTTGTAAAAACTTGTTATAATAAATTAATGAAATGAACGTGAATCGGAGGATTTTAGATATGGAAACTAACATATTAATGGAAAGCGGAACAAATGAATTAGAAGTTTTGGAATTTACAGTTGGCAATAATCATTACGGTATTAATGTAGCGAAGATAAAGGAGATAGTTCCATTTCATGTCGTAACACCTGTACCTAATTCACATCCTAATGTTGAAGGTATTTTTATGCCAAGAGATATGATGATTACAGTTGTAGACCTTGCTAAAGTTATTAATGCAAAGCCTTCGCCAGATATAAAAAAAGATATGTTTATTATAACTAATTTCAATCAGTTGAATGTAGCATTTCACGTTCATACAGTTATTGGTATTCACAGAGTATCATGGGCAGACATAATTACACCGGATAGTACAGTAAGTTCTCAGGACAGTGGTATTGCGACAGGTGTAGTTAAGATTGATAATCAGCTTATTATTATATTGGATTTTGAGAAGATAGTATCAGATATTAGTCCGGAAACTGGTCTTAAAGTATCAGATATAGAAGAATATGAAGGAAGAGAGAGAAGTCAGGCTCATGTTATTTCAGTTGAAGATTCCCCACTTCTTGGTGCAATGATAGGCAATTCTCTTAAAAAGTCTGGTTATGTTAATCTTACAAGATTTGCTAATGGACAAGAAGCATGGGATTACCTTCAGGAAGTTAAGTCAGGTGCAGTACCTAACGATATTGCATGTTTAATAACAGATATTGAGATGCCTCAGATGGATGGACATCGTCTTACAAAATTAATAAAAACAGATGAGCAGTTAAAGAATATTCCTGTTATTATATTCTCATCTCTTATCAATGAACAGATGAGAGCAAAAGGTGAATTGCTTGGTGCAAATGCACAGTTATCAAAACCTGAAATAGGACAGCTTGTTGGTGAGATTGATAAGCTGATTAATGCTCAGAAATAATAAAAGATATTAGTATTTTATATGCTGTCACATTACTGGTGGCAGCATATTGTATATAAAAAATTGGAGATATAAGTTTGAAAGATTTTAATATAGAAGATTTTATTAATGATTATAATGAAGCACAGATGTTTGTAATAGGAATTGGTTCGCAGCTTACAAGTGATAAGTATGGTGAAATATCTGGAATGAATGAGATAATAACTTTTTTTAATAATTATTTAGATAAAAAGAATTATTTTATTATTACAACAAATAAAGAAAATATTTTTGAAAATACAGAAGTTAATCCTAAAAGAGTATGTGCTCCATTTGCTGACAATGAAGAAAACGGACAGAAACAGTGGGATTTATATAATAAATGGCTGTCGGCAACATTAAATAAGCAGCTGCTTATAATTGAACTCGGTGAGGATTTTAATCATCCGAATGTTTTCAGATGGCCATTTGAGAAAATTGTTTTTATCAATCAAAAAAGTAAAATGTATAGAATTAATGATGAATTTTACCAGCTTCCTGAAAATATAGGGGAGAGGGCATGTGGCATTAATAAGAATGCAAAGGATTTTGTTGAAGAATTACGAGATATGCTTTTAAAGTAATTTATTGTTAAATTGATTATTGTATGATACAATTTTAATGTTTAAAATGGCAGTATTTATAGAATGAGGAGAAAATAAATGAGCTTAGATGAAAAACCGGATTTTTCTGAACCAGAACTTTCAGAAGATGATATGAAAAGGCTTTCACAGATGGGGCTTGATAATATTATAGAGCAGGTCACAACAGATACATCATCAGTTGATGATTTGTTTGATGACACGAAGGAAGAAAAAGACAACATTAATAATCAGAATAATAAAGAGAAAGCTGACGAAAAAAAAGCTGATGTCAATATGGCTGTTGATACTGTTGATAATGATGAGATGGCGGCTGACTCAGCAAAATCATCAAAAAAAGGCAGGAAAAAAAAGAAAAAAGAAAAGACAAAGAAAAATAATATTTTTTCTGTTATAAAAAGTGTTTTCTTTGAGACTATTGATGAAGAAGATGAAGATTTAGATATTGAAAAAAAAGAAAAGTCGTCTAAACAAAAAGTTGTAAAGACAAATAAAACTAAAAAATCTGTTGATGATGTAAGAAAAGATGATGATATCAGACAGTCAGCACCAGAGCCACAGGCAGAGTTACAGCCGGAAAATGAAAGTATCATTGATGAAAACAGGGCAGACATTGCTGATAATATCAATCAAGATGATGAAAATTCTGTAAATAATGATATTTATGATGATACATCGGAAGATAAGACAGAAAAAAATGATTTGCCGGAAGAACCAGACAGAAGCAAAGATGAGAATGTACAGCTTATCAAGGAAATGTATGGTGACAAAGATAATCTTGACGAAAATATTGCACCTAAAAAGGGGCTTATAGCTAAGCTTAAATATCGTATTGCCCAGTTGAAGAAGAAAAATGCTGAAGAGGATAAACTGGAAGAAGAAGCTGAACTTGCAGATATAGAAGAACAGAAGAAGAAAAAAGAAGAAAAACAGGCGGCAGCAGCAGTTAAAAAAGAAAATGCCAAGAAAGAGAAAGAAGTTAAGGCTGCTGAGAAAAAGAAGGCTAAGGATGCAAAAGCAGCTAAGAAAGCTGCAAAACCTAAGAAAGAGAAAAAGCCAAAGCCGGAACCAAAGCCTGGAGATATATTAAAGATAAAACCTAAAAGCATAATGTTATTTATTACACTTGTTGCAAGTGTGATTGTTCTTATTTCACTTCTTAATACAACAGTAAGCTATACAACAGCAATTTCAAAGGCAAAAACAAATCTTGAAAATGGTGATTATTCAAAAGTTTATGAATCATTATCAGGAATGAAATTAAATAAGAGTGATGAGACATTGTACAGACAGGCAACGCTTATAACATATGTTACAAGACAGTATGAATCATATCAGAATTATATGGAAATGGATATGAAAACGGAAGCAATCAATGCACTTGTAAAAGGACTTGCCAGATATGATACATATTATAATGAAGCAAACAGTCTTGGTGTCGGAAACCAGATGAAAGAAGCACGAGCACAGATTATACAGGCTTTTAATGATACATTTAAAATATCTGAATCAGAAGCAGTATCATTAGTTGCTATGTCTGATAATAATTTTACGCAGTACTATAGAAAAATTGAAGCATACGGAAAGGCAAGATAATAAATGATAGCTATAATCGATTATGACGCAGGCAATTTAAAGAGTGTAGAAAAGGCATTAAAGTATTTAGGTCAGGATGTTATTGTATCAAGAGATTCGAGTGAGATACTTCAGGCTGATAAGGTTATTCTTCCGGGCGTAGGTTCGTTTGGAGATGCAATGAATAACCTTGACCATTTTAATCTTGTTGATACAATAAAAAAAGTAGCCGAAAAGGATACGCCATTTTTAGGAATCTGTCTTGGATTACAGCTTTTATTTGAAAAGAGTGATGAGACACCGGGAGCAGAGGGACTTGGAATTCTTAAAGGAGAGATATTAAGAATTCCACCAAAGGAAGGATTGAAGATTCCTCATATGGGATGGAATTCACTTAATATAAAGCCACAGGCAAGATTGTTTGACGGAATTGCTAATAACTCTTACGTTTATTTTGTACATTCATATTATCTTAAAGCTGAGGATGAAAATATAGTTGCAGCTTCAACTGAATATTCAACACATATTCATGCTTCTGTTGAATCAGGAAATATATTTGCATGTCAGTTCCATCCTGAAAAGAGCAGTGATGTTGGTTTGAGAATTTTGAAGAACTTTGCTTCATTATAATATTAGTAATTATATTGATTGGAGATATAATATATGTTTACAAAGAGAATTATTCCATGTCTGGATTGTAAAAATGGAAGAGTTGTAAAGGGGACTAATTTTGTGGATCTGCGTGATGCAGGAGACCCGGTTGAAGTTGCCCAGATGTATGATAAATCAGGAGCTGATGAACTTGTATTTCTTGATATCACAGCTTCAAGTGACGGAAGAAGTACAACTGTAGATTTGGTAAGAAAGGTTGCTGAAAAGGTATTTATTCCATTTACAGTTGGTGGTGGAATAAGAAGTGTTGATGACTTTAAGGTGCTTTTGAGAGAAGGTGCAGATAAGATTTCAATTAATTCGGCAGCTATTATGAATCCGACACTTATAAGTGAAGCAGCAGACAAGTTTGGAAGCCAGTGTGTTGTGGTTGCAATAGATGCTAAAAAACGCGATAATGGCAGTGGATGGAGTATTTATAAAAACGGTGGCCGTGTTGATATGAATATTGATGCGGTTGAGTGGGCAATGAAAGCTGAAAAGCTTGGTGCCGGTGAGATACTTTTGACAAGTATGGATTGTGATGGAACTAAGGCTGGATATGATATTGAGCTTACAAGAACAATTGCAGAAAATGTATCCATTCCCGTAATTGCCTCAGGCGGAGCAGGTAGTATGGAACATTTTTATGATGCTTTTACTGAAGGAAAAGCAGATGCAGCTTTGGCAGCGTCATTGTTCCATTATAAAGAAATGGAAATAATGGATTTAAAGAAATATCTTGCAAATAGAGATATTCCTATGCGTTTATAGAGGTGTATAAAATATGTCAATGATTAATAATGACTGGCTTGATGCAATAAGCCCGGAATTTTCAAAGGATTATTACAAAAAATTATATACATTTGTAAAGGATGAATATAGTAAAACAATTATATATCCGCCTGCAGAAGATATATTTAATGCATTTCATTTTACACCTTTAAGTAAAGTGAAAGTGCTGCTTCTTGGACAGGATCCATACCATAATGAAAATCAGGCACATGGGTTAAGTTTTTCTGTACTTCCATCACAGCATGATATTCCACCATCATTGCAGAATATATATAAAGAACTGCATGAGGACTGTGGATGTTATATTCCTAATAACGGATATTTGAAAAAGTGGGCAGACCAGGGCGTTTTGCTATTAAATACCGTACTTACAGTACGTGCACATCAGGCCAATTCGCATCAGGGAAGAGGTTGGGAAAATTTTACAGATGCAGTTATTCAGGCTGTTAATGCACAGGACAGACCTATTGTATACATGCTCTGGGGAAGACCGGCACAAAGTAAAATCCCAATGCTTACTAATCCAAAGCATCTTATACTTACAGCACCTCATCCAAGTCCTCTCTCAGCATACAGAGGCTTTTTTGGCTGTAAACATTTTAGCAAAGCTAATGAATTTTTGAAAGCAAATGGAGCAGAGCCGATTGACTGGCAGATAGAAAATATATAGAAATACGTAATAAAATCCCCCAGGTGTCATTAGACACCCGGGGGATTTTTTGAGCGAATTAAACACTCAATATTAGGAGAACAATAATATGAATGAAAACTAGAAAGTTTTATTCATCTTAATCTAATTCGCTGTCTGCTAATGCACCAACAGAAGATACAATTACAACTGTGGCGATAATTGAAACAGCAACTCCAACGATTGGACCAATAAATAACATAAACATTGAATAATCAATCCCCTTTACTAAATAAAATAAAGCTACGTTTTAAAAACTAATCTAATAATAACACTACTTAGATTCTTTTGCAAGATTTTTATTTGCGGTTGCGAGCATAAGCTTGATTCTGTTAAGCTGGTTGACTTCTGAAGCACCTGGGTCGTAGTCAACTGCAATGATATTTGACTCAGGGAAAGCAGCACGAAGCTCTTTAATTACGCCCTTACCAACAATATGGTTAGGAAGACATGCAAATGGCTGACAGCATACAATGTTTCCTGCACCATTATGTATGAGTTCAATCATTTCGCCTGTAAGCAGCCATCCTTCACCGGTCTGGTTGCCGAGTGAAACAAGGTCTTTTGCAAGAGCGGCTGTTTCTTGGATACTTGATGGAGCAGTAAAACGCTTGCTTTCTTTTAATGCTTTTGTAGAGCTCTTTCTGAACCATTCAAGAATTTTAATAACTGAATTGTTCAAAAATGCTGATTTCTTTGAAGCACCGAGGTAATCACGCTTGAAGTTTGCATTTTCGGCACAGTAAAGCAGGAATCCCATAAGGTCAGGAACAACAGCTTCAGCACCTTCACTTTCAAGCAGGTCTACAATGTAATTGTTGGCAGAAGGAAGGAATTTTACAAGGATTTCTCCTACAACACCAACTCTAGGTTTCTTAATATCAAGAAGTTCAATATTATCGAAATCTTTTATTATTGCACGGACGTTTTTATTGTATTCACGCATAGAAACTTTAGGCTGTGTCAGCTGTTCAATTAATACTTTTTTCCATTTCTCATGGAGAGCATTGACAGAACCTGGCACTTTCTCATATGGACGTGTTCTGTATACAACATTCATAAATACATCACCATAAACAATAGCCATCATTGCTTTTTTGAGCATTTTCAGGTCGTATTTAAAACCTGAGTTGACTTCAAGCCCCTGTGCACTGAGTGATATTACAGGAATATAAGATAATCCAGCTTTTGAAAGTGCTCGTCTGATGAAACCGATATAGTTTGATGCACGGCATCCGCCGCCTGTCTGTGTGATGATAATAGCTGTCTTGCTTAAATCATATTTACCTGAGAGAACAGCATTCATAATCTGTCCGACTACCATAAGAGAAGGGTAGCATGCATCATTATTTACATATTTAAGTCCCATATCAACTGATGACTTATTGTCATTGTCAAGAACTTCAAAATTATATCCGCATGATGAGAGTGCAGGACCAAGCAGGTCAAAATGGATTGGTGACATCTGAGGGCAGAGAATAGTATAATTCTTTCTCATTTCAGGTGTGAATTCTACTCTGCTAAATGCAGCACTTTCAATCTTTCTCTGGTAATGTTTCTTTTCACGTACCTTTAAAGCTGCGATGAGTGAACGTACACGGATTCTTGCAGCACCAAGGTTATTAACTTCGTCAATTTTAAGTACAGTATATATTTTACCGGCCTTTGTAAGGATATCATTTACTGCATCTGTTGTAACAGCATCAAGACCGCATCCGAAAGAATTAAGCTGGATAAGATCGAGGTTATCTTTTGTCTTAACATAGCTTGCAGCTGCATAAAGTCTTGAGTGGTACATCCACTGGTCCATAACGATGAGAGGACGGTCAACTTTACCAAGATGCGAGACTGAATCCTCTGTTAAAACAGCAATGCCATATGAATTGATAAGTTCAGGAATACCATGGTTGATTTCAGGGTCAACGTGATATGGACGACCGGCAAGGACGATACCGCGTTTACCGGTTTCATCAAGGTATTTGATAACTTCTTCACCTTTTTTATGTATGTCTTCCTTTGACTGCATAAGTTCATTCCATGCATCTTTAACAGCTGCTTTTACCTGTGATGACGGAATGTTATTGAATTCTTCAGAAAGACGTTTTTCAAGAATTTCAACATTTTCAAAAGAGAGGAATGGATTTCTGAAATCAATATTTTCAGTTTTTAATTCTTCTACATTATTTTTAATGTTTTCAGCATAAGATGTTACAATCGGACAGTTATAATGATTGTTTGTTTTTTCAATTTCTTTGTGTTCATAAGGAACGCATGGGTAGAAGATAAACTTAACCCCCTGTTTAATAAGCCATGTTACATGTCCGTGTGCAAGTTTTGCCGGATAACATTCTGATTCTGATGGTATCGACTCAATACCGAGTTCATAAATCTTTCTGCTTGACTGTGGTGAAAGAACGACGCGATATCCTAATTTTGTAAAAAATGTATACCAGAAAGGATAATTTTCATACATGTTAAGCACACGAGGGATGCCGACAGTTCCCCGCGTTGCAGCATCTTCTGCAAGTGGTTCATAATCAAAAAGTCTGTGAAGCTTGTACTCAAAAAGATTTGGCATTTTTTCAGTTGTTTTTTCTTTTCCAAGTCCGCGTTCACAGCGGTTTCCTGTAATGAAACGTCTTCCGCCAGAGAATTTATTAATTGTAAGGTAGCAGTTGTTGGTACATCCCTTACAACGTGTCATTGTTGTGCTGTATGTAAGCTCGTTAATTTTGTCTATAGAAAGCATTGTAGATTCTGAAATTCCGTCATAACGTTCTCTGGCTATTAATGCGGCACCAAATGCACCCATTATACCTGCAATGTCAGGACGGACTGCCTTTACGCCTGTGATTTTTTCAAAGCTTCTAAGGACAGCATCATTGTAGAATGTACCACCCTGAACAACGATATGTTTTCCAAGGTCACCAGGATCAGAAATTTTGATAACTTTGTAAAGTGCATTTTTGATAACAGAGTATGCAAGTCCGGCAGAAATATCAGCAACTTCTGCACCTTCTTTCTGAGCCTGTTTAACTTTTGAGTTCATGAATACAGTACATCTTGTACCGAGGTCAATAGGATGTTTTGCAAAAAGAGCTTCTTTTGCAAAGTCCTGAACAGAGTAATTAAGTGATTTGGCAAATGTCTCAATGAATGAACCACATCCTGACGAACAGGCCTCATTTAACTGTACTGAATCAACAGTCTGGTTTTTAATCTTGATACATTTCATATCCTGACCGCCGATATCAATGATACAGTCTACTTCAGGGTCAAAAAATGCGGCAGCGTAGAAGTGTGATACTGTCTCGACTTCGCCGTCATCAAGCATAAGTGCTGATTTTATGAGAGCTTCGCCATATCCTGTAGAACATGACTGTACAATCTTGGCATCTTTAGGGAGCTTTGTATAAATGTCTTTGATGGCACGTATTGTTGTGGCAAGCGGAGAACCATTGTTACTGCTGTAAAATGAGTAGAGGAGTTTACCGTCTTCGCCTACGAGTGCAACTTTTGTGGTTGTAGAACCGGCATCAATACCAAGATAACAGTTGCCACTGTATGATGCGAGGTCAGCAGTAGGAACTTTTGCTTTATTATGTCTTTCTGTAAATGAAGAATAAGCTTCTTTATTTTCAAATAAAGGCTCCATACGTTCAACTTCAAAATCAAGTTTAATCTTGCCCTGAAGACGTTTTATAATGTCTGAAACATCAACACATATATCTTCTTTGTAATTCATTGCAGAACCGATTGCTGCAAAAAGATGAGAATGTTCTGGGGCAATAATCTGGTCAGGACCAAGATTTAATGTACGTATAAAAGCTTCTCTTAACTCTGATAAGAAGTGAAGAGGACCACCTAAAAATGCAACATTGCCACGGATTGGCTTACCACATGCAAGACCTGATATGGTCTGATTAACAACAGCCTGAAAAATAGAAGCTGACAAATCTTCTTTTGTTGCACCTTCGTTGATAAGAGGCTGGATGTCTGATTTTGCGAAAACTCCACATCTTGCAGCGATAGGATATATAGATTTGTAATTTTTTGCATATTCATTAAGACCTGAGGCATCAGTCTGTAAAAGAGTAGCCATCTGGTCAATAAAAGAACCTGTACCGCCGGCACAGATACCATTCATACGCTGGTCAACACCATTAGTGAAATAGATAATCTTGGCATCTTCTCCACCAAGTTCTATTGCAACATCGCACTGCGGAGCTTCAGCCTGAAGAGCAGTGGAAACGGCAACAACTTCCTGCGTAAAAGGAACTTCAAGATGTTTGGCAAGAGTTAGACCGCCTGAACCTGTAATTACAGGGTGGCAGTTAAAATTACCAACAGAAGCTACAGCTTTTTCAAGAAGCGACTGTAATGTTTCCTGTATATTGGCAAAATGACGTTCATAGTCTGAAAAAATCACTGTATTGTTGTCATCAATAAGGGCAATTTTAACGGTGGTTGAACCTATATCAATTCCAAGTTTATATGAATTCATAAAAATATCAGGCAAAAAGTGCCTGCCTCCTTAATTATAATTTGTCGAATAATGCGATTCGTTTCATTATATTATGAAAAAAAATAAATTTCAACATTATAACCTTATTTTATTGATTTTACATATTATGGCAATGCAAAATTTTAGAGTTTTAATATATTTTTTATAAAAGAACAGTGATGATTCGTTGACAAAAACAGTTTATATATTTATACTAAATTTAATTAGCACAAAGGCGTTGAAAGGGGCTTGTTTAAAGTATGAAATTCTTTGATAAGTTAGAACGTAGATTTGGTAAATATGCCATACCAAATCTTATGTATTATATTATAGGTATATATCTTGTAGGATTTGTTATAGAATTATTCGCACCTGATGTATATACTTATTATCTTAGTCTTGATGTGGCAAAGGTACTGCATGGTCAGGTATGGAGACTAGTTACGTTTATTTTGCAGCCACCGTCAAGCAGCATTATTTTTATGGTATTTACATTATATTTTTATTATGTAATCGGAACTGTACTTGAGAGAATATGGGGTTCATTTAAGTTTAATGTCTATTATTTCAGCGGAGTAATCCTGCATATTATTGCAGCATTTGTTATTTACTTTATATTTGGCTGGTCATTTAACATGTCAACATATTATATTAATCTTGCACTGTTTCTAGCATTTGCGGTCGAACAGGCAGATACGGAAGTCCTTCTGTTTTTTGTACTTCCTATAAAGATGAAGTGGCTTGGATGGCTTGATGGAATTATATTTGCAATAACGATTATTGGCGGATATCTTACACCTGTAATGCCTAAGGCTATATGGAGAGGATTTTATAATGCAGGACTTCTTGCCGGTAATTCATATACATGTTATGTAATGGCAACATGTGCATTAATCTCAATGCTTAATTTTATTATTTTCTTTTTTGCTACAAGAAAGGCACCTGGCAGGACATATACACAGAAGAATTATCGTAAAGCTGAGAAAAGAGCTGATAAGGCAAGAAAAAATGCGGGAAGTTTCAACGAGAGATTTTATAATGCGAACTCTGAAAAAAGCACATGGGATAGTGCCAATAAACCGTATATTAATCCGAGAGGTACAAAGCACAGATGTGCTGTCTGTAACAGGACAGAGCTGGATGGCGATAATCTTACATTTAGATTCTGCACAAAATGTGCAGGCAATCTTGAATATTGTCAGGATCATCTGTATACACATATACATGTTACAGGTGATAATAACAATCAGAATACACAAAAAAATTAAAAAATGTTTTGAAAGAACGGCATAAATATGATAGTATCAATATAGTGCTGCAAAAACAGTATTTTTTCTTATTGCTATTATAAAAGATTTATGCAATAATTTGTATTTGTGTTTAGTATGAGATAAAATTAATTGAATTAAAGTTTATTTTGGAGGTCAGAATGAAAAAAACTAAAATAATTTGTACAATGGGTCCTAATACTAATGACAGAGAACTCATCAAAAGTCTTGCTCTTGTAGGAATGGATGTTGCAAGATTTAACTTCTCTCATGGTGATCATGAAGAGCAGGCAGGACGTTTCGCATTAGTTAAGAGCGTAAGAGAAGAACTCAATATTCCTATTGCTACATTGCTTGATACAAAGGGACCTGAAATAAGAACAGGTGACCTCAAGGACGATAAGAAAGTAACACTTAAAGAAAATCAGAAGTTTACACTTACAACAAGAGACGTACTTGGTGATGAGACAATTGGAAGAATCACATATGCAGGTCTTCCACAGGACGTTTCAAAGGGAAATACAATTCTTATTGATGATGGTCTTATTGAACTTTGTGTAAATAATGTTATAGATGGCACTGATATTGAATGTACAGTAGTAAATGGCGGTGAGCTTGGTTCAAGAAAAGGTGTTAATGTTCCTAATGTAAGTATCCGTCTCCCGGGTATCACAGATAAGGATAAGGATGATATTTTATTTGGTATTGAACAGGGATTTGATTTTATTGCAGCTTCATTTGTAAGAAATGCAGCTTGTATTCAGGAAATCAAGGAACTTCTCTGGTCTCATAATGCAGATATTCCTGTAATTGCTAAGATTGAGAATGCAGAAGGCATTAAGAATCTTGATGAGATTATCAGAGTTGCTGATGGTATCATGGTTGCCCGTGGTGATATGGGTGTTGAAATTCCTGCTGAGCAGGTTCCTCATATCCAGAAGGAAATTATCAAAAAATGTAATGCAGCATATAAGACAGTTATCACAGCTACACAGATGCTTGATTCAATGATTCGTAATCCACGTCCTACAAGAGCTGAGGTTACTGATGTTGCCAATGCTATTTATGATGGTACAGACGCTGTTATGCTTTCAGGTGAGACAGCTAATGGTAAGTATCCTCTTGAAGCATTAAAGATGATGGTTAAGATTGCTGAGACTACAGAGCAGGATTTACCTAAGAAGTATGCAGATTATGCTAAGCTTCATACAAAGAGAGGAGTATCAAGTGCTGTTACTAATGCAACTGTACAGACAGCAGAGAATTTAAATGCAAAAGCAATCGTATGCCCTACAATTTCAGGATTTACAGCAAGACTTGCATCTAAGCTCAAGCCGGATACACAGATTGTTGGATGTTCACCATATGATGCTGTTCTTAGAAAAATGCAGATTTATTGGGGTGTAAGACCTGTTAAAACTGCTATTGAGACTTCTACAGATAAGATTATTGAGCATGCACTTGTCACAGCAGAGAATGCCGGATATATTGGCGAGGGAGATGTTGTCATTGTATCTGCCGGTATAGCAACAAACTCTTCTCCAACATCAAAGAGAGGTCTCACAAATACAATGCGTGTTGTAACAATCTAATTGTTACATCATGAGCATATGTCGTGATGACATTTATGAAAAGTAAACTTTTAAAAATATTTATATGGATTCCTGCTGTTATTTGTGCGGTTATGATATTCGGATTTTCGGGACAGAATGGTGAAAACTCGGGAAATCTCAGCCGTAAGGCAGCAGGTGTCATAGTTGATATTGCAGACAGCGTACATCTTGTAGATGTACGCTGGAATGGCAGACAGGAACTTATAGACAAGATAGAATTGCCTGTAAGAAAAGCAGCACATATGACTGAATATGCAATATTTGCATGTCTTGTTTATCTGGCATTTACAGTTGATGGTGTCAGTTGGCAGCTCGTCAGATTTATAAGTTTTTTTGCAACGGCAGCATTTGCATGTTCAGATGAATTTCATCAATTGTACGTTCCGGGAAGAAACGGATGCGTTACAGATGTACTGATTGACTGTGTTGGAATATTAATCGGTATTATTATATGTTCCATAGCAGACAGGCGTAAAAAAATGATAATTTAGTATGGCATTTTAGAAAATATTGTAAAACGGGAAGTGGGGAATAAACATATGACACTTTATGATGAATTAGTAGCAAGAGGACTTATAGCCCAGGTTACTGACGAAGAGCTTATAAAAGATTTAATTAACAATGGGAAAGCTACATTTTATATTGGTTTTGACCCAACTGCTGATAGTCTTCATGTAGGTCATTTTATGGCACTCTGTCTTATGAAAAGACTTCAGATGGCAGGTAACAAACCTATTGCACTTGTAGGCGGTGGTACAGCTATGATTGGCGATCCGTCCGGCAGACAGGATATGCGTAAGATGATGACAGAAGAACAGATTCAGCACAATGTTGAATGTTTCAAAAAGCAGATGTCAAGATTTATTGATTTTTCAGATGGCAAAGCAATACTTGCTAACAATGCTGACTGGCTTTTAAATCTTAATTATGTTGACTTCTTACGTGAAGTCGGAGCATGTTTTTCTGTTAATAATATGCTTAGAGCAGAATGTTATAAGCAGAGAATGGAAAAAGGACTCAGCTTCCTTGAGTTTAATTATATGATTATGCAGTCATATGACTTTCTTATGCTCTACAAGAAATACGGATGTAATTTACAGTTCGGTGGTGATGATCAGTGGAGTAACATGCTTGGCGGTACAGAACTTATAAGAAAGAAATTAGGAAAAGATGCATCAGCAATGACAATTACACTTCTTCTCAACTCTGAAGGCAAGAAGATGGGTAAGACACAGTCAGGTGCAGTATGGCTTGACCCTGATAAGACATCACCATACGATTTCTATCAGTATTGGAGAAATGTAGATGATGCAGATGTATTAAAATGTATCAGAATGCTTACATTTATACCACTTGAAGAGATTGAAAAGATGGACAGCTGGGAAGGTGCACAGCTTAACAAAGCAAAAGAAATTCTTGCATATGAGCTTACTAAGCTTGTTCATGGCGAAGAAGAAGCAAAGAAGGCAGAAGAGACTGCACGTTCTATATTTACTGGCGGAGATGCACAGAATATGCCTTCAGCTGTAATTTCAAAAGAATCTTTTAAAGATGGAAATATCGATATTATTTCAATTGTTCATCAGGCAGGACTTGCGTCTTCAAGATCAGAAGCAAGAAGAGCTGTTGAGCAGGGCGGCGTAAGCGTTAATGGTGAAAAAGTATCAGCTATTGATGCAGTATTCGCTATGGAATTATTTGAAGATGGCGTAGTTGTTAAAAAAGGCAAGAAGAATTTTAGAAAAGTAACAGTTTAGGATGTCATGAAAATGAAGAAGAATCAAATTGTTCTTATCAGAGTTGTCAGTGTAGCCGTACTTATGGCTGCACTGGCACTAATTTTAATATTTGGTGCGGGAAGTACTGTTTTTACAAAAATAATAAAAGACCTGAATAATGGTGGCGTTATATCTGATGCTTCAGCTGTTTCTGTATATAATCTTGTATATTATAAGGGAATGAATGCCATATATCAGATAATATTCGGAATTGCATTGTTTACAACAATAGTTGGATTTGCAGGTGTGTTTTTTCGCATTAAGGGAACGGATATATGTCTTAATACGGCTATAATTTTTGATGTTGTAACAGGAGTATATCTTATACTTGCATACGTTCTTGAAAAAAATAAATTTATGCATAAAGTGTTTGCAAAAATTTATCTTGGAGAGTTTGATACACAGTTTACGGCTGTAAGACTTATAAAACTTCATGTTCTTATAGCAGGAATATTGCTTATACTTGTGAGTCTGCTTGCGTCAGCAATTGTAAAGTCAAGTGGAATACCAAAGATGGCCATTTACAAGGCTGAGAGTAATCTTGGATGGCTTCTTATAATACCATTGTTTTTTACATCATTAATATTTGATGTAGCAAGAGAATGGGCAATAAGAATTGCTTCGGGTTACAGTGATGTGTCAGGGCAGCTTTATGATATTTTAAAAGATTATTATTTTGGTGATAAGTTCCTTTTTTCAATGCCAAAGTGGCTTATTGTTTTTGTGGCTTTTTATAATGGGAGTGCTTAGAATTCATTTGAAAAGAATATTTGCTGTGATAATGGGAGCTGTTTTTACAGCTGCCGCTCTTATAAGATGCGTTGTTTTCTGGATGAATCCACCCGCAATATTCGGAACACTTTCATATAATGAAAATGTGTGTGATATGACAGACAGAGCAGGGGCAGCATATATGATATGTTTTGTTCTGGATATATTTTTTATTACAATTCTGGCAGTATTATGTATAATATGTGCACAGAAAAAGTTTTTTGAATTAAAAAATATACTGATAATCACAATCGGTTATGCAATTATCAGTATAGCTGCTATATTAATTCTTGGTTTTGGCGGCATATCTGCAATTTATGCAGGATGCGGCGTGATTGATGTTATAGCATCATCAGCATTGCTTTATCTCGTCTATAAAAGTTGATGCTATCATTGAGTAGTTTGTATAGTATACAACAAAACCGGGCTTTGAACCGGCAGGTTTTTTAACTTCTTTCTTTAAAACATAATCAACTTCAACTTTATCCTGGCTGTGTCCTTTTGAAAAATGTGCTGCGAGTGCGGCTGCTTCTTCAAAGGTACGGTCAGGAATTTCTTTGCCGTCAGTTTTTAATATGACATGTGAGCCTGCCATATTTTTTGCATGAAACCACCAGTCGCTGCCGTTTGCAAATTTGAAAGTAAGCTCATCATTCTGGAAATTATTTTTGCCTACATATATGTCGAAACCGTCGGATGACATGAAGTGAAGCGGTTTGCTTACAATTTTAATTTTCTTTGATGGTGTCTGATGACGATGTATATATCCTGACTCAATTAATTCTTCCTTGACCTGTGCAAGATCGTCCTCAGATACAGCAATGTCAAGTGATGAGGCGACTGATTCAAGATGTGCTATTTCGGCACGGGTTTCTTTTATCTGTACACTTTCGGCTTCAAAAGTACGTTTCAGTTTATTATATTTATTAAAATATTTTACTGAATTTTCGCGTGGTGTGAGTGTTGGGTCAAGAGGAATTGTGATTTCCTCGTTAGTATAATAATTAAGAGCTTTGAATTCCTTACTGCCTTCCGGAATATTATAGCCGTATGTGTTTATAAGCTCTCCGTAAACACGGTATTTATCACGTTTTTCAGTATCTTTTAACTGCTTTTCCTGTATGTCGGCTTTTTTAACGGAGCGTTCAAGTGCCGTTGAAACTATTTTCCTTAAATCAGATGATTTCTGGCGGATTCGTGTTACAGCATCTTTTTTGGAGTAAAAATCTCTTAAAAGAGTGCTGACAGAATCATATTTTGTACACTTATCAAACATTTCAAGCGGAATTGATGAGAATTCTTTTGGTTCATCTCCGAAGTATACAATATTTGGAGTGAAAATATTATTTTTAATATTATCCATTATATTGCTGAAAATGTTGAACAAGTGAAGACTTTCATTTTCCTCAAGACAGTTCGCAGGCTTGTCAGAATTGATTGAAGCTTCAAAACATATTTCTTCTGCAGCGACAGGACTGATACCCGTATATGATGAATAAATTGCTTTTGATGTGCTCACAGGGCGTGTAAGTGCTGTGTTTTTAAATTCGTCATAATTCGTATTCAGTGGATTTTTCTTATCTGATGTATTGGGAATAAAATATTTTCGTCCCGGAAGAACTTCTCTTACAGAACTCATCTGTGATGAAACACGCTTGATACTGTCAAGGATTGTGTCGCCGTCGCAGAATATTATATTGCTGTGTTTGCCCATGAATTCTGTTATAAGATGTTTGCGGCATACATCCCCCATTTCATTCAGGTGTTCAATCTCAATGTCAAGAATTCTCTCAAGACCGGGCTGCGTGATGCCTATAATACGTCCGTTTCCGAGATGCTTCCTTAAAAGCATGCAGAAATTAGGGGCAGTCATCGGACTTGGCTTATTATCATCGGTAAGATATATAAGCGGAAGACTTGCATTAGCAGAAATTACAAGTCTGTACTGGCCGTTTTGCGTTTTTATTGTAAGAAGAAGTTCATCAGCTTCCGGCTGTGCAATTTTATATAATCTTCCTCCGATGAGCTTTTTGTTTAGTTCATGTTTTATATTAGAAATGACAATACCATCAAGTGCCATAAAATCCTCCTTGTTTTTCCGAAGGAAAAATCCGAACCCAGTGGTGAGGAGAGGATTTTCCCTTTGTTTTCTTGCTTATTTTAGCATAAAAATGAACTTGTGTCTTGTACTTTTGCTATATTATTGATATAATTAGCTGATAAGTGATTTTGATGATTAAATATATTATCATAGCGGAAAGGTATGGCTGACACAATGATAAAAAGTATGACCGGTTTTGGCAGATGTGAGCAAAGCGAGGGAACAAGAACAATAACAATTGAAATGAAGTCTGTAAATCACAGATATCTTGAGGCTGGAATAAAGATGCCTAAAAAGCTGAATATTTTTGAAGCACGTATGAGAGAAGTGCTTAAAAAATATGCACAGAGAGGTAAGATAGATATTTTTATTTCATATGAAGATACAGCTGACAGTAATGTTCATTTGAAATATAACAGTGATCTTGCGGCTGAGTATATGAATATACTTGACAGCATGGCTGAACAGTTCGGCAAACAGAATGACATAACAATAACTTCACTTTCAAGATATCCTGAAGTTATTACTATGCAGGAAGAGACGGAAGATGAGGAAGAGTTGTGGGCATTTATAAGTAAAGCTTTGGAAAATGCCTGCTCGCAGTTTGAACAGACAAGAATTCTTGAGGGAACAAATCTTAAAAATGATTTGCAGGATAAACTTAACCATATGGAAGAACTTGTTGATTTTATTGAGAGCAGAAGTCCACAGATTATGAAAGAATACAGAAGCAAGCTTGAAAATAAAGTTACACAGCTTCTTGGTGATACACAGATAGATGAATCAAGAATAGCAACAGAAGTTATTATATATGCAGACAAGATATGCGTTGATGAAGAGACAGTAAGATTAAGAAGTCATATTTCACATGCACGTAAGTGCCTTGAGGAGACCGGCGGCATAGGAAGAAAGATGGACTTTATTGCACAGGAGATGAACAGGGAGTCTAATACGATTTTGTCAAAGGCAAATGATATAGAGATTTCTAATGCTGCTATAGATTTAAAGACACTTATAGAGAAAGTGCGTGAGCATATACAGAATATAGAATAATTAATATTGATAAATAACTTGATTGTTTTTCAAAATTCAGATATAATTATTCGTACATATTTTTGACAGAAAAGAGGCTGATTATGAATAATCAAGGCACACTGCTTGTTGTTTCAGGATTTTCCGGAGCAGGTAAAGGCACAGTGATAAAAGAACTTTTAAAAGAGCATGATAATTATTCTTTATCAATATCTGCAACTACAAGGAAGCCGAGAGAAGGCGAGCAGGATGGCAGAGAATATTTCTTCAAGACAAAAGAGGAGTTTGAAGATATGATTAGCAGGGGCAGATTCCTTGAACATGCCCAGTATGTTAATAATTATTACGGAACTCCAAGAGATTATGTTGAGGAGCAGATAAAAGCAAACAGGAATGTGATTCTTGAGATAGAAAGTGTTGGTGCACTTAATGTTAAGAAGATATTTCCTGAGGCAGTTCTTGTTTTCATAACACCACCTGATGCCGATGAACTTGAGAAGAGACTCAGAGGCAGAGGAACAGAAGATGAAGAGACAATAATTGCAAGATTAAGAAAAGCTGCCAAAGAATCAGAAGGTGTTGAAAAATATGATTATATAGTTATCAATGATACAGTTAAAGAATGTGCTGTATGTATTGATGATATTACGCACAGAAAAGAAGATGTACTTGCAGAGTGCAGTGCGGACAATGCTGATAACATTAAGGTAATTAACCAGATAAGACAAGATTTAAAAAAATATTAATTTAAGGAGAGTTATATATGTTACATCCATCATATTCAGAATTAATGGAAGCTGTAAACAGCAGAGCAGAAGAAGGAGAACAGGCAGTAGTACAGAGCCGCTACTCAATTGTCAAGGCGACAGCAGAGAGAGCAAAGCAGATTATAGATGCAAGATATCTTGAGGAAAAGTATGACAAGATTACAATTCCTGATAAAGACGGTAAGGACAGAGCACCTAAGAAGACTCCGGAAGACAGAAGAAAGATTTTCATGGGTAAAGAGCTCATTGATAATGCAGAAGATATGAAACCATTATCTGTTGCAGTTAAGGAATTATACGAAGGAAAGATTAAGATTGTTGATAATACTTCAGCAGACGAAGATTAATTGATAAAGGCTCAGCCATGCAACAGATTCTGCATGGCTGTTTTTTTCTGAAAAGAGATACAGGAGGCAGTGTTGAGCGGAAAATATATCGAAGAAGATAAAACAATAACATGTTCTGTAAGCAATGACTGTGGCGGATGCTGTTATACAAAAGTTCCATATGATAAAACTTTAAGTTTAAAACAAAAACATGTTACGGAACTTTTTAGAGGTGTTGCAGAATGTGAAAAGATAACAGGAATGTACAGACCAGTCTGTTATCGCAATAAAGTTCATGCTGCAGTTGGAACCAACAGGGATGGCAGAATAATTACAGGTACATATAAAGAAGGCACACATAAAATAATTCCGGTTGACGGATGTATGATAGAAGATGCCCAGTCGGAAAATATTTTAAAAGAATTGAGAAGATTATTTCAGTCATTTAAGTATCAGCCTTATAATGAAGATACGAAACGTGGATTTATAAGACATGTTCTTATCAGAAGAGGATTTTCAACGGATGAGACGATGGTTGTCCTTGTAACAGGACAGGTGCAGTTTCCGTCAAAAAATGCTTTTATAAAAGAATTATTAAAAGCATGCCCGTCTGTGACGACGATAGTTCAGAATATTAATAATATGTCAACAAGCATGGTGCTTGGAAAAAGAAATATTGTCATCTATGGAAAGGGATATATTGAAGATGTACTCTGCTCTAACAGGTTCAGAATAAGTCCTGATTCATTTTACCAGATAAATGTCAAACAGACAGAAAAACTCTATAAAGCAGCGATAAAGGCAGCTGGGATAAATAAAAATGATACAGTTGTTGATGCATATTGCGGAATAGGAACAATTGGAATAACAGCTGCAAAGTATGCAGGAAATGTTATCGGCATAGAACTTAATCCGAAAGCGGTCGAGGATGCACAGGTTAATGCACAGATCAATAATATAAAAAATATAAGATTTTTTGAGGGTGATGCAGGTGATTTCCTTGTTGAATATGCCATGAATAAAAAAGCAGATGTTGTAATCATGGACCCTCCAAGAAGTGGTTCTGATGAAGCATTTCTTAAATCTCTTATAAAGATAAAGCCAAGAAGCATAGTATATATTTCTTGTAATCCTGATACACAGATAAGAGATGTAAAGATTCTTGAAAAAGGCGGATATAAGGCAGAAAAATGTATGCCATTTGATTTATTTCCATATACGGAGCATATTGAAAATATCTGTGTTTTAAAGAGAGGAAAATAGCAGTGGAAGAGAATAGTAATATACAGGAAGAAGTAAAGACAGAAATCAAACAGGAAAATAATCAAGATGATGAAATAGAAATTCTTGAAGTTGAAGAGGTTAAAGAAAAAAAGGATTTTTCCAATGTTTTGTCTGGGATTTTTAAAAATAAAAAAATGCTTACGGCGGCAGGAATCGTTGCTGTTGTTATAGCAGCAGCCGTTACCTGTGTGGTTATTTCAGTAAATAAAAGAGGCACAAAACAGACGCTGGCTGTTGAAGAGACGACAACACAGGCTGAGACTGTAACGCAGGAACAGACGACAGAAGAACCAAAAAAGCTTGAAAATCTCATGCTTGAAGCAAATGCAGATGAGAGTTCAATAACAGCTCATTTTGTCAATGAATCAGGAGAAGCTGTGACAGGACATAATTTTGCAGTACGTCTTTTAAGCGGAAGCATTGAAGAAAATCAGGAAAAAGTTGATAAACTTAAAAATGATAAAAAGAGCGGTACAGATAATCTTAAAGAAAGTACGGCAGTACAGACACAGGAAAATGGCAGCCAGTCAGAAGATGTAGTTGCACAGACTGGTGCAACAGAGTATGAAGATGATAATCAGGATGGAGAAGTTGTTATAACTGACCTGAATGAGGGAACATACACGCTTGTTGCAAAGGCATATGCGGGATTCGCACTTCCTGATGCTGCGGAAGTTTCACTTGTAAAATATACAGTTATAGAAAATATTCTTGAAAGTGTTGTATATGAAGATGAAAGCACAATTAAAGAAGATCCGGAGAATGGCAGGGATGATGAGCCGGAAGACGAGCCGGTAACGCCGAATGGCTCAATTGTGATAACACCGCCATCGTATTCGGATGATAATAATGGTGTGGTTTCTCATATAAAAACACAGAATGATTCATATGTTTATGAGACAAAAAATGTAAGCACGGCAATATTTTCCGATTCTGATATTGCATCATACGAAAAGGCAGCATGTTTTATAGAAAATAATGATGAAATAAAAGAATTTGAAGGACTGGTAAAAGAAAGAACAACAGTTTCTGTTACAGATGGTGATAAAAGTGTTATAAGTACATTTCTTGTAAAGAGTGATAAAAAACAGGAATCACAGACAACAGCTGAAAAAGAGACACAAACAGCATCAGACGGGAAATTGTATGATGTCTATACTCTTTCACCGGTTCTTGTAAAAGAATATGGCGATGGCTGGCATAATATTGGCGGAAACAGATATTATTACAGGGGTTCACAGCGTGTGACAGGCTGGCAGAATATAGATGGATTGCAATATTATTTTGACGGAAATGGTAAACTTTCATCATGTACAATGATAGATGTTTCGACGTATAATGGAGATATTGACTGGAATGCAGTCAAAGCAGCCGGAGTTGATTATGCAATTATCCGTGTGGGTTACAGAGGATATGGAACTGCAAGACTTGTACAGGACAGGCGTTTTGAACAGAATATGCGTGGTGCAATAAATGCAGGAATCCGTGTCGGTGCATATATTGTCACACAGGCGGTAAATACTGAAGAAGCTGTCGAAGAGGCTAGCTTTATAGTAGAAAAATGCCGTGGATACAATGTGACACTTCCACTTGCAATTGATGTAGAATGGGCAGGAAACAGTTATGAAGAAGGAAGAGCCAATTCAATATCTGCTTCAACAAGAACAGATGTAATAAATGCATTTGCAAGAACGGTAATGAACAGCGGATATGCAGCTATGGCATATGCAAATAAAGACTGGTTTGAAAATAAAATATATTCAGGTAATCTGTTTTCATCATGCAAAATTTGGTTGGAACTGAATAGAAATACTGAA
>OGHI01000524.1_pt1 | contig 23673 bp, 18 predicted proteins | sample 1571501 | NCBI WGS metagenome assembly OGHI01 (sample SAMEA2581962, study PRJEB24529) | metagenome | biome: Human gut stool | place: China | collected 2011
TTCAGAAGAGAGGCGGGAAAGAAGCTGCCGGAGCTTCAGTTTAAATATTTCGACTCGCATTTGTCGGCGAGAGTGCTTAATAATTTTATTGATGATGTGGCTAAAATTTCGGAATATTATTCTGAGCTTCTTCCTGATATAGTAAAAACAATAATAACAAGCGTGACGATTTTTATTACACTTATAAAAGTTGACCGAGTGACGGCACTTCTGCTTCTTGTTATTATACCCGTAATGGCGGTTATCACAAGTTTTACGGGAAATATGGTGTCAAAGCTTACGAGAAACCACACGGAATATAACGATGAAGTAAATGAACTTGCATACGACGCGATAAACGGTATCGGTGTTGTAAAAAGTTTTAACCTTGAAAATTATTTTAAAAATAAGATAAAAAATACGTTAAAAACAATATTAAAATTTGAATACAGAAGAAATGCAATTTCGTCAATAGGCTGGGCTACGGGAAGCCTTGTATCTACGGCACCTTATATTATTTTGAGTATATTTGCGTTACACAGAGTTTTGTCGGGAAATCTGACTGTGGGCGGGATGACATATTTCATACTTTTTATGGACAGGCTTTTGCAGCCTCTTGGAAATCTTCCGTATATGATTATTGACGCAAAAATTGATTTGGTTTCAAAAAACAGGCTCAAAGAGCTGATGAATTATCCTGTTGAAACAAATATGGAAAATTCCGAGGATAACACAGGAGATTTTTCTAAAAAATCCGATAACACCGGGAAGAACAGTAATATTGTAAACGCTGACAAAATCGGGAAGAACAATAACGTGGCAGTAGTATTTAAAGACGTTACATTTTCGTATGTTAAGGGAAATAATGTTTTAAAAAATTTCAATGTTAATATAGAAGCGGGAAAAAATGTTGCTTTTGTCGGTTCATCGGGCGGCGGAAAGAGCACGATTTTTAAGCTGATTTGCGGTTTGTATGAAGTAAACGGCGGTACAGTGGAGATTTTTGGAAAGAGAATCGGAGAAGAAAATATTGATTTAATAAGAAAAGATATAGCACTTGTTTCGCAGGATACTTATCTGTTTCCAGAGACGATTGCGTGGAATGTTGCCTGCGGAGACGAATCGGTAAGTATGGAACGCATTATCGAATGTTGCAAAAAAGCAAGAATTCACGATGATATTATGAAAATGCCTAAGGGTTACAATACCGATGCAGGGGAACGCGGAAATATGCTTTCGGGCGGACAGAAGCAGAGAATAGCGATCGCAAGGGCTTTGCTTAAAGATGCCAGGCTTATATTATTCGATGAGCCGACAGCGTCCGTGGATATTGAAAATGAAGAAAAAATAAAACAGGCAATAGAAGAAATTAAAGAAAATCATACAATAATTACGATAGCACACAGACTTAATACAATAGAAAATGCAGACTGCATATATGTTGTGGATAACGGTGTTATAGCCGAAAGCGGTACGCATGATGAATTGATAGCCGGAAACGGAATATATAAAAGGCTGTACGATACGAAAGATGAGGTGTCCTATGAATAATTTTAAAATATTAAAAGAGCTGATAAAAAGATTTCAGGGAGTTCGTGCAGTTCTTTATTTTGCGGAAATAATAGGAATGGGAGTAGCAGATGGAATTTCGGTAGTTCTGGTTTCAAGAATTATAGGCATAATTACGGACACTGCCGTGTCAAAAGGAAATTTACGCGACACCCAACTGGTAAAATATATAATTCTTACAATAATATTAAAACTAATTTTACAGCCATTGATGGCTGTTTTGTATAACGACGAAGCAAAGCGGACAGGTGCGAATATGCGTAATACTGTATACGGAAAGGCTCTGTCGCTTTCTATGGAATTCTATGACAATCATCATACGGGAGAATTTATGTCGAAACTTACATATGATACAAACATGGCATCTGGAGTGTTCGGTTCAAGAATAAGGCGTGTCATGATGCCTGTTATTATGGTTATTGTCTGCATAATACCTATGTTTGTTCTTTGCCCTCCTGTTACGGCGGGTCTGCTTGTTTTATGTATAATTTCGCTTACATTAAATTTTGTGATGATACCTGTGCTTGAAAAATACAGCCGTAAAATTTCAGATGCAAATAAAGAAATAAGCAAATCCGTAACAAATATGCTTCAGGGAATGGAAACAATAAGAATGTTTCCGCTTAAAAAAGTTATAAGCGATTCTTATAATAATGCCAATGAAAATTGCGGTAAAAACATGAAAATCCAGGGACGGACAGAGGCTTTGATTTCGGCGTTGAGAGCGGCATTTGACCTTATAGGGGCATTGGTTTTTCTTGCACTTGGAATATTATATACAACCAAAACAGGGGGAAAACTGGGAAACCTTATAAGCCTGTACTCAATATACGGAGCGTTTCAGTATAATTTTCTGCTCATGGGCGTGTATATACCGAGTCTGTCAAGCTGGCTTGTAAATGCACAGCGTGTTCTCGAGTTTCTTGATACTCCGAACGAGAATTTTTACGTCGAGAATAAAGAAAATGCAAAAGATAATATTTGTCAAAAAAACAGCGAAGCTCCCCATCCGGTAGAATTTAAAAATATAACATTCGGTTACGCGGGTAAAAATACAAATATATTTGAAGATTACAGTGCATTTTTTGACAGCGGAAAAAGTTATGCACTGGTGGGGGAATCAGGCCGCGGAAAGAGTACGCTTACAAAACTTCTGCTCGGATTTTATCGGCCGAAGAAAGGTTGCATATTTATTGACGGAACTGATATAACGGAGCTCGGGCTTGTAAATGTGCGTGATAAAATCGCATATATACCGCAGGAACCGTATTTATTTAACTGTTCAATTAAGGAAAATATAAGAATGGGAAAATTAAATGCTTCAGATGAAGAAATTTACAACGCGGCAAAACAGGCGGGAGCACACGATTTCATATCGGAGCTTGAAAACGGCTATGAAACGCCGGCGGGCGAACGAGGAAATATACTTTCGGGAGGTCAGAAGCAACGAATAGCAATAGCCAGAGCAATTCTCAAAGATGCACCTGTAATCATATTTGATGAGGCGACATCGGCACTTGACAATGAGACGGAAAAATATATAAACAAAACTGTTATGTCGGTGAAAAAGGATAAGCTTATCCTTATGATAGCACACCGCCCGTCTACGATAGAGACGGCAGATTGCAGATTTGAGGTGTAAAAGAGCTTACTGATATGTAATGTGGCTAAAAAGGTTGAATATATATAAAAAAATACCGATGTTTGTGAAAAAACTTACTGTTTATTACAAGATGCTACAAAAAACTTGAATGTTTTGACTACAGGTGATATGTTTAATACAAATATAGTGTGTCTATCGGAAAACAAAAGGTGTTTTAGAGTATGTAATCAGAAACAAGCGGAGGGGTATTTATGAGCAAAAAAATAAAATACATAGTGGCAGCAGTATTGGCGGCAGTGGTATGTGTGGCGGTGATTTTTACAATTAACAGGAAGAAGTCAGGCATAAATATGAATGTAGGTGAATTGTCGGGTGATGAGCAGAATTATTGGAATCCTGATATTCACAGCATTTCAAAGGCGGAAAATGGATATTATTACCTGCATTATGACGGAAATGACCTTTTAGTGAAATATTTTGACGAGTCATCAAAAAGGTCTGTTCCGGTATGTGCGAAAGCAGAGTGCAGTCATAATTCAAAAACGTGTAATGCTTGGCTGGATACCGATGAATATCTGAGTTCTCCGATTTATTATTACAAAAATAATATATATGTTGTACGTGTGGAAGGCGGAATGGCTAAGCTTGTAAGTATTAAGGCTGACGGAAGCGACAGAAAAGATGTTGCCAATTTGTTTGCAAATGACAGGATAACATCAATTTCTATGGTGTTTCATAACGGATATGTATATGCGTACGACCATATAGGTCATATAGGAAGCTCTGAAAGCGGTAAAGAGATAATTAAAAAAATAAATATTTCAGATGGAAACTCACAGGATATAGTCGAATATGAGGGTGAAAACAGTGCTGTGATGGGAGCGAGAAGTTACGGAGATAAACTTTTTTACAAAATTTTTCAGTATTCCGTAAATAAGCAGACATTAAAAGCCAATATGAATTTTCAGCTTTATTATTATGATTATACCGACGGTGAGAATAAAAAGGTTTCGGATATGAATATATGTGATTTCTGTGTCGATGCTGACAACGGAATGTTATATTATTTTGTTGTTGGAAAAGGATTGTATTCTCAGTCGCTTGACGGACAGAATAATAAACTCATATACAAGGCGTCCGAAAATATGGTATCTGCGGTAATGTCATATGATGGAAGATATATTTATATGAGTAACGGCGGAATGGGAAGTACGACAGATTTATCTAAGACCGTTGAACGTGAAATTCAGGTTGTTGATACGACGGGAAAACAGATAGATACAATTAAGCTTGGAAATGAAATAGAGAATTTATATTTCGGCGATGAAAAATATTTATTCGGGACAAAGAGTGATAAGCTTGTTTATATAGATAAGAGCAGTCTCGGAAACGGTGCGTGTGTTTGGGAAAATGCGGAGTAGAAACTTATTATGGAAGAGTTTAAGAGGGTTTTTGGCATAAAATTTATAATGGTATTTACAGTGACGGTGCTGTTAAATATCGGTTTGTTTGTATACAGCAGTTCCGAGGGTAAAAGTATGTCCGATATAAGGCAGGAGACACATTACCGTCAATGGATAATCGGAGAACTGTCGGATATGCAGCCCGAGGAAGCTCTGGAAATTGCCGATATACAAAGTGATTCCGTAATAAAACGTAAATATGACGAATTGTAATCGGAAGATGATACTTTATATGGAATGCATTTAGACAAAATAAAAGAACAATTAGAATATATAATAAAATATCCCGAGGATATAAAAAATATACAAAATAACGCAGATACTCTGAAGAGTTTTTCGATATTTGCAGATAAAAATTCATTTACATATAACAATATTCAAAAGACGGCAAAGGATTTCAAACGAGTAGAGGGCGTACAGCTTTATCTTACCGATAATAAAGCAGTAAGCGGTTTTGTTACATATTATTATATCTATTATCTGGCATTGATACTTAATGTGTTTGTCCTGTATGAACTTTTCGGCGAACGGGAAAACGGAATGTGGTGCATTGTTCATACATCAAAAAGCGGCAGGGCAAAACTTGCGTTTAACAGGACAATGATTATTACAGCTTCTGCATTTATAATTACGGGAGTTTTGTTTTTTACAACATTTTTTACATCGTTTATATTATACAAAACGGCGTCAATTAATGCACCGATTCAGAATATTGAAAGCTTTTCGAGATTTTCATTGCCGATGAGTCAGCTTGAATATATAATATATGATTTTTTATATAGTTTTTGTGCAGTGCTTACGCTGACAGCGATTGTATGGATGGCATTTGTTTTTATAAGGCACCGCAATATAGCGGTTACGGTAATTGTGGTATTTATGGGTGTGGAAATGTTTTTGTATCAAAAAATACAGTCACAGAGCGTATATGGCATTTTTAAGCAGATTAATCTTATAAGACTGTTAAAGGTTAATGATATAATAAGCACGTATGCCAATCGCGGCAAAGGAACATTTGTGGTTTCCGAATCAAATATAATGCTGACAGTTACGACGGTGCTTTTTATTGCCGCATGTGCGGGAGGAATTCTTGGAACCGTATATATGAGACCGGAACAGAAAAAATCAGTGCTTGCAAGAATTGCGGATAAAATATGGGAAATGTATCAGCATTTATTGTCGGGATTTTCGATTACGGCAAAGGAATTCCATAAACTGCTTATAACAGGCAGAGGATTGATTGTTATAGGCGTGCTGGCGATTTTGGCGGTTTATTTTGTGAGATACGGACAAATGACATTTTCTGACAGTGCAAAAGAACTTGATAATATCTATATTACCAATGGCGGAAAAGAATATCATTATATAACCGATATGGTTAATGAAAGATTAAATGATTATCAGAGTGCGGTTAAAGATGCACAAGATTGTATGGTCCGTTACAATGCAGGAGAAGCAACGCTTGAGGAGGTTACAGAGAGCTCATCAACAGTTTCGTTATATGCGGTTAAACTTGGCAGGGTATCAGAATACATGAAAAAACAGGAGTATTTGCAGGAAATTAACGAAAAATACGGAGTAGACGGCTACATGATTTCGGACAGGGGCTATGAGGAGATTTTTGGAAAATATTCGATTATAAGGGAGACTGTACTGTTTTTGGCACTTGCTGCCGCAATAATTCTTATAGTTGCTGAAAATATTGTGCTTGAATACAGAACGGGAATGAATTATATAATAAATGCCTCAAGGCACGGAAGATGCTGGATACAGATACACAGAGCTTTAACGGGTGCTGTGCTTACAATAATTCTGTTTTGCTTTATATACGGCATGGATATGTATACTATGTATACAATGTATGGTATGCCGTACCTTGAAGCTCCGCTTATGAGTCTTACTTTCATGGAGGGGTGTAATCCGTCTTTTACAATAGGGCAATGGATTATAATTCGTCTTGTAAAAAGATTTGTTGTGATTCTTCAAATATATATTGCCACATATGTCATAACAAATGTTGTAATGGTTGTCCGCAAAGAGAAAACGTATTAAAAACACAAAAGTTTGAAGCAAAAAAGTTTAGAACAAAAAGTTAAGGCACAGCCGACAGAAGTTTTTCTGTAAGCTGTGCCTTTGTTTTCAATGAATTAATATATTTAATTTCAATGATTAATAATACATAGACATGCCACCTGATGTATTAATGAAAGCAAAAACATAAAATACGATTGTTAAGATTCCGAGGATAAGACCTACCAGAAGAGCAATCTTACATCTTTTGAGCTGTTTTTCATAATCATCGAAGTTTCCGATTTTGAAAGCGTTGTTACCCATGATAATAAATATTATTCCGATTACACCACATATTTTATTTAAAAATACGGCACACAATATACTCAGAGTAAGCCATGTGCCAAAAGATGGTGCATTCTGGCTTGATGGATATGGCGGACGGTTATATCCGTTATTATATTGATTATATCCGTTGTTATATTGGTTTCCGTACTGATTATTGTAGTTATTATAGCCATTGTTTCCATAACCACTATTGTAACCATTGTTGTAACCATTGTTGTAGCTGTTGCCGTTATTATAACCATTGTTGTTGCCGTAGCCGTTATTATAGCCGTTATTGTAACCATTGTTGTTGCTGTAGCCGTTATTATAGCCATTATTGTAGCCGTTGTTATTACCATAGCTGTTATAGCCATTATTGTAACCGGAATTGCCATTGTTGTTATAATAATTATTATATCCGTTGCCATAATTGTTGTTATTGGAATTATTGCTGCCGGAATTGTTATTGTAATAATTGTTGTCAGAAGAATTATTGCCGTCAGAATTATCGGATGTTGAACTATTGTTTGAATAGTCATCTGATGGTCTGTAATTGGCATCATATGTATCATTATAGCTGCCGTAAGTTCCGTTGCCGGAAGCATTATTACCGTTATTCTGATTATTATTCTGGTTGTTGCCTGAATTATCATTAAAAGGATCTGGTGTATAGTTATCCATGAAACTCCTCCATTTCTGTATGATTCATACTATACTTAGAGTATAATAAATATAAGCTGTTACGTCAAGTTAAAATTTATTACTAAAAAGTAAAATAAAAATAGCATTTGCATGTAAATTGTTAAAACAAATAAAAAAATAAGTTTGTAAATTTTATGATTGTATGATATACTCATAATAATATTAATATGTTGATGACATAAAATGTCGAAAAGATAAGGAAGGTGTTTTTATGAAATATTCTAATGTAGTAGTTGCCGGTGGTGGGGTGCTGGGAAGCCAGATTGCATTTCAGGCAGCATATTGTGGTTTTAACGTAACTATATGGTTAAGAAGTGAGGGTTCTATTGGTCGTACACAGCCAAAGATTGATAATCTTAAAAAGACATATACAGAAGCAATTGAGAAGATGGCAGACGATAAAAATGCGTGGTGTGCAGGTCTTGCTGATGAAGATTCATTTGATAAGGTAGAGTGTCTTAAAAAAGTCGAAGCTGCTTATGAGGGCATAAAACTTGAACTTGATATGGCAAAAGCGGTTAAAGATGCTGACCTTGTAATTGAGTCAATGGCAGAAAACGAAAAAGATAAGATTGCGTTTTATGAGAAGCTTGCCCCGCTTCTTCCTGAAAAGACGGTCGTTGTGACTAATTCATCAACACTTCTCCCGTCAATGTTTGCAAAGTATACAGGAAGACCTGATAAGTATTTATCGCTTCATTTTGCTAATTCAATATGGAAGAATAACACGGCAGAAGTAATGGCACAGCCTCAGACAGACATGAAGTATTTTGATGAGGTTATGCAGTTTGCTAATGATATAAGAATGATTGGACTTCCGGTAAGGAAGGAAAAGAGTGGATATCTGCTTAATTCAATGCTTGTTCCATTTCTTTTAAGCGGACTTGATTTGTATGCGTCAGGCGTATCTGACCCTGAGAGCATTGATATAGCGTGGACAAGAGGAACAGGATCACCTAAAGGACCATTCCAGATATTTGATATAGTAGGACTTAACACTGCATATAATATTGTTCATCAGTATCACAGTGTTCCGGGAATATTTTCACCATTATTAAAGAAGATGATGATGCCATATAATTTTAAGAAGATGGAAGAAATTCTTAAAAAATACATAGATGAAGGCAAGCTTGGAATGTCAACAGGTGAAGGATTTTACAAATATAAATAAATATATTATTCTATAGATAATTAAAAGGAGGCTTGTCAACAGATGATTGGCCTCCTGAATTATTTATACAGGAGAGATTAGATGAAATTAGATGTTCTAGGACTTATCGGTGCATGCTCATATGCATTGGACTGTGTTGAGGCAGAATTAGTTCATGTGACGAATAAACATGCAAAGCGTGTGGCATATATGAGCGTATGCACGGCAATGCAGATGGGAATCACAGACAGAAAACTGCAGGACCTGGCTGTGTGTGCACTTTTGCATGACAATGCCCTTACTCAATATATACAGGAAGAATTTCATAATGACATTTCACATGTAGATAGTATAAAAGAACTGCCGCATGCAGGTGCACATTGTGTAATGGGTGAACAAAACATAAAAGACATTCCATTTTATACAGATGTAAAAAATGTTATTTTATATCACCATGAAAATGCCGATGGAAGTGGTCCGTTTGGTAAAAAATGGAACGAGATTCCGCTTTTTGCACGAATTATACATATGTGTGACCTGCTTGATATGGTATGTCTGCGTAAGGCGGTTGACTTTGAGACATGGAAGAAAATAAGTGAGTTTCTTTCAAAAATACGTGGAACGGTTATTGATGATGAGTGTGCAGATGCATTTATGGATGCATTTACAGGAGTGTCCGTTATGAATATGGAAGATTCGCAGATAGAGAAGAGTCTGTGGGAAAAAGTACCACGCGAAAAAATAGAATTAACTTTTGAGCAGATAAAAAATATTGCCGGATTTTTTGCGAGAATAGTAGACTACAAATCACCATTTACAAGTACACATTCAATTGGCGTGGCTGAATGTGCCAGGAAACTTTCGGGATATATGGGATTCGATGATGAAACAGTACAGAAAATGTATCTTGCCGGAGCACTGCATGATATCGGAAAAGTTGCAATAGGCAATGACATATTGGAAAAACCAGACAGGCTTACTGATGAAGAATTTGATACAATGAAGCATCACGCATCATATACATATCGTATTTTGTCAGATATTGATGATTTTGACGAAATCCGTGACTGGGCAGCTTTTCACCACGAAAGATTAGATGGAACGGGATATCCGTTTGGAAAGAGTGCAGACGAATTGAATGAATGTGAACGGATAATGGCATGTGTTGATATTTATCAGGCGTTGACAGAAAGCCGGCCGTATAAAAAAGGAATGACACATGAAAAAGCAATTGGGATTCTTGAAGATATGGCACAAAAAGGATGGCTTGACAAAAATATTGTATTAAAGACAGATGAATGTTTTTCTGTATGATAAATATAAAAAATATGGAGGGAATATGCTTGATATAATATATGAAGATAGAAATATGATTGTAGTAAATAAACCGGCAGGACAGCTTGTGCAGAGCGGCAGATCATTTGAACTTGACCTTACAAGCGAAGTGTTAAATTACAGGCATGAAAAAGGCGAAGAAGCATATGCTGCAGTTATAAACAGGCTTGACAGACCGGTGAGCGGACTTGTGTTGTTTGCAAAAAATAAAAAAGAGGCATCAAGATTGAGCAGCCTTATGCAAGAAGAAGGCTTTTGTAAACAGTATTATGCGGTGTGCTGCGGAAAACTGCCTGATAAAAACGGTGAGTTTGTGGATTACCTTTTAAAAGACGGAAAGAATAATGTTTCAAAGGTTGTAAAGGAAGGGACAGCTGGTGCGAAATATGCAAAACTTCTATACGAAACATTAAAAGAGATAGAAAAAGATGATAAGGTTTACACGCTTGTAAAAGTAACACTGATAACCGGAAGACATCATCAGATACGCGTGCAGTTTGCACATAGAAATCATCCGCTTCTTGGCGATACAAAATACGGAGATGAGAGATTTAACAATGAAATAGCACTTTGTGCAGCATTTTTAAGCGTTGACGGACATGAATATTCGATAGAGCCGTCATGGCAGTTTTGAAACTGAAATACTGAATAATTACCCCGCCTGTTGACAATAATTACATATATAAAAATGTAAAACATTGTGAGCTTATTATAGAAGGGGCGGGGCAGATGCAGGAAACCGGGAAGCATTATGAAAAAGCATATTGGACAAACAGGCAGAAGTTGCAGTATATAAGTGGAATCGTAATTATTACGGTATCTGTAATTGCTGGCTTTAAATATGTTTTTCCTTTTGTTGCACCATTTGTGATTGCATATGCTGTGGCAGTAATGATTGAAAAGCCTGTAAACAGACTCGCAAGGGTGTTCAAGGGCAGAAAAATGATTGCGTCGGCTGTTATAGTTATTTTGTTTTCGGCAGTTTTGTGTGTGGGAATCGGACTGGCAGCTTATTTTGGACTGGCTGAGATAAAGTCATTTATAAAAAATTATGAGTATAATATGGTGACATTCAGGCAGACCGCCGCAAGAATCTGTTTTAATATGGATGGATGGCTTGGACTTTCGGACGGACAATGCCTTGATTTTATATGCCGCTGTATGGAAAAATTTGAAAAAACTGTCGATAATGGCGGTGTTTCACAGATTATGACTAAAGTTGTGACAATTTCGGTTCCTGCTGTAATAAAAACAATTACAGTTACAGGTTCGGTAATTATCTGCTTTATATCAGTTGTGTATCTTGCGGTTGTGATTGACAACGTGAGGGATTGGAAAAAGGAAAATGTTTTTCGCATGGAAATAAAAGCTGTATCTGATTCGTTATACAGGCTTATACATGTATATTTTAAAATAGAGGCATTAATTCTGGTTATTAATTCAATACTATGTATAATTGCTTTGCTTATAATAAAAAATCCGTATGCAGTTGTGCTTGGCATACTTATAGGTATTGTGGATATGCTTCCTGTTTTCGGAACCGGAACAGTTCTTCTTCCGTGGGCATTATTTGAACTTGTTAATAAAAATGTGACATCGGCAGCAGTTCTTGTAAGTGCATATGTTGTGACATATTTTGTGCGTGAGATAATGGAGAGCAAGTGCCTGGGAGACAAAACGGGGATTCCGCCGTTTGTCATGCTTATGGTAATATTTCTGGGGATTATGATATATGGCATAATGGGATTTATATTAGGCCCTGTTTCATATTGTATAATGAAAGCATTGATACTTCACTTGAAAATAGAGATTGAACGTGGTACACTAAAAAATACTTGAAATATAAGCTGTAAAGTAACAGCAAAATCGGAGGTAGACATGGCAGAGGATAAGAAACTGGTAGAGGCAATTACATCAATGGATGTTGATTTTGCACAGTGGTATACAGATGTTTGTAAGAAGGCAGAACTTATGTCATATTCAAGCGTGAAGGGATGCATGATTTTTAAGCCCGCTGGATATGCCATTTGGGAAAATATAAGAAATGAACTTGATAGAAGATTTAAGGAAGCAGGCGTTGAGAATGTATACATGCCAATGTTTATTCCAGAGAGTCTTTTGGAAAGAGAAAAAGACCATGTAGAAGGTTTTGCACCTGAAGTTGCATGGGTGACATATGGCGGACTTAATCCGCTTCAGGAAAGAATGTGTGTAAGACCTACATCAGAGACTCTTTTCTGTGATTTTTATAAAGATGAAGTACAGTCATACAGAGATTTGCCAAAGGTTTATAACCAGTGGTGTTCAGTTGTAAGATGGGAAAAAGAGACAAGACCATTTCTCCGCTCAAGAGAATTTTTGTGGCAGGAAGGTCATACAGCACATGCTACAGCACAGGAAGCTGAGGAAAGAACACAGCAGATGCTTAATCTGTATGCAGCATTTTGTGAAGAGGTCCTTGCAATTCCTGTTATTAAAGGACGCAAGACAGATAAAGAAAAATTTGCCGGAGCAGAGGCTACATATACGATTCAAGCACTTATGCATGATTGCGAGGCACTTCAGTCAGGTACAAGCCATAATTTTGGTGATGGATTTGCGAAGGCATTTGGTATCCAGTATACAGATAAAGATAATAAGCTAAAATATGTCCATCAGACATCATGGGGTGTTACGACAAGACTTATCGGAGCTGTAATTATGACACATGGTGATAATTCAGGTCTTGTGCTTCCACCAAGAGTTGCACCTGTTCAGGTTGATATTATTCCTATCATGCAGAAGAAGGAAGGTGTGCTTGATAAGGCATTTGAGGTTATGGATACACTCAAGGCAGCAGGACTTCGTGTTAAGGTTGATGATTCTGATAAGAATCCGGGATGGAAGTTCTCAGAACAGGAGATGCGTGGTATTCCTGTGAGAGTTGAGATGGGACCAAGAGATATTGAAGCCGGTCAGGCTATTGTTGTAAGAAGAGATACAAGAGAGAAGATTACAGTTAATATTTCTGAACTTGCTGACAAGATTAAAGAGATTCTTGATGCAATGCAGGTTGAGATGCTTGAACGTGCAAGAAACCACAGAGATGAGCATACTTACGTTGCAACAAATTATGATGAGTTTAAGGATATAGTTGCTAATAAACCTGGATTTGTTAAGGCTATGTGGTGCGGTGACCAGGCATGTGAGGATAAGATTAAGGAAGATACAACTGCTACTTCAAGATGTATGCCATTTGCACAGGAACATCTTTCAGATGTATGTGTATGCTGCGGAAAGCCGGCAAAGAAGATGGTTTACTGGGGTAAAGCATACTAAAAGATTATTAATATAGATAAAGACAAAGGCGGGCAAAAGCCCGCCTTTTATAAAAGATTAAAATTTGTGGAAATGAGGTAATGTATGGATAAATACAATATTGTGATGCCGCAGGAGGTTAAGGATATAATAAAACAGATAGAGGCGGCAGGCTTCGAGGCATTTGCTGTCGGTGGCTGTGTCCGTGACTGTATTCTTGGCAGAACACCGCAGGATTGGGATATAACGACATCAGCACTGCCTTCACAGATAAAAGAAATATTTGCAAGAACAATAGATACAGGCATACAGCATGGAACTGTTACCGTGATGATAGGCAAAACCGGTTATGAGATAACTACATACCGTATTGACGGGGAATATAAGGATTGCCGTCATCCTGAAAATGTCGAATTTTCATCAGATTTAAAGGATGATTTAAAAAGACGTGATTTTACAATTAATGCAATGGCATACAATGACAGCACAGGCCTTGTTGATGAATTTGACGGAATAAATGATTTGAACAAAGGTATTATAAGATGTGTGGGAGATGCAAAAGAGCGTTTTACGGAAGATGCTTTGAGAATGATGCGTGCAATACGATTCTCTGCCCAGCTCGGATTTGATATTGAAGAAAATACATACAATGCAATATCAAAGCTGTCACCATCAATAAGCCATGTCAGCATGGAACGCATACAGGTTGAGCTTGTAAAAACATTGTTGTCGGATAACCCCGGTTATGTAATGAGATTTTATGAGACAGGGCTGTTTAAATATGTGCTTCCGGATATCGGCCGGGTGCTTGGCGGAAGATATTCAAGAAATGCACTTACAATGTTGAAATTTTCTAAAAAACAGCCTGTTTTCAGGTATGCAGCACTTCTTAACACGCTTGAACCGGAAAATGTAAGAAAGACGCTCAGGGAATTGAAACTTGATAATTATACGGTGGAGCATGTTACAAAACTTGTTGCTAATTCAAAAGTAACAATAGAAGAAAATGAACCGGCATTAAGAGAGGCAGTCCACCAATACGGAAGAGAACTCATACAGATGATGTTTGAGCATGAGGCGGCCATAATTGCCACAAAGGAAGAAATTACCGGTATAAAGCTTGCTGGCAAGAAAAAACACCTTATCGTTCTCAGGGCTATGTATGATGAGATTACAAAAAGAGGTGACTGTATCTGTATAAAAGACCTTGATATAACGGGAAATGATTTGATGGAATATGGACTTAAAGGTCCTGAAATAGGGAAGACACTCAATGAACTCCTTGGCGTTGTAATAGAAAATCCACGTCTTAATGATAAAGCAACACTTATAGCATTAATAGAACATCTTAATTAACTTTAGGGTATTTTTCCTCCACAGCTTTCATATGATAAGACAGACATATGGAAGTGTGGAGGTTTATAATGAATGAAAAATCACTGGATGTATTAAAACAGTATGATATAGATGTGTATAAAACTATGCGTGGAAGAGGAGGAATGCTGCTCTTTACAAATCAGGGAGTGAAGCTGTTTCTCGAGTGTAATCATCCTGATAAATATTATGAAAGAGAAGATATAATTACTAAAACTATTGCACATAATGGATTTATTAATGTTGATACATATATAAGAAATGCAGATGGCGGGCTTGTGAGTGAGAATGAGGAGGATGGCAGACGGTATATACTGAAAAACTGGGTTGATGCAAGAGAGTGTAATGTGAATGATATTTCGGATATAGCAGCCGGTGTCTCAACGCTTGCAAGGCTGCATACATCACTTGATGAAGCGGCAGTGTGTTTCAGGGAGATGGATGTTAATCCTGTAGCAGAAAACATGAGGCTTGCGGATAATTATGTGCGCCATATGAAAGAACTGAAACAGGCATCCAATTATCTTAAAAATAAGAAAAAGAAATCTGAGTTTGAAAATATTGCATATAGAAATATAGGTTCATTTTACAGTGAGGCGGTGAATGCTGTCCGTAAAATGAGCGATGATAAATTAAAAAAACGTTTTTTGCAGGCACAGCTTAGCGGTGAACTTGTACATGGCAACTATACATATCATAATGTATGTTTTTGCGGAAGCACTGTATTTGTCACGAATTTTGAGAAGTGCCGCAATGAATGTCAGATAAGTGATTTGTACCAGTTTATGAGAAAAATTCTTGAAAAATATGAGTGGGATATTCAGACGGCATACAAAATGCTTGATGAATATGACAAAGTAAAACCGGTATCTGATATTGATTTGGAGCTTTTAGGAGTGCTTTTTTCATTTCCGGAAAAATTCTGGAAGATAATCAATTATTATTACAATATGAATAAGGCATGGATACCACCCAAAAGTGTTGAAAAACTGAAAGCAGTTACATCCGTAAACAGCCGCAGGCTGGAATTTCTTGCAAGTATAGGTGTATTGTGATAATATAGCTTACAAGTACGGATAGATTTTGAATTGGAGTACGTATGAACAAAAATGTATTTTTTAATATAATATATAAGGCAGTTTCCGTTATGATGATTGTTGTCATTTCTGTGTCAGGTCTTGTAGGCTGCGGCTCGAAAAAAACAAGTTCTGTCATACCGGGAAGCTCAATACTTCCGGCACCGACAAAGTCAATTACGGATGCACCTGTAAATGCAAAAACAAATGAAATTACAATAGAAGGTGTTTTGTCTTCATTAGATAAAGATGCCAAAAAGATGAGATTTGTTGAAAATTCATCAGGAATAGAATATGAAGTTCCATATACGGGGGGAACTGATATTCAGACAAAATATGGAACAAAGATAGCACCATCCAACATGAAGCCGGGTGAGATATACGAAGTTACATGTGATAAAAAAGGAACAGCACTGACAATCTACGGTGCAAAGGATGCGTGGGAAAGAACCGGGATTACAGGGCTTGATTTTGATGAAAGCACAAGAAAGATTACGATTGGTTCAACTAATCTTGTATATGCACAGAAATCGGTGATTTTGTCAGATAATGAAAAGATATCTATTTCCCAGATTGTAAAACAGGATACTGTAATATTAAGAGGTGTTGATAGTACGGTTTACTCAATTGTAGTTGATGTAGGACACGGATATATTAAGTTCACAGGAGTAAGTGCATTTGAGGGCGGATATGCAAGTATAGGAAAGAGCCAGCTTGTAGGTGTGACTGATAATATGCTTGTTACTGCAGCAACCGGAACATATGACCTTGAACTTGATGCAGGAACCATGAGCGGAAAGAAGACTGTTACGGTTGAGAAAAATAAAGAGACAACGGTTGATTTCAGTGAATATAAGCTTCCGGTTGATGAGCAGGGAGCTGTTAATTTTAAAGTTACTCCGTCAAATGCTGTCATGACGATTGACGGCGAGGAAGTGGATTATACAGAACCTGTTATGTTGAAATTTGGCAGTCATGTCCTGACACTGGCAGCTAATTATTATGAAGCATATACAGAGACATTTACAGTAAGTTCGGCTTATTCTACAAAAGTTATAGATATGACATCTAAGTCAGCCTCGACTAAGAGCAGCAGTTCATCGACGACTACAGCATCAACAAATGGTTACAAGGTAAATGTAACAGCACCTGCAGGTGCAGCACTTTATGTAGACAGCGTATATGTTGGAATTGTGCCGTGTTCATTTGAGAAAAAGTCGGGTACAAAGACTATAACTCTTACGCAGAATGGATATAATACAATTAGTTATTCTATTTCTATTGCCAACAGCAGCGGAGATTTGAATTATGCATTTCCGGATATGACAAAGAAAGAATAGAAGGAGGATAAATCCTCTCCTCGCTAGGAGACATAGTGCATCAAAGATGCACATTGGGATTTTTCTTTGAAAAACAAGGAGGATATTATGAATATACCGTTTTCACCACCTGATATAACAGAAGAAGAGATAGAAGCAGTTGCCGAGGTTATGCGTTCCGGCTGGATTACAACAGGACCAAAGACTAAGGAACTTGAAAGAAAGATGGCAGAATTTACGCATACAAACAGAGGCGTATGCCTTAATTCGGCAACATCATGTATGGAGATGGCACTACGCCTGTTTGAGATAGGACCGGGAGATGAAGTTATTGTGCCGGCATATACATACACTGCCAGTGCTAGTGTTGTATGTCATGTTGGTGCGACGCTGCGTCTTGTGGATGTAGAAAAAGGAACATTCCACATTGATTATGCTGCGGTTGAGAGTATGATTAATGAAAATACAAAGGCAATCATACCTGTTGATCTGGGCGGTGTTATGGTTGATTACGACCGTATACGAGCTATTGTTGAATCAAAGAAGAGCCTTTTTAGACCTTCTTCAAAGATGCAGGAAGCATTGGGACATATTTTAATTCTTGCTGATTCTGCACATGGATATGGTGCTTCACAGAATGGAAAGATGAGTGGAGAATGTGCTGATTTTACAAGCTTTTCATTTCACGCTGTTAAGAATTTTACGACAGCTGAGGGTGGCGGACTTGTATGGAGACCTGTGCCGGGTGTTGATGATGAGGAGATTTATCATAATCTTATGCTTCTTACGCTTCACGGACAGTCAAAAGATGCACTTGCAAAGACAAAGTTAGGTGCATGGGAATATGACATAAAGGGACTTTATTACAAATGTAATATGACAGATATTCTTGCCGCTGTAGGCCTTGTACAGCAGAAGCGTTATAAGGGCCTTCTTGCGAGAAGAAAAGAGATTATTGAGCGTTATGATGAGTGGATTAAAGATGATGATATAATGACACTTAAACACTTTGATGGCGGTAATATTTCAAGTGGACATCTTTATCTTGTAAGAGTGCTTCCATATAATGAAGAAAAGAGAAATTCCCTTATAACAGCAATGGCAGAGGCAGGTATTGCAACTAATGTCCATTTCAAACCTCTTCCTATGCATACGGCATACAAGAACCTTGGATTTGATATAAAAGATTTCCCAAATTCATACGAGATGTATAAAAATGAAATTACACTTCCGCTTCACACATGTCTTACAGATGAGCAGACAGAGTATATCATTGAGAATTTTAACAGATTAAGGAAGATTTAATTATGGAGTTAAGACAGTGGAATGAGCTGCCTGACCGTATGAGAACGCGTGAGGTCAGAAAATATTATAATATAATCGCACAGCGAAGAGGCTGGTTTCGTGCAAAAAGGGTATTTGATGTCATAGTTTCATTAATAATGCTTGTATTTCTTGCAATTCCTATGGCAGTTATTGCAGCAATGATAAAGTTAGACTCAAAAGGTCCTGTTTTTTTCAGGCAGGAAAGAGTTACGCAGTATGGAAGAATTTTTAAGATTTACAAATTCAGAACTATGGTAAATAATGCTTCACGTATCGGAAGCCAGGTTACAGTGGCAGGTGACGCAAGAATAACAAAGGTTGGTAAATTTTTAAGAAAATTCAGACTTGATGAATTTCCACAGCTTTTAAATATAATAGCTGGTGATATGACACTTGTTGGGACAAGACCTGAAGTGCCGAAATATGTTAAGCATTATACACCTGAGATGTATGCAACACTGCTTCTTCCTGCAGGACTTACATCGAGGACAAGCATTGCATACAAGGATGAGGATAAGCTTTTGAAGGATGCAAAAAATGCCGATAAGACTTATGTAGAGCAGATTCTTCCTGTTAAAATGCAATATAATCTTGAAAGTTTAAGAAAATTTGGACTGGTTGATGACTGTAGCATTTTATGGAATACTTTTTATTCTGTAATCGGGAAGTAGGATTGGAGACATTATGTTTATTACAATGTGTGTAATTGCATATAATGAAGAAAATGCAATTGACAGAATTCTTGGCGATATAGCCGCACAGGATTACAATCATAATGATATGGAAGTTGTGCTTGTTGATGGGGCATCAACTGATAATACAAAAAAACATCTTGATAATTTCAAGGAAAAATACAAAGATGATTTCAGAAGAGTTGTGGTGCTTGATAATCCTAAGAGAACACTGCCGTCAGGCTGGAATGTAGCACTCAGGGAATATAAAGGCGATGCAATCATAAAAGTAGATGCACATGCCGAGATTCCTAAGGATTTCGTGAGCAAAAATGTGCGTGTTCTTGAGAGTGGAGAGGATATATGCGGTGGACAGAGACCTGTGATTATAGATGAAGAGACTCCGTGGAAGAATACGCTTCTGCTTGCGGAGAGCAGCATGTTTGGCTCAAGTATAGCTCCATACAGGAACAATCCGGGAAAAACATATGTAAAATCAATGTTTCATGCTGCGTACAGAAGACAAGTTTTTGATAAGGTCGGTTTTTTTAATGAAAATCTTGCACGCACGGAAGATAATGAGATTCATTACAGAATGAGGGAAGCAGGATTTAAACTTTGCTTTGACCCTGATATTATCTCATATCAGCATATAAGAAGCAGTCTTCCTAAGATGTTAAAACAGAAATATTCCAATGGATTGTGGATTGGAAAAACAGCAAAAATATGTCCGAAATGTTTGTCATTATATCATTTTGTGCCATTTGCCTTTGTATCGGCAATTATAATGTCGGTAATCGGAACAGGCCAGAAAATATGTATGCCGCTTAACAGGCTTGCAAAAAAACTTACAAAGTTGATGTGGTCTGTTTATGGACTTCTGGCAGCAGTAATGTCAGCATTTTCGGTGATGAAAGCAGGCAAAAAGAAAAATATGACAAATGTGGCACTGCCATTTTTGTTTTTATTGCTTCATGTAAGTTACGGAGTTGGCACATTAAAAGGCTTACTTAGTAAGACTGATGGTGAAAGGAAATAGGAAAAGATATGGGAGATACAAGAAAAGACAGGATACAGCTCCTTGTAAGAAGAATTTTTTTGGTTATAACGGATATTATTCTCATAAATGGTTCAGTATTTCTTTCACTGATTATGCGTTTTGAGATAAATATAGCAAGTGTTCCGGAAGAATATATACAAAAGTACATTGTAAATGTTATTCCATTTACAATCGTGACGCTTATAATATTCTGGTGTTTCAGGATGTATCACAGTCTGTGGCAGTATGCAAGTATCGCAGAACTTTATAAAATTGTGGAAGCATGCGTTGTTGCAGAGCTGGCACATCTTTGCGTGACATCTTTTATGGGATGGATGCTTCCACGTTCATGTTATTTTACATCAGGAGTATTTCTTATAGTTGCAATGAGTGCAAGCCGTTTTATGTACAGGCTTTTAAGGCAGCTTATTAATGAATACAGACATACCTCGGAACAGTTAAAGATAATGATTATCGGTGCCGGAGAGGCAACAAGTGTGCTGATGAGAGAAATTTCCAATTCGAGATACCTCGATAACTCAAAGGTGGTATGTATAATAGATGACGATTTGGGAAAAGTTGGAAAGTATATCCGTGGTGTCAAAATTGTAGGTACAAGAGACCATATAAAAGAGTATGCAAGATATTATGACATTGATGAGATAATATTCGCTATTCCTTCAGCATCAACTAAGGATAAGAGGGAGATTCTTAATATCTGTAAAGAAACATCATGTAACTTAAAGATTCTTCCCGGCGTTTACCAGATGGTTGACGGCGAGATTAACATTAAGGATTTAAGAAATGTTGATGTTCTTGACTTGCTTGGAAGAGACCCTGTAAAAGTTGATATAGAATCAATTATGGATTATGTCAAAGACAAGACAGTGCTTGTAACAGGAGGCGGCGGTTCAATTGGTTCCGAACTTTGCAGACAGCTTGTAAGCCACAAGCCGAAATGTCTTGTTATATTTGATATATATGAAAATAATGCCTATGACATACAACAGGAATTAAAAATAAAATATCCTGATGCAAATGTGGTTACGCTTATCGGTTCAATAAGAAATACATCAAGACTTGAATCGGTATTTGAACAGTACAAGCCTGATATTGTTTATCATGCGGCAGCACACAAGCATGTTCCGCTCATGGAAGTAAGCCCTAATGAGGCTATAAAGAACAATGTTGTCGGAACATGGAATGTTGCAAAGATGGCTGATAAGTACGGAGTTAAGAAGTTTGTTATGATTTCTACAGACAAGGCTGTTAATCCTACAAATGTAATGGGTGCAACAAAGAGAATCTGTGAAATGATAATCCAGTCATTTAATGAGAAATCAAAGACAGATTTCGTTGCTGTTCGATTCGGAAACGTGCTTGGAAGTAACGGTTCGGTTATTCCGCTCTTTAAAAGACAGATTGAGGCAGGAGGTCCTGTTACCGTTACACACCCTGACATTATCAGATACTTTATGACAATTCCGGAGGCGGTATCACTCGTCCTTCAGGCGGGAGCTTATGCCAAAGGCGGCGAGATATTTATTCTTGATATGGGTGAGCCTGTAAAGATTGATGACCTTGCAAAGAACTTAATACGTCTTTCGGGTTACACGCTCGGTGTTGACATGGAAATCAAATATACAGGTCTGCGTCCCGGTGAAAAGCTTTACGAAGAGCTTCTCATGAATGAAGAGGGTATGCAGGACACAGATAATAAACTTATTCACATAGGCAGACCAATCGAATTTGACAAAGAACATTTCTATGAAAAGCTTGAAGAGTTAAAAGAAATGGCATATGCAGAAGATTCGGCAGATATAAGAAAGAAGATTATGGAGGTTGTGGATACGTATCATCCGCAGACAAATCAGTAAATGATAAAGGTATTACAGGTTATTGAGGATATGGGATTAAACAGCGGTGTAAGCTCTATGCTGCTTAATTATTATAAGTATATGAATCATGACAAGGTTAATTTTGACTTTATAACATTTAAGCCTGTTCCGGAAGATGTAAAAGAATATTGTGAAAAAAATGATTCAATAATATACCAGGTAAGTGAATTATGTGGAAAAAATGTTATAAACGGAACCTTAAAAAAAGAAATTGAAAAAATAATTTCGGAACACAAGGGAGAGTATGACGTTATACATGGTCATGAACCAAATGCAGCATTTATATATTTTAAGGCAGCGAAAAAATATGGGATTGGATGTCGTATACTTCACAGTCATAATGCAAAAGGTGCTGACTTGGCAGTTAAAAAGTTCAGAAATTATATCCTTAACAACTATGGTCTTCTTTATGCAAATGTGAGATTCGCATGCAGCAAAAAGGCGGCAAAATACCTATATCATACATCAGAAGGCGTATGTATTATAAACAATGCCATAGATACATCATTGTTTGAATTTGATGAAAATGTAAGAAAAGAAACAAGAAAAGAATTGGGAATTGAAGATAAATTTGTTATAGGCCATGTTGGAAGATTCGCACCACAGAAAAATCACGAATATTTATTGGAAGTATTTGAAAAAGTATATGCAAAAAACAATAAAAGTGTCCTGCTCTTAATCGGAGACGGTGAGCTTTTTGAAGACATAAAGCAGAAAGTCAGGGATAAAGGGTTTGAAGAAAACGTAATATTTACGGGAATAACCAATAATACGTCAAAATATATGCAGGCTATGGATTTGTTTGCGATGCCTTCAAGATATGAAGGACTTCCTGTTGTCTGTGTCGAAGCTCAGGCTTCGGGACTTGACTGTGTTCTGTCGGGTGAGATAACAAGAGAAGTTAAATTTACCGATAATGTTGGATTTGTTGATATAGGCAAAGAAAATATTGACAAATGGGTAGATGTTATATTAAAAAAAGAACAGTCGTTTAATGATAAACTGAATTCAGAAAAGAGACTACTCGGTGCACAAAATGTCAAAAATGCAGGGTATGAGATTTCAAGTCAGGCGAAAAGACTTGAAAAGATATATATTAGACTGGCTCACAGGTGTTGAAAGGCAGTGAATATGACAGAGAAAAAAGTAGTAATATTAATGGCAACTTATAACGGACAAAAGTATCTGAAATGTCAGCTTGATAGTATTATACAGCAGACATATAGAAATTGGCAGCTTATTATAAGAGACGATTGTTCAAAAGACAATACTGTAAAAATAATACAAGAATACGAAAAAAAGGACGATCGAATTAAAGTTATAGATAACGAGGGAAAGAATCTTGGGGCGATAGGTAATTTCTTTGAACTTATAAAAAAAGCACCGGATGCCAGCTACTATGCTTTTTCGGACCAGGACGATTATTGGCATGAAGACAAAATCGAAAAAGCAGTGGAAAGACTTGAACAGATGAGCAGTAAAAATTCTTTCTTTTTCCATTGTTTCAAAATCTCCGTTTTCGGACAAAGCTCCGAGCA
>OGHI01000526.1_pt1 | contig 23554 bp, 9 predicted proteins | sample 1571501 | NCBI WGS metagenome assembly OGHI01 (sample SAMEA2581962, study PRJEB24529) | metagenome | biome: Human gut stool | place: China | collected 2011
TTGCTTGGTTGTTCTATTAAGTTTTGTCTGCTTGTTTGCTTTAGCTCAAGGGAAACAGGTGTCCGGTATCGTTAAGGATACTTCAGGTGAGCCGGTGATTGGAGCCAATGTCATTGTGAAAGGTACTACAAACGGCACTATCACGGGTATTGACGGTGATTTTACATTGTCTAATGTGAAGAAGTCAGATGTTATTGTCTTTACTTTTATCGGTTATAAAACGGAAGAGGTTAAATATACCGGACAGCCTTCCGTTAATGTGACCCTGAAAGATGATACCGAATTGCTGGACGAGGTTGTGGTTATCGGTTACGGTACTGTCAACAAGCGTGACCTTACCGGTTCCGTAGCTTCCGTCAAAGCGGAGGATATTGCGGCAGTTCCGGTATCGAGCGCTGTAGAGGCCTTGACCGGAAAGTTGGCAGGTGTGAATATTACTACTACGGAGGGCTCGCCCGATGCGGAAATGAAAATACGTGTTCGTGGCGGCGGTTCGTTGTCGCAGGATAATTCACCTTTGTACATTGTGGATGGATTTCCTGTGTTGAGCATCAGCGATATCGCCCCTTCCGAGATTCAGAGCATCGATGTGTTGAAAGATGCCTCTTCTACCGCTATTTATGGTGCACGTGGCGCCAACGGAGTTATCATCATTACGACCAAAAGCGGTAAAGAGGGAAAAGTGCAGGTGGATTTTGGAGCTTCGTTCGGCGTGAAGCAGGTAACCCGCCTTACCAAAGTACTTGACCCTTATAATTATGTGGCTTATCAGAATGAGATAGATATGGGCAAACATGGCAATTACAGCGATATGGACATTTGGCGTTCGGTGGACGGGTTCGATTATCAGGATGAGATGTTTGGACGTATCGGTAACCAACAGCAATATAATATTAATGTAAGCGGTGGTAGTAAGGAGTTGCAATACAGTGTCAGCTATGCGCATAACGAGGAGAAAAGCATCATGTTGAATTCCGGTTTTAAGAAGGACAACATTAATGCTAAAATTAAATCGGAGCTGAATAAATGGCTTTCTTTGGATTTTAATGCCCGTTTGAGCCATACCGCAGTAGAAGGCTTGGGCGGCGGTGCAGATACGAACGAATCGAATGCGGCTAATTCTACGGTAGCCAATTCGGTTATTTTCCGTCCGATAGACCCTTTGCAAGCCAGTACGGATGACGAGGAGAACTCTACGGCAACTCAGAAGACTCCGTTGGAGCGTTTACTGGCCACAGAGAAAGAGCGCGGTACTTTTAATCAGAATTATAATGTTGGTATCAATTGGAAACCGTTTAAGGGTTGGACGTTCCGTTCGGAGTTCGGCTATGGCTGGAAATATGATGATACGGAGCAATACTGGGGAGTGGATGCCGTTTCTAACTCAAAATACGGAAATAACGGTAAACCGCAGGCTTATCTGTTGCGTGAGAAGACCAATAGCTGGCGTAATGCCAATACGCTGACTTATGAAAACAAGGATTTGTTCGATGGACGTGATCGCCTGAATGTCCTCATCGGTCATGAAGTGAGCAGCAGTTTCAAGAAGTCCGTTGAGAATGTATCGGTTGCTTTTCCGAATACGATGAACATCTCGGAAATTAAAGCAAATATGGGTACAGGCACTGCACTTCCTACGCAGTCCACCCTTGGAGCAAAGGAAAACATGCTCTCTTTCTTCGGTCGTGCCAACTATACTTTGATGGATCGTTATTTACTGACCTTTACACTGCGTGGCGATGGTTCCAGTAAGTTTGGTAAAGGTAATCAATGGGGATTGTTTCCATCGGCTGCATTGGCATGGCGTATCTCGGATGAGACGTTCATGGAAAGCGCTAAAGACTGGCTCTCTTCGTTAAAACTCCGTTTGAGTTTTGGTACGGCAGGTAACAACCGCATTAATTCCGGATTGCTTAATACTACTTATTCCCTTTCGGGTAACGACGCCCGCTATCCGGCTTTCGGCGATGCCATGTCTTCCATGCTGGAACATGGTACGAATTTATATAATCCTGATTTGAAGTGGGAAACTACCGTAACCCGTAACCTTGGTATCGACTATGGCTTTTGGAATAATCGTATTTCCGGTTCTATCGACCTTTATTGGAACACTACCAAAGATTTGTTGATGAAAACGGAAATTCCGTCTACTACCGGATACAACTATCAGTACCGCAACTTCGGGCAGACTTCCAATAAGGGTGTGGAATTTTCGATGAGCGCCGTTCTGCTGGATACGAAGAAATACGGTTTGAACTTTACGTTCAATCTGGCATATAACCGCAATAAGATTGATAAACTGACTACGGATACTCCATGGCAGAGTAGCAACTGGGCGGGAAGTACGATTTCCAAGTATGAGGATTTCCGTGTAGAAGAAGGTGGCCGTTTAGGTGAAGTATGGGGATTCAAAACTAACGGATATTATACGGTGTACGACCCAGTTTCCAATCCCAATGGTGATCTGATTTGGGGTGACGGTGAATGGACATTGCGTGACGGACTGAAAGATAATAGTCAGACCATTACCGGTGGTGCTTACTCTCCAGGAGGATTGAAACTCCAGTGCGATGAAAACGGTAACCCCATCAAACAACGGTTAGGTAATACTGTGGCTCCTCTGACAGGTGGTTTTGGCTTTAACGGTAATGTCGGTAATTTCGATTTCAATCTGTTCTTCAACTACTCGTTGGGAAATGTAATTATCAATGGTACAAAGTTGGCTTCTTCGTTCCGTTCCGGCTCAAGGACAGGTTACAATTTGAATAACGACTTTGCATTGGGTAACCGTTACACGTGGATTGACCCGGAAACAGGTTTGAATCTTGCCAGCAGCAGTAGCGCTGTACTCGAAACGTACGGTTCTATGACTGAGGCCGGACTGCGTTTGAACCAACTCAATCGTAACGCTTCAATCTTCCACCCGGCTGCGGTTACGACCATGCAGTTGATAGATTATGCTGTGGAAGATGCTTCTTTCTTACGTATCAACAATATTACCATGGGTTATACACTCCCCAAAACTTGGGTGAAGAAAGCGTTCCTGCAGAATGTGCGTATATATCTGACCGGATATAACTTGTTCTGCTGGACCAACTATACCGGTGCAGACCCTGAGGTCGATACCAGCAGTAAGCGCAATGCGTTGACACCAGGTGTCGATTATGCGGCTTATCCGAAAAGCCGTTCGTTTGTCGGTGGTATCAATATTACGTTCTAACTCTAAATATATAAATGTATATGAAAGCAATCTATAAAACCTTGATATTGTCGGCGGGAGTCATTTATTTTACTTCTTGCTCCGATTTCCTTGACCAAAGTTCACCGTCAGAGATGAATGATGAAACGGTGTTTAATAATACATATTATACTAATCTCGCTTTGAATAAGGTGTATGGCGATTTGACACAGGACCAGACCTATTCGAGCTTTCTCCCTATTGTTTGCGGACTGAATACGGACTGCGAATTGGTGGACGGTTTGGGGGTGGATGCAAGCAATACGTCGAATGAGCGTGGATGTATGAACTATAATTGCAGTCCCGGTTGGTCGAGACTGGCAAATGTGTGGGATGCCATGTATAAGCTGATAGAGAATACCAATTTGGTGATTGAAGGCGTAGAGGCAAGTCCTTTGCTGAATCCCTCGGAAGATACGAGTGAAGCGCGGGCTCTTAAGAAAACAATGTTGTGCTATCGTGCTGAGGCGAAAACATTGCGTGCAATGGTTTATCTCGATTTGATACGTTTGTTCGGTGATATTCCTTTTAAGATGGAGCGTTCTCAATCGGATTTGAGCAATGCTTATCTTGGCAAGACAGACCGTGATGAGATTATGGACTCGTTGATTACAGATTTGGAAGAGATTATCCCGGACCTTCCGTGGGCAGGTGAGGACGGATATACTACGGAACACGTTACACGCGGATACGCTCACGGATTATTGGCCAATATCGCGCTGACGCGTGCCGGCTTTGCTATCCGGGAGAAAGCGAAAGAGGGGTATATTGAAGGAGAGAACAGCGATCCTGTCTATCCGACCCAACGTTGTGACGACGAGACGCGTGCCAAAATGTACAAGTTGGCGGAGCAACATCTGGCTGCTGTCATCAACTCCATGAAGCACTCCCTGACCACTTCGGTAGAGGAGTATTGGCGACAAATGAATGTGTGTGAGTTGCAGACCGTACAACCGGAAAACTTGTTTGAAATCCCGATGATGCTGAATAAAAGCGGTGAGTTGGGATATACGGTAGGTTTCCGTGTAAGCGGAGCAAGCAGCTACTTCGGGCTGAAAGGTAATTCTTCCGGCAAGCTGAAATTGACGGCTCCTTATTTCTGGTCGTTTGACCACAGTGGAAAAGATACGCGGCGTAATATTACCTGCGCACTGTCGGAGTTTTCTACAGATAAAGATACGAAGGCGTTTCGTGAAACCCTTTCCGGTAACAAGCCGTTCTCTATCTACTGCGGCAAGTGGGATTACCGCATGATGGCGGGTAATACGTCATGGCTGGAAGCCGTACGTGCGGGAGATGCGTCCGCCAAGATTTGTTCGGGTATCAATGTGGTGAAGATGCGTTATCCGCATGTTTTGCTTATGTATGCAGAAGCGGTTTATGAAAATTACAAGACGGAATCGGCTCAAGGAGTGGATGCGGATGGAAATGTATGTGTGATGACTGCTAAAGATGCCCTGCTAGCTGTTCATAAACGGGCTTATGCCGATGCGGACAAGGCTGTTGGAGAAGCTTTCATTGAGAAGGTTATTGCCGATAAAGGTTTCATGGGTGCCATTATGGACGAGAACGCATGGGAGCTTGCCGGTGAAGGTGTACGTAAATTCGACTTGATTCGTTGGAACGAACTCAGTAACAAAATCGATGAGTTCAAAGAGGCTTATAAGGAATGTGTAAATCTTGCCGACCAGGCGGGGGGCTATCCTTCAAAGATATATTACAAGTACAAAACCACTGCTGTATATGCCGACCAGGAGATAGACATGAATAGTATCAATTGGTATGAAAAACCGTCGAGTACAAGTGGCTTCGAGAGTAAGGATTTCTGGGGTAAGGAATTGAATGACAGTAAGGGACAGGAACAGTTGACGATTAACCTGCCGAGCATTTCATCCGGTTTGAACAAGGAGGTGAAGAACCGCTATTTATTGCCCATCGCTTCTACTACCATTTCTACATCGAATGGAAATTTGTATAACTCTTATGGCTACGCCAACTAATTTGCAGAACCTATAACAATGAGAAACATTATGAGAGATTTTAGATATATTATCGGTTTGGGAGCATTGCTGCTCTCGGCCGTTCTTAGTACGAGTTCTTGTACCGACGGTAATGATTGGGAGGCGGATTCGGCTTATGCTCGTCTTTTCGGTACGAAGACGTCCAGTTTCACGGTTACTCCCGCGGAAGATATTGCGCAGGCTGAAGTTTCTTGGCAAGGTACTCCGGAAACGAAAAATTATATTATAGAAATCAGTACTGCTCTTTTGACGGACGAAGTGGAGCCGGGAACCTCTGAGGGGAGTATTGTTTTCGGTAATGGGGATGAGCAGATAACGAAGACTGCTTATACGCTAAAGGAATTGAGCCCGAATACGGAATATTATGCACGTATCAAGTCGGTGAACGGAGATAAAGAGTCCGATTGGGTTTATCTGGAAGATGGGACTTTTAAGACTTGTAAAGAAGAACAAGTATTGGTGACTCCTTCCACCGATAACGGTGACATTGAAGAAAAATCCATCCGTATCTCTTGGCAACCTTGCAAAGTTGACCGTATCCGTATTTATACGGAAGACGCTTCTTATGATGAAACTATTGAACTTTCGGAAGCTGATATAGCGTTTGGTTCGTGTATTATTTCCGGCCTTACCCAAGGAACACGCTATACGGTTGAAATCTATAATGGAGAGACAATGCGCGGAAGCATTGAAGTAATGACCGGTGAAGGCGAGATGTTGCCGATTACAATCGGTAATGTCCAAACAAACAGCGCTACTCTTGACTGGAATTATGTTGGCAATGTCAGAGCCAATGCATATACTCTGGTGGAAGGTACGGAATATTCTACTGCCAATCCGATTTCCTTTGATGGTAACAGCGGCCTTATGCTGAATAGTCTCAATGATTATACTACTTATACATTTGCTTTGCTGAATGGTACGGCTGTGATGGGATATAAGACATTTACAACAAAACGCGCTATTCCTGCCGGGTACGCGGTGATTGAGATAGGTTCAGAGGATGACTTTATCACTGAAGTAACAAAGAGCATCACTCGGAATACGGTATTTAAGTTGGCTTCCAATGCTGATTTTACATTGAAGAAAATGAAGGATAATGGCAGCGGGGTGGATGACATAAAGATACCGAGTACTTCCGGTATAAATGTAATTGTTTGGGGTGAGGAAAGTGATGATAGTAAAGCTGTGTTGAGGTTGGCCAGTGCATTGGGAATCAAGGGAAGTTTCCATACGATAGAGCTCTTTAATTTGGAGATTACTACTACTGTCGAGAACGCCAATGGTCGTATATTTAATATTCAGGATGATTCCAACACATTCACGGAAATGAAGATAGAAGCCTGTGATATTTTAGATGGACAAGTCTTGTTTAGAGTGAAACATGGAGAAGGTAAGCCTAGCTTAGGTATACTGACAATTAGTAATTGTATAATCGGCAATTTTACAAAGGATGGAAGCTTGCTTAATCTGTCAGAAGAAAAGAGTGGTACATTGAAGAATATCAATATAAAGAACTCCACTATCTGGAATATGGCTGGTAAGGTTATTTATGCCAAGAATGCTTCAGACCGTACGTATACAATTAGTGGATGTACTTTCTACGATGCTCCTAACGATGGCAAAGCTTTCTTCGATGATAATGTCAATTCTGAATCTACGACTATTAAAATCTCGAATACGTTGTTTGGTGGTAACCAAAATATTGATTCGGCAATAAGAAATAAAAATACAGTAACAGCCGAGAATGTTTATTCCGCCAGTGACTTTACTTACGGTAAAAACGGGTGGCCTGCTTCTTCCACAGTTATGAATATTGATAAAACCAGTGTAGAGCTATTCCCGAATGCAGCGGCTGGAGACTTTACCGTAGCTCCGAAAGATTATAAGAAATTCGGTGACCCGCGTTGGAATAATTAAAATCAGAATCAAATAATAAAGATAGAATTATGAAAATAAAATATTTGTTGAGTTGCAGCCTTTTGGCGGGAAGTGCATTGTTTGCGTCATGTACTTCCATTGAGCCCAAATTGGATAATGATTATAAGCCTCTCCTTCCGGAAGAAATTCCGGAAGGTACCATTACCCAATTGAATTACGGTGAGTTACGTGCTTTTCCCGGAGCTGAAGGACATGGACGTGACGTTACAGGCGGACGTGGTGGTAAAGTCTACCATGTAACGTCATTGGAAGACGGCGGTGACGGTGACCAAGGTACATTCCGCTGGGCGGTCCGCCAAAGCGGTGCACGTACTATCGTGTTCGATGTAGCGGGTACTATCCACTTGAAAAAAGCGTTGAAGATAGAAGCTGATAACATAACCATTGCCGGACAGACCTCACCGGGTGGAATCTGTATAGCGGATCAAGCCTTTACCATTGCCGCTAATAATGTTATTATACGCTTCATGCGTTTCCGTCCGGGTAACCCGGCGGATGATGTGGACGGTCTTGGCGGTATGGATAGAAAGAACATCATCGTAGACCACTGTTCTGTAAGCTGGAGTTCGGATGAGACTCTTTCGGTTTACGGCATGGAGAACTCTACCGTACAGTGGTGCATTGCTTCGCAGGCTCTTTACTTCACACAGGCAAAGGATGGTAAAGCGCATGGCTTTGCCGGTAACTGGGGTGGGCACAATGCCACTTATCACCATAATCTGATAGCACACTGTGACAGCCGTACACCGCGTCTTGGCCCTCGTCCCTCTACTTTGGAATTGGGCGAACAGGTTGATATACGTAACAATGTTTTCTACAACTGGGGTGGCGAAGGATGTTACGGTGGTGAAACACAGCATGCCAATCTGGTGAACAATTATTATAAGCCGGGACCTACCACCGACTTGTTAAGAGACAGAAGATGTTATCGTATCGCACGTATTGGCATTTACGGTCAGAATTATGATAACGGTGAGGGATTCGAGCCTTTTAAAGGAATATGGGGACGCTTCTATATTGACGGCAATTATATGTTCGGCAATGCGGATGTGACTGCTGATAACTGGACAGACGGTGTTTATGCACAACAGGAAGACAATGACGGTAATGATTATACTTGGGAGTCCGAGGGTAAATCGGTCATCAATAACGGCAGTCAGGTAGTAGATGTTAAAGGAGTTACTACTCATACGGCTGAGGCAGCCTACGAGCAGGTATTGAAGTATGTAGGTGCTTGCAACTATCGGGACACTTATGACAAATTCATCATGGATGAAGTAGCTGAGCGTAAGGCAACGTGCAATATTCAAGGGAGTAACCATAAGTTGGGTTATATTAACCATCCGAGTGAGCTGGTAGGTATTGTAGAAGGAGTGGATGAAAATGGCTATCCTGTATTGGTGCAGGTGGCGGATAACGATTTGGCCGATACCGACGGTGACGGTATTCCCGATTATTGGGAAACGCAATACGGATTGAACAAGGATTATGCTGCCGATGGCAATTTAAAGACTGTTGATGAAAATGGTGAATATACCAATCTGGAAATGTATCTGAACAGTTTGGTACAAGACATTATGGATAAGGGTCGCGAGGGCGGCACGGTAGTCGAGTAATGGTTGTACCGGATGAACAACACGGAATATTTATTAATATAAAAATAACGGATAGTACTATGAAACTTTTTAAACTATTTACTTTAATGGCGGCCGGAACAATGATTACGGCTTGCAATAACGAGATTGAGAATCTTTCCCGGAATGCGGATAACCGAGTGATGTCTTTGCAGACAGCCGGGAAAGCGTATACACGTTTCAATGATGTGACTAATACATGGGAAAATACTGATAAAATAGGTGTGTATATGTATGGTGCGGGTACCGGGAGTACTGATATTCTGAATGGTGCCGAGAACGTCTTGTTTACTACACAGGGCGGAGAAAGCCCTGTGAATTTTACTTCAGAGACCGGTATCCAGATTGCGGGTGAGAATGCCAAGTTTACAGCTTATTATCCGCAAAATGGAGATATTACCGGCGGTATTTATAAAGTTGCATTGGGAAATCAGGCAGAAGGCTATGTTGCTCACGATTTAATGTGGGCTATGAATGATAATGTAAGTAGTGAGGATGCTAAGAGTTTATCTATGACGTTCAAGCATCAGTTGGCAAAACTTGCCATTGAGATTACTTCTAATAGTGGTGAGACTGTACAGAGCGTATCTATTCAGGGAATATCTATAAGTGCCGATTTCAATATCGCTACCGGTGAGTTTTCTAATGAAGCAAAAGGTTATATCACCCCCTGCAAGACTGCCGACAATAAATATAGTGCATTGGTTTTACCTACTAACCCGGCTACAGCTCTCAGTATGATTATTACTACTGATGCAGCAGAGGATAATACGTATGAGTATACTTTCAATTCCGGTACTATTTCTGAATTGAAGGCAGGTTATATATACACTATCAAAATCGGTTTAGGCGAATCCGTATTGGGCAGTGTAGACCAGATAGAAGGCGGTAACTCTCCGTATGAACCGGGTGGTGATGTGAACGGTAATGCTGAAGCTGTGACACCGGAAATACCCGGATATATGGTCGTAGAAGCACCTGCTGATAATGCGGAAGCATTGGCCGGTTGCCTTAATGGAAAACAAGGTCCTATTGCCTTGAAGTTTGTTGCTGGAAATACTTATAAGGCAGATATGATTACCGTACCTGCAGACATTACGGATTTGTTATTGATTGGAAAAGAGGGACAGGCAAAGGTTACGATGAAAGGGCTGAGTGTGCCGGAAAGAACGTTGAATAAACTTACATTCCAAGATTTGGAAATTGAAGGTACTGATGCGAATACGGCAATCTGTGCAGCTGAGCTGAAAGAAGATGCAGAGTTAACAGTAAAAGGCTGTTATATTCATGGCGTGAAAGCTGTTTATGGACGCGGAAAAGCCCTGGCGCAAAAACATAGTACTGATTTTTCAAGATTGTCTTCTTTTACTATTGATGATAGCCGAATTTACAATGTCGAATGTGTTTTTGATTATGGTGTGGTACTTGCTGTTACATTAAATAATTCCACACTGTATAACCTCTCACAAATAGCATTTTTCTCTAGTAAGTCTAATGATACTAACGATATAAAGCAATGTGAACCTATTAAAGTTACGAACTGTACATTAGTCGATTTAAAGAAAAATCTTGTTCAGACAGCAGGCGGCTATGGCTATTTGACAAATTATGAGAATAATATATCGATTTTGGCAGGAGATGCTCATATTGCCTATGGAGTAAAAGGAGCTAATAATAGCGCTTATATATTTGTCATCCAAAACAATATTGCAGCAACAGGTTCCGGTATTAAGATTGCTGATTTTACCAATAATGGAGCAATAGATGATACAAAGTCTAGAGCTGAAATTTTCCCTAATGAAGATGCGGGGGACGGTGGTAAGAACTTTACCCCTGCTGATGGTATTACCATCGGTGACCCGCGTTGGAAGAAATAACTAAAATCAACAAGCAGTTATTGATATGAAATTTACATCTTATATATACACCCTTTTAGGTGTTCTTTGCCTTTATGCATGTTCTGATGAAGACAACAACGGAGTAGCTTCATCGGACAGCAACGGCGTGGTGTTCTCCGCTAATATCGGAGAATACCAAACCCGTATCGCGACCGATGGCGGAAGCTGGGCTAAGGGAGACCGTATAGGCACTTATATGTACGCTGCAGGGACGGAGAATTTGATGACATTCTCCAATAATGTTCCGTACACCTGCCAGAATGAGGAGCAACTTGCCACCTTTAAAGCCGATAAACCTTTGATGTTTCCTGCGGATGGGCAGGAAGTTTCTTTCAAAGCATATTATCCTTATGTAGAAAACATCAATGAATATCTTTATCCGTTGGTGTTGGATAATCAGCAACAAGGTACCGCTCCTTATGATTTGATGTATGCCGTATCGGACGGCACACACGCTCGTACCCGCGAAGAGTCTTCTTCGATGGTGCCGCTTAACTTTTCCCATTGTTTGGCGAAGGTTATTTTGAAGCTGACCGATAAAGAGGAAAAACCGCTGCAAGCGGATGGAGAACCGATATTTCAGGGTATGAAAACACATGTGACATTAAACCTGAAGAGTGGAAATCTTTCTGCGCAAACGGCCACCGCACCTATTCGGGCTTTTCTGAATACAGATGAAAACAGTATCGAAGCGATTGTCTTTCCCGGCGAACTGACTGATAACTGTGTGGCCGAATTCTCGATTGACGGCAAAGCTTATAGCTGGATGTTCAAAGATAATACTGCCGGATTGACTTCTCTGGAAGCAGGGTATAAGTATGTCTTTTCTTTGAAAATTCTTACCGAATCGGGTACAATAGACGGTGCGGCGGATGTGGAACAGAGTGGCAGTTCTTCCACTCCGTGGCAGAATGAGACGACCACCGGAATAGCCACAGCTTCCCAATACAAACTTTATCCCTGCGATAAGGGAGCTTTTGCCGATACTGAACTGAAAATTGCGTTTACAGGAGAAACGCCTCGGTTAGGCGCAAGCGGTTCTATCCGTATTTATCGGGCGGATAACCCTGCGGAACCGATAGATGAAATCCGCATGGATGAACGTCAGGAGCCTATTTCGGAAAATGGCGGTACTAAGTTTAATACCTGGATGGACGTTATCGGTTCGAGCGATCGTAAACTGATTGTGAACTACCATGCTGTAAAAGTGGATGGTAATGAGGTCATTATTAAACCTCACAGTCGTAAATTGGATTTTGGTACCGACTATTTTGTACTTGTAGACAAGGAAGCGATACAGCATGACGGTTTCAAAGGTATCACTACTTCCAAATGGTTTTTCACTACCCGTCCGGAACCGGAAGTGAAAACTACGGTCAGTGTAAGTCATACGGATGCGAATGCGGACTTTTATACTTTGCAAGGCGCCGTGGATTTCTTTACAAGAAATGCGGTAGAAGGTGAAAAGACCATTATGTTGGATGAAGGAAAGTTTGAAGAAATTGTCAATATCCGTAATTTGAGCAGCCTTACCGTTAAGGGAGCCGGAGCGGATAAGACCGAGATACAGTCGGACAATAACAACAACTGGAATCCGGGTATCAAAGACGGTTGCGACAGCGGCCTTGCCGATGCTCTGAAACCGGGAATGGATATTCCCTATGTCGACGGACGTAATCAGGGCGGCGGAAGGGCCGGTGTATTGATAGCCGGAAAAGCGGATAAAATTCGTTTTGAGGATGTCAGTATGCGTTGCCTGTATCCAACGAAGACGCAGGCGGAAGTGTTGTGCATTCGTAACAAGAGCGATAATGCCACGGCATTTGTACGCTGCAGATTTTATAGTCAGCAGGATACATTATTGCCGGGTGGCGGTTATAACTGGTTTTATGATTGCTATGTAGAGGGTGATACCGATTTTATCTGGGGAGGAAACTCCGCATGCCTGTTTGAAAGCTGCGAAGTCAAAATGATAACCTCCGGTGGGCGTGGCTTCAATGCGCGTGTTAAGGCAAATAATATCGGTTATGTATTTTCAGAGTGTAGTTTGACCGTTGCAGAGGGAGTGACAAAGTGCCGTTTGTTGGAAGGGTCTGATGGCACCGGAATGGTTGATAATATAACATTTGTCAATACTACGATTGATAAGGAGTTTTTCAGCGGCGGTATTAATTCTAAGGATAAGTCGATGGTTCCTATTGCAGGTTATGATGATATTCGATATAATGATGGAAATAACGTTGTATCACTCGGTGAAGACACCGGTATCAAAGACGGTTGTAAAATGTATAACTGTACGTACTATGATGGCGAAAATAAGAAGTCTGTACAGGAAAGTGGTGTTAATGGAGCAGATAGAATACATACGCTTACCTCTGAAGAGTACAATCAATACTTTAAAGACCGCTCTACCGTTTTAGGTGGTTACGCAGACACAACATGGTTCACTGAATAGTTTGCCGACACTTGTTCCTACTCTCTTCCCTGCAGTGATTTACTATTATAAGCCTTTTAATTGCATATTAAAAGGCTTATAATATCACATTAAAAGGCTTTTAATCATATCTCACTCGTAATGTCTGTCCGATATCACGGTTATGGCTGTTTCTTTTCTTTGTATTCCGAAGGGGTTACCCCTACAATCTTTTTGAAACAACGACTGAAGTATTTCGGGTCATTGAATCCCGTCATATAAGCAATCTGCGAAATATTATATTCACCGCTGTCGAATAACTGTGCCGCTCGTTTGATGCGTATCTGGCATATGAAATTCACAGGCGACAGTCCTACTATTGATTTTAGCTTCTGATAGAAGATAGTTCGGCTCAACAGGAGTTTTTCTGCGAATTGTTCGATGGTCAGATCCGGATTGTCCATCTGTTCTTCCATGAACTCCATAACTTTTTCCATAAACAGTTTGTCGTGCGGGGTTATTTGCGGTTGTGACGGTTCCGGAATGTCATCTGCCAAAGTTACGTCCTTGCCTGCGGTTAGCTTGACCATGTACATCTCTTGCAGTTCTTTGCGCTGGCGTAAAAGAGAGGTGATACGGATTTTCAGGTAAGTGGAACTGAAAGGTTTGGTGATGTAATCGTCGATTCCGTGTTCCAATCCGGCGATACGGTCGTCCAAAGAAGCCTTGGCGGACAACACGATGATAGGAATGTGGCAGATATTATTGTTTGCCTTAATCTGCCCTATCATCTCCAGACCATCCATTATCGGCATCATAACGTCGCTGATAATGAGGTCCGGCACATTGTCGATGGCACGTTGCAATCCTTCTTTTCCATTGGAAGCGGTTATCACATTATAGCTGCCGGACAGACTGCTCTTGAGGAAATGCCTTAATTCATTGTTATCCTCCACCACTAATATGGAATTACAGTCGGAATCAGTCATCTCCGTTTCTTCCATGTATGCGTTTTCTCCGTCTAAGCCGTTGGCTGCGGAAACGGTTTCCTGTTTGTCGTCATCCAATATGAGCTCGGCTTGCATGTCTTCTTCGAACACTTTCTGTTGCAGGGGTAAGGTTACGGTGAAAGTACTGCCGACGCCGGGCTGGTTGCTTACCTGAATGCTTCCGTGGTGCATTTCCACCATTTCCTTCGCCAATGACAGGCCGATACCGGAAGAGGGTTGTAGAATGTTCTGTTTCACCAAAGACTCGAAACGTTGGAATAACACACGCTGCTTGTCGGGCACGATGCCTATTCCCTCGTCTTTCACTTCTATATCGACCGATTCTTCTTTCGGGATAACCTTTATGGTAATCGCTTTGCCGGGAGGCGTATATTTGAATGCATTGGATAGCAGATTAAAGAATATTTTTTCAAATTTGTCCTTATCTACCCATCCGTAAACAGACTGTACAGGTGTCACCAGCCGGTAATCCATATTTTTCTCTTTGGCGATTAGTTTGAAGTTGTCCATTGATTTCCGTAACAATGAAATCAAGTCTTTCTTTTCTACCAACAGCTTCATTTTCTGGTTTTGTATCTTACGGAAATCCAGTATTTGGTTCATCAGGTGAAGCATGTGCTCGGTGTTTTGATGCACTACGGTAAGATATTCGCGCGCGGTGGGCGAGAGCGGTTCATTCTCCAGTACTTCTGCGACGGGACTGCTGATTAGGGTTAAAGGTGTGCGCAGCTCATGAGAGATGTCGGTGAAGAAACGCAGTTTGATGTCGGTGAGCTGTTTTTCCATATCTACCCGGTGACGCAGGCGGTATATGTAGAATAGCACATAAACAATCGTTGCCGTGAAAAGGATGAATAGCATGGAATAGAACACCCATGCCCAGTAAGTTTCCCAGAAAGTGGGGAGTACTCGTACGGGAAGGGAATATATGTTGTCCGTCCATACACCGTCGCTATTGGTGGATTTGACCTGGAGACGGTATTCTCCGGCCGGTAGGTTGATGTAGCTTGCCGAACGGTTGTTACCGGCTTCATTCCACTCTTTCTCCAATCCTTCCAGACGATAAGCATATTGAATGTGCTCGGGAGCGACATAATCAAGGGCGGCAAACTGAAAAGTGACGTTTCTTTGCGATGCTTTTAACTCCAGCTCGGCCAGATTGTCAATCGACTGCTCAACCGGATGCCCCTGTATCCTGAGGTTGGTAAAGATGATTGGCGGTACATAACTGCTTTTTTTCATCTTGTCGGGCATTACCTCCAAGAAACCTTTATCGGTTCCTAAAACAATTTGGTGACGGGCGTTTATTACGGGTAAGGCTTCCGAGAAATTGAAGTCTTGATAAGTTGAATTTAGCTGATAGTTCTCGAACGTTTCTTTATCAGGGTTGAACTTGGACAATGCTATCTCGGACACGAACCATAGCTGACCGGAGTTATCTTCTATCATGGAAAGCATTAAATCCGAAGCCAATCCGTCCTTCTTGTCATATCCTTTGAATTGGATATCCTCTCCAAGCAGTGGTCCGGATATGATTTTATTGACTCCTCCGGTAAAGCTCATTACGTAAGTCGTATTATGCCTGTCTGTGTAAATCTGCATAATATCGTTTGCGTTCAGACTGTAAGTATCACCCGTCCGGTGATTGTTCCTGTAAAATTTGATTTCTTCGGGACGTTTGAAGTCACTCGCAAACGTAATTAATCCGCTGGTGGTTCCTACAAAAATAACTCCTTCGGGGCCGCCTGCGATGTTACGTATTTTTGTTCCGTAGGTTGTGGGGTAATTTTTCAGTTCGTTATTGCAGTTGATAAATTGTATCTCTCCATTTCCGGTTTGTTTTATCAGGTTCAGGCCGCCGCCGAAACATCCTACCCAGATACGTTTACGGGTGTCCTGGAAAATGGTGTAAACGTCGTTACCGCTAATGCTGTAAGGCTCTTCGGGGTTGTACTGATAGTGATGAACGGAGTATTTGCCGGTATCTTGTTTTTTTAGCAAATAGAGACCGGAACCTTTGCTTCCCATCCATATGTTGTGCTCCTGGTCTTCCATGAAATCATAGATATCTTCAAAAAAATGCGCCTGTTCCTTAATGATATCGCCTTGTTTGGAAAGATAGCCTTCCAAGTTCCCGTCGGGAGCATATATGCGGACATGGTTTGATTTTGATGCGCTCCAGAGCCGCCCGCCGCTGTCGCGCAGGAAAGCGCGTGTTTCGGCTTCATGATCGGTTTGATTGAAATGGAAACTTTGCGGTGAGAAACTTAATTTGTAGACGCCGCGCGCACTGGCCATCCAGGCATTGCCCTGATTGTCGATGGTGTGAACTCGGACTAACGGGCTGAAGATGGATTTGGGATGATTTATATCTATTACCAATGGTTTGAGTTTCTTTTCTTTTCTGTCATAATAGGAGAAATTTCCTTCGGTGGGTAACATCCATAAGGTGTTTGTGTTGTCTTCAAAGATTATTTTACGGCTTTTGCGTTCATGTTTAACCAACTCGTCCCGGGGAGTAACCAGATGCTCTTTTTCATTGGCGGCCATGTTGAGGCGGATAATGCCCGGCGTATTCGAGAATACCCAGATATCTCCATGCCGGTCTTGGTAGACGGATTCTACGTAGTTGGAGTGTTGAGTGGGGGTTTGGATGTTTATCTGACGGAACTTGTTGTTGCCGGGGGTATAGAGTATGAGTCCGTTATCTGTTGCCAATGCCAGCGTATCTTTTCCGATGATTGTCAGATTGGCGATGTTCCGGTACGGATAGGGGACATCTATGAATTTCAGTTGGCGGGTTTTGAAATCATAGCCGGCCAGTTTGCCGTGTTCGGCGGCAAGATAGATGTTTTCTTTCCATTGGATGATGTGACGGAACGGGAAGTCTGTGTCCAATGTCTTTTTCCCGACGATAGTGATGCCTTTGTCGGTCAGTACCCATTCGTCTTCTTCGGAGTCCTGAAAGACCGTATAGACTTGATTACCTTTCAGGTTGCCATTGAAGATGGAATAAGGCGAGGTACCTTTTCCGTCCTTGCACTGTTGCTCGTCGGCACGGTAAGTATATCCGTCTTTACAAAGTATCCAGGCAATTCCCTTTTTCAGCGAGAGAATACGTATGACATGGTTCGAATGATTGAGAGACCGGGTAAGCGGTTGGAGGACGTCTATGAATTTCTCGGTTTTGACATCGAACAGGCATGCTTGTCCGTCATACGTAGTACACCAGATATCGCCGTATTTACTTTCTACAATGTTGCCTATACGGTTACTTTCGAAAGAGTAGGTCGTTTCTTGGAATATTTTGTAGTTTTTGAACGTGTAACCGTCAAATTTGTTTATCCCATTCCAGGTACTGAACCACATAAGCCCTTTTTGGTCTTGCAGAATACTCATCACGTTGCCTTGTGCAAGGCCGTTACTGACTGAAAAGTATTTAATTTGGCATACCGGTTGGGAAACAACGGATAACACGACTGACAGAAAGAAGAAGAAAAAGCTAAGCCGCTTCATAGTCATTATTTTAAAGTTTAAGCAAAAATAATGAAATGCGTTCAGAAGAAAAACAGAAGGGTGGATTTTACATAAAAAATCCACCCTTTCCCTTATTTTGTCCTCTATCTTACTATGTTGCGCCTTACTTTATAGCTTTGACAAACGCTCTTCTACGCTTATGCTGTTCGGTCTTGAAGTATTCCCATTGTGCCTGTACCTTGCCGTTCAGTTCTAGTTCCGGATTGCTTTCCGCAAACACGAAGCCCAATTTCTGATAGACAGGGATTAAATCGGAGAATAGCAATGCGTTTACGCCCTTGTTCTGATACTCGGGCTTCACGGCTACCAGCAGCAAATCCAGCATTTTGGCGCGACGTTTCATAAACAGGGCTTTCAGCAGGTGATACCAACCGAAGGGCAGCAGACGTCCATGAGACTTCTGCAAAGCTTCTGACAGGGAAGGCATGGAGATGCCTACCGCCACCAGTTTGTCTTCGGCATCTGTAACCAGCGTCACCATGCGAAGGTCCAGAATAGGCAGATACATTTTTACGTATTGATCAATCTGGCGTTGTGACAAGGCGGAATAGCCATACAGCGGACTGTATGCTTCATTCATCAGTTCAAAAATAGCCTGTCCGTAGTCGCGGGCAATCTTCTTGGCGGAAGAATACTTTTTGATTTTGAGGTTATATTTGCGCTGGATGAGTTCTGAAATGCGTTTATGCTTGTCGGGTATGGCATCCGGAATATAAATCTTGTATTCTACCCAGTCGGCGTCTTTCTCGAAGCCCATGCGTTCCATGTGTTGCGGGTAGTAGGGGTAGTTATAAGTGGTTGCCATTGTGCTGAGCTGGTCGTAACCTTCGATAAGCATACCTTCCGCATCAAAATCGGTAAAGCCTAACGGACCCTGTATGTGGGTCATACCCCGCTCTTTACCCCACTCCTCGACGGTACGTATAAGGGCTTCTGATACTTCGGGGTCGTCGATAAAGTCAATCCAGCCGAAACGTACTTCTTTCTTATTCCAGGTCTGATTGGCTTTATTGTTGACAATGGCTGCTACGCGTCCTACGATTCTATCATCCTTATAAGCAAGAAAATAGTCGGCTTCGCAAAACTCGAAAGCGGCGTTTTTCTTCTTGTTGAAGGTGTTGAGCATATCATCGTAGAGGTCGGGTACTGAATACGGATTGTTTTTGTATAGTTTGTAATTGAAGCGGATAAACTGTTTCAGCTCCTTTTTCGTAGAGACCTTTTTAATTGTAATTGCCATAGTTGTATGTTGTTATGAGTGGGCAAAGATACATGAAAATCTTTAAACTACGCTGCCTTACAGGCTATAAATGAGGAATGCTGTATATGCAATGTAGCAAAGTACCATAATGCTTCCCTCGATACGGGTAATGGTGCGTTTGGCAAAGAACAGTCCGAAGAGCCAAAGCAGAATGCCCGACCCTACCAGTACCCATAAGTCCGAGTTGGTAATGCCCGTCAGGTGTAAAGGTGTGATGGATGCGCTGCAACCTAATACGAAGAATACGTTGAACAGGTTGCTGCCCACTACGTTGCCAATGGCTATTTCCGGGTTCTTCTTCAAGGCTGCTACAATGGATGTGGCAAGCTCGGGCAGTGACGTTCCGCCGGCCACAAGCGTCAGTCCGATAACGGACTCGCTTACTCCCAGACTGCGTGCAATGCCGCTTGCGCCGTCTACGAAGAAGCTGCCGCCGGCAATAAGCGCACCGAGGCCACCCAAAATGTAGAGAGTGGATTTCCAGAGCGGCAATTGCTTGATATTCCCGTCATTACCTGCCGTTTCTTCGGGGGTACGCGAGGCAATGGCAAAAGTGTAACTCAGAAAGATGGCGAAGAAACAGAGTAACAGCAGTCCGTCGGTAATGCTGAGGATGTTGGCTTCGTCTCCATTCAGAAATACGTCGTTGGCACAAACCAGCAAAGCTATGGAAGAGAGGATGCACAAAGGAATTTCTTTTTGCAGCGTATTCCGGGTCACGGCAATCGGGGCGAACAGTGCGGTACAGCCTACAATCATCAGTGTATTGAAAATGTTGCTTCCTACGACATTGCCGATAGCTATATCCGCGCTTCCTTTCAAGGCGGAAGATACGCTGACCGTCAGTTCCGGGGCAGACGTTCCGAAAGCGACGATTGTCAGTCCGATAACGATGTTGGGTATACGGAAACGTTGGGCTACGGACGCAGCTCCGTCCGTCAGTCCGTTGGCACCTAATAGAATGAGGAGAAGTCCTCCTACGAGTAACAGAATGTTCATGGAATCTATTTTTGCGGGCAAAGATAATGTAAAATTCCGATTAAGAGAGTTTAAGAGGGAATCCGTTTTACTTCTGCGGGAATGAAGAATTTGTTTAAACCGATAGCGGAATGGAATGAACAGGTTCATTTTTTATGAAATATGAAAAACATTCTGTATGTTTGACGTTTTATTTAAAGTAACCATATTATAACAACCAATAAAATATTTTGAGATGAGAGGGATTCGCGCCTTGTGGCTGATGCTGATGTTACTGACAGCCGACGGAGTTTCTGCCCAATTGGTAGAGAAAGTGCTTCGCGCCATAGAAGGAGACAGCTTGGCTCCGGTTACAACGATAAAGGCAGACTCGGATTCTGCGGTATCACTGTCGGCAATCAAGCAGGAGTTGGAAGCAGCCCGGCTGAATGAAGCCAACCTGCGTATGGAAATGGAGCAACTGAGGCTTGCCAGCTATGCGGCCGACTCCGTAAAACACTTGCAGCAGAAACAACGCATCGACTCCCTGCGTAAGGTGACTCCCGGCGTTCCGGTGGTGGTAGAGGGAGATACGCTGTTCTATCTCTATGCCAAGCGTGGCGGCCATACTCCCCAGCAACGTGCCGAGATGGATGCCGCTGCCATATTAGAATTGAGCAAACGCTTTAATCTGCGTCCCGATTCACTGTATATGGAAAGCAGCGATATCGTTACCGACCTTATGTATGACAATAAAGTCATCGCTTCCTTTATCGACCAGGACGGATTGTGGGAGAACTGTACCCGTGACCGGTTGGCTGCCCACAACCGTAAAGTTATTGTCGATAAGTTGAAAGAAATGAAAGATGAGCACGGTCTGTGGCAGTTGGGCAAGCGTATCCTGTATTTTGTCTTGGTGCTTGTAGGGCAATATTTCCTTTTCAGACTTACCATCTGGCTGTTTAAGAAACTGAAAGTGCGGATACAGAGGTTGAAAGATACTAAATTAAAACCTTTCTCCATTCAGGATTACGAATTACTGGACACGCAGAAACAGGTTAACCTGCTTATTTTCCTCTCGAATCTGCTGCGTTATATCATCATGTTCCTTCAATTACTATTGACGGTTCCGTTGTTGTTTTCCATCTTTCCGCAGACCAAGAGCCTGGCATACCAGCTGTTTTCTTATATTTGGATTCCGGTAAAGAGTATCTTTACTTCGGTTGTGGAGTACATACCCAATCTGTTCACTATCTTTGTGATATGGTATGCGGTGAAGTATTTGGTGCGTTTTGTCCATTACCTTGCCAATGAGGTGAAATCCGAGCGGTTGAAGATACGCGGCTTTTATTCCGATTGGGCTGAACCTACTTTCCACATCATCCGTTTTCTGCTCTATGCTTTTATGATTGCGATGATTTATCCCTACCTGCCCGGTTCCAAGTCCGGAGTATTTCAGGGCATTTCGGTTTTTGTAGGATTGATAGTTTCGCTTGGGTCAAGTACTGTTATCGGGAATATTATTGCCGGTTTGGTGATTACTTATATGCGTCCTTTCAAGTTGGGCGACCGTATTCAGCTGAATGAAACGACGGGTAACGTTATCGAAAAGACTCCGCTTGTCACTCGTATCCGAACGCCGAAGAACGAGGTGGTAACTATTCCGAATTCTTTCATCATGTCCTCGCATACCGTCAATTACAGCGCTTCTGCCCGTGAATACGGTTTAATTATTCATTCAGAGGTAAGTATCGGTTATGATATCCCTTGGCGGCAGACGCATCAACTGTTGATAGAGGCCGCACTGAATACGCCCGGTGTGATAGACGATCCGCGTCCTTTTGTGCTGGAAACCTCGCTTAGCGATTGGTATCCGGTGTATCAGGTGAATGCATATATCAAAGAGGCCGACCGTTTGGCGGATATTTATTCTGATTTGCATCAGAATATCCAGGACAAATTTAATGAAGCGGGTATCGAGATTATGTCTCCGCATTATGTGGCTACACGTGATGGAAGCCAGAGTACGATTCCGAAGGACGACTTGCGGGAGAAGAAATAATTAATATGCTATAAAACAAAGGCTCGTTTACTATTTATTTCTTTCAGGCACGGGATTACACGGAAAAACATGGATAAAATTAAAGGGAACCGTGAAAATCTGTGTAATCCGTACCTGAAAAGAAAGCATTAAATGTTTTGCCTCTTATAAATGGAACTTATTTTTAAAAAGAATTATTTGCTGCGTGTCACGGTGTGCAGCACATTGCCTTTCTTGTCAATCATGCGCAACTCCAATGTCTTTTTATTGGCGGACACAATGGAAAAACCGGGTTCGGGACTACAAAACACAGTACCTTCAATGGGACTGACTTTACGACTGAGCGAACCGGCGGAGTTGGTGATGTAATCTATATCGCTGCCCGGTACGCGGACGTGCTGGAAGTTATGGATGTGTCCGCAGATATACATATCTACTTTGTGTTTGCGGAGTATCGGGTCGAGCCGTGATTGCATATCCCGGCGTTCGCTTCCGTCTTTCGGCGTTTCGGCATAAATGGGGTGATGTCCGGCAACGATTACCCAGTCTTCTTTAGCGGTGGTCAGAACAGAATCGATCCATGCGAGCTGTTGTTTGTAATCCTGTTTGCAGGCGTCGGGATAGGTTTCTTTTTCATTGCGGTATTTGTCTATCATCGGAGCGGTATCTACCCATACCACCCGGATAGTCATGCCTTTATCTTCAAAGACTTTGGTATAGTAACGTGCGGGCATCGTCCAGCGGCGGCTGATATTCGAATAATCCAGTACAGCCTGTGTATTGCCGCGATATTCATGGTTGCCCAGCAGGGGGAACCAGTCTATCATCAGTTCGGGATGGCTGTAAATCAATTCGTAATTAGTCATCCATAACGGGTCGCTGACGGACCGTACGCCTTCAAAGTGGTGTACATCGCCCGTAGCGAGTACAAATTCCGGGTCTGTACCGTTTTCCGCCATTACTCCCATGAGTTCGGCAATGGTTTTTTGGTCATAGTAGCCGTTACGTCCCAAGTCGTTGGCTACGTAGAAGTTGAACTTCTTGTCGAATATGGAATAATCGGTGATTTGAGCGATTGCCGGGTTGCCCAGCAAGGTAACGAATAATAAAAGGAATATTTTCTTCATTGTTGTTTCTTGTGTTAGATATTATTGAATGATAGTATAAGGTCAGAAGTTAATCTTTACTCCGGCATTCACCTTTACACCGTAGTATTCGGCTTGCATGGTGCGGTCTTTCGTACCTTGGTAGTAGCGGAGGGGCTGGTTCAGCAGGTTATTGGCTTCGGCGTAGAATGTTGTCTTGATTTTCTTTCCGAAGGTATAGCTCGCGTTGGCATCCATATAATTCACTTTGTCGTAGTAACGGTCGTAGAAGGCGCTTTCACCCATTTCATCAATAAAGTCGGAAGCGAAATTATAGCTTAAACGGATATTTAGTCCGGCTTTCTCGAAATAGAGCGAGGCATTGGCGGTATGTGTCGGTGACCCCGGCATGCTGAGGCCTTCTTCATTCTCGCGGCCTTCGAAGTTGAAATCCTCTACACGGGAGTGTGTATAAGTATAGGTTCCGTAGAAACCGATACACTTCAAGGCGGGGGGGA
>OGHI01000545.1_pt1 | contig 22996 bp, 19 predicted proteins | sample 1571501 | NCBI WGS metagenome assembly OGHI01 (sample SAMEA2581962, study PRJEB24529) | metagenome | biome: Human gut stool | place: China | collected 2011
GTCACACGTCACCAGGGAGACCCTGTCCGGGTCGCCGTTATGGTCCATGAAGTCCCGCGCGAACTCCTTGACGGTGCTCGAGCCCTTGCCGGGGACCACGCAGACCACGTTGCACCCCGTCAGGTCGGCGACCACGGTGATGTACCTGTGGCCTTTGCGGCTGGTCTCGTCGATGCCGATGGCCTCCACACCCGTGTAGTCCTCGTCGAGCCTGGCCTCGTCCACGTAATGGCGGATGAACCGCTACAGCCTCGTGTCGTGCTCGCCGACCTGCGCCGCGACGTCCGCCACCGGCTGCGTCTTGGCGCAGGTCGACGACCATGGCCTCGAACAGGAGCGCGGACGCCACTGCCCGGTCTCGCCCACGGCACCGGAACCGTCCTGACGCCATGGGCCTGGCAGGCCACGCGCGGCACGAGCGCGTGGATGTGGGCCTTGTACTGGAAGAAGTCCGAATGGCGCCACGTGCGTTCCGCCGTGTCGTGAACCGGGCATGACTCCTCCCGGCATTTCGCCTCGGGGCAATGGAACCGGGAGCCGGGACCGTATCCGACCGTGATGCGCAGCTCCCGCTTGCCACCGGCCGCGTCCCTGAACGACACGTCGATGACTTTCCACGGGTTGGCGAGTTGCAGGGCGGCGGTGAACAACATCGTATGGTATCCATACCACCCAAACTACCCCGCCGTCATCACCTACCGGGATGGCTTACCCACACCAAACAGCGAAAGACCCAAATTCCATGCAGATTCGACTTAAGTCAGGAGGGGGCCCTCTAGTCTTGGGTTTCATGTAGACCTGATCCTTGATGGGGGTGTTGTGTTGCTTGCCCGCATGACCGGTGCCGCCATAACACATGAGGAGTGCATTAACATAGATACCTATATACAGGATTTTGGGAAATCGGGGAGAGATTGATGTTGAAGAAGTTGGACGTACAGCATGTTTTCATCGTGGGCTCAAAGGGAATTCCCGGTAACTACGGTGGCTATGAAACGTTCGTGGATAAGCTCACTGAGTACCACCAGAACAATCCGAATTTGAAGTACCATGTGGCATGCAAAGCCAAGGATACCAAAACTTTTGAGTATCATAATGCCGATTGCTTCGATGTGAAGGTGCCCAGCATTGGACCTGCTCAGGCGATTTATTATGATGTTGCTGCACTGAATCAGTGTGTGAAATACATCAGACAGCACAATATTCAGCATCCAATTGTGTATATTCTTGCTTGCCGCATCGGACCGTTTGCCGATCATTTCCAGAAGGTAATTCATAAGCTGGGTGGGAAGCTGTATATCAATCCGGATGGGCACGAGTGGATGCGCGCCAAGTGGAGTGCTCCGGTACGTAAGTATTGGAAGATTTCTGAGCAACTGATGACCAAGCACTGTGACTTGCTGATCTGTGACAGCAAGAACATCGAGAAGTACATTCACGATGAGTACGGCAAATATAACCCGAAGACCACATTCATCGCGTATGGTGCTGAGACTCGTAAGAGCAAACTAACGGATGATGATCCAAAGCTGACTGCTTGGTATAAGGAGAAGGGTCTTTCACCAAAGTCCTATTATCTGGTTGTCGGACGTTTCGTGCCTGAAAACAATTATGAAACCATGATTCGCGAATTCATGAAGAGTCATTCCAAGCGTGATTTCGCGCTTATCACCAATGTGAGTGACAAGTTCTTGGAAGAGCTGAAGGAAAAGACACACTTCGATCAGGATCCGCGTATCAAATTCGTGGGAACCGTGTATGACAAAGAACTGCTTATGAAGATTCGTGAAAATGCATATGGGTATTTCCACGGTCATGAGGTCGGTGGTACCAATCCGAGCTTATTGGAAGCTCTTGGATCCACTGATTTGAATCTGTTGCTGGATGTTGGCTTCAATCGTGAGGTTGCTGAGGATGCTGCACTGTACTGGAATAAGCAACCGGGTAACTTGGCTTCGCTTATTGACCAAGCAGATAACATGAACGCCGGTGAGATTACTGAGTTGGGGGAGAAGTCATCCCAGCGTGTTGTTGAAGCCTATTCTTGGCAGCATATTGCCGATGAATATAAGCAGTTATTCAAAAACTGATGGAGAAAAAATGAGTCAGCAAATAGCAATTCTTTTAGCGAGTTATAATGGTGAGCAATTTATTCGAGAACAAATTGACTCAATTCTCTCTCAAAGTTGTACCAACTGGCATTTATATATCAGAGATGATAATTCTTCCGACGATACTCTTTTGATTGAGCATGAATATGAGAGCCGTTATCCGCAGCAAATAACAGTGGTGGATATTCCCAGTGTTGAGCGTGGTGCTAAGCATAATTTTTGGTTATTGTCTCAATATGTGCTAAAAGAAACTGATGCAGCATATATTATGTTCTGTGATCAGGATGATGTGTGGATACAATCAAAGATAGAAGATACTTTCTCTGCAATGAAATCCGCCGAACAAAAGTTTCAAGATCGTCGGATTTTGGTTCATACGGATCTTAAGGTTGTTGATAGAAATCTCAAGGTTTTAGGGAATTCTTTTATTAAATATCGAGCTTTAAATCCTTCTTATACTGAAATTAATAGGATTGTTGTGCAGAATAATGTTACAGGTTGCACGACAATGCTTAGCAGGGATCTTTTGGGAAAGGCTTTTGAGCTTGAAGACGTTGGGGAAATTGCCATGCATGATTGGTGGTTTTCTTTAGTGGCATCAGTGTTTGGACATATTGTTTTTGTGAACAAACCAACGATTCTATATCGACAGCATGGCGATAACGTAGTTGGAGCAACCAAAGTTAATAGTTTATCATTCATTTTGAAAAGACTTTCTGGTAATAATCATATCAAGAAGACTTTGCATATGGCTGTTGACCAAGCGAAAGTTTTTCTTAACACATATCAAGATATACCATTAGATGATCGTAGTTCTTTGGAGTCCTTTGCTAAATTGTATGAGTACTCAAAAATTCAACGTATTCTTACGCTATCTAAAGGGCATTATTGGAAACAAGGTCCTATTCAGATCATTGGTGAGTATATTTTTATATGATGACGCAAAAAATAGATATTAGTCGACTTAGATTGTCTACCACTAGACTTTTTAATTGTCTTTTATGTCTCATCGGGTTTTTTTCTAGTATTCCGGTTCTCAGAATAGGCGATTATAGTATATACATGTGGCTTATGGGCGTCACTGTTCTCTTGCTTATCATAACTGGTAAGCTTAGGATGAGAACGACGCCGTTATTACCTTTTTCTCTTGTAGCTTGTATAACATTTTGCTTCTCGTATTCGACTCTTTCGGAGGCGTATAGGGAGAACGACCTTAAAGGTTTGCTTAGTATTTTATTAATTTTCATAGTTTCTACCTCACTTCTTAGCGGTGACAAAGATTCTGAGAATGTAATACGTGGTGTTTTGGCAGCTGGAAAAATAAATATTATTTGGATATTGTTGCAAACTTTATTTTGGAATTTTTTAAAAATCGATTTAAATGATCTTGTTTTTAATCAAACACTTCATATGGTAGAGAATGCGTCGCAGTATAAAGCTTCTGGACTTGTATCGACCGGGCTCTGCTGGAATGCAGGAGGAATTGCTGCGGCGATTATCCTGGTAGCCGCATTTGCTGGTTCTCAATGGAAAGTTGTTGCACTAATATCGAGTATCTTAACACAAAGTAGTACGATGATTGTTGGTGTCGGCATAGTCATACTATTTTTCCTGTTTCAGTATCTTTTCTCAAAGAGACTAAAAAATAATAAAATTGGTATAGGAAATCTTTTTATAGATATGACTTTTATTGGTCTAATCGTTATGCTTCTTGTTTTTGTGTCTAAAATTCAAGATATGTTTAACAAGGTTATGCAAACGTCGTTAGACAGATTGAATATGCTTTTCAATGATGCTCAATTGGATTCGAGCGCAACTGCACATTTTGATTACTATTCGAATTTACCCGATTTGATTCATTGGATGAGTTCCAAGCAATTCTTATTCGGATACGGAATTGATTGTTCAGGCTTGCCTTATACAAAGTTGACGCGTCAGTATTTTTCACTTGATTCTTGGTTTTTGGAAAGTGATATAGTGAATACCTTTCTGGGTATGGGGATTTTTGGCATTGTATCTCTTTATTTCTTTCTCATATACATAGTGATAAAAAGATGGAAAGATGCAAGAATCATTTCTATAGTGATGGTGTCTTACATTGTTTGTGGGTATTTTTATGACATTCAATCTGTGACGTATTACTGGCTTTTATTTATAGAATTTGCTTTGCTTAATTATAAAGGACAAATGACAGAGAGCAAGAAGGAGTTGTTAAAATGAGTAAAGATATTGTTCGTATTGGATTATGTGGATTAAGCTTCTGCTCCCCTAATCTCGGGTGCAGTGCGTTGGCATATGCCTTTCGCAAATTGCTGATTGATATATTTAAGAATGACAATGTCCAACTGAAAATAGTTGTTTTTTCTAACGTTGATAGTAAGGATTATGTAGTTGCTTCGGAAAAATGGGTATCCGAAGAACTGATTAGATATTCATTTAAGAAAATCAGCTCTATCAAGTTAGCCAAAGCTAAAATTGAAGAGTGTGATGTGGTCTTTGACTTTACTGAGGGGGATAGTTTCTCTGACATCTACGGGCTAAAAAGATTTGCTCTGACCTCTTTCTTTAAGTTTGTAACCATTAAGAAGGATGGATGTCTTGTTCTTGGCCCTCAGACATATGGGCCGTTTAAAAATAAGCTCGTAAAAAAAATGGCTAAATGGCTTATTTCTTCGGCAGATAGAGTTTATGCTCGTGATAAAAAATCCGCGAAGCTTGTTGAAAGCATTACTGGTATAAAGGCGATTACTACGACAGATGTGGCATTTGCCTTGCCCAAAGACCAAGTCCAAATAGATGGTTGTGGACGTCCGAGCTTCGGTTTGAATGTTTCGGGCCTTCTCTGGACTGGTGGATATACGGAATCTAACCAGTTTGGTTTGAGCGTTAATTATCGTGAATATATTAAAAGGCTTATTCCCGAAATCATTGAACGCGGTTACAATGTACATCTCATCCCTCATGTGGTAGGCGACATGTATCCGGAATGTGATTCCCCAATTTGCAAGGAGCTGTCGGAACAGTATGAGCATTGTATTCTAGCTCCCGATTTTGTTTCTCCGATGCAGGCAAAGGGGTACATTTCTAATATGGATGTATTTTCGGGTGCTAGGATGCATGCTACTATTGGCGCGTTTTCTTCGGGGGTTGTCACTCTTCCCTTCGCTTACAGCCCGAAGTTTGAGGGATTGTACGAATCTATTGGTTATCCGTATTTGATTGATGGAAGAAAGCTGTCTACGGATGAAGCGGTTGGTTTGACTTTGAAGTATCTGGATGAGACCGAGAAGCTACGCGAAGCCCAGCATCAGGCACTTGATAAGGCTTCTCAGAATCTGGGAGCTTTCTCTGCTGATCTTAGAGACTGGCTCAATCACTCCGTATTGGCGATTGACAACGACTGATGGATCTGTGATATCAAGTGATTAAAAAAATAGGTAAAGCTTTCCTTAGAATTGAGCACGCTTGCTCTGCTTTTCTTCATGTACTAAAAGCAGGTGGAATCAACACCATCAAGGTTAGTCAGGTCCAAAAAGATGATGTTTTGTCTGGGAAAAATATTGTCATCACTGGTGGAAGCTCAGGTATTGGACTTGCAATTGCAAAGAAAAGTATCGAGGCCGGAGCCAAAGTTGTAATCACTGGTCGTAATGAGGAAAAACTCAAGCAGACTGTATCAGATTTGGGGTCGCAGCATGCTGGCTATGTTCTTTGGGACATAACCGACTCTGCGCAGGCAGATGATAAAGTTGCACAATGCGTTGACTATTTTGGTGGGCGCGTAGACGCGGTCGTAAATAATGCTGGAATTCAACCTCATGAATTTTTCCCGAACGTAAGTGTGGCTGAGTGGAACCGAGTGTACGAGACTAATAGTCAAGGTACGTTCTTTGTTTCACAAGCTTTCTGCAAATATTGGATGCAGGCTTCTTCAGGCTGTTATCGGCATCTTATCAATATCTCTTCGCAAGGAGGATTCGTCGGAGCTACATATCCGTATCGTATGTCCAAATGGGATATACGAGGATTGACCGCTGGACTTGGCCTTCAGATGGCCCCTTACGGCGTGCTTGTTAATGGCGTTGCTCCAGGTGTAGTGAAAACTTCAATGCAGAGCTTTGCTTTAGAGCAGGGTAATAACACCTACTGTAAGCAGAATCCGCTTGAGAGAGTTGCCCTTCCTGAGGAAATTGCAGAATTTATAGTTTTTATGCTAAGTGATGCTTGCAATTTCATGGTGGGACAAACAGTTGTACTTGATGGTGGATATTCATTAAAAAATTAATTTTTGAAAGATAGTTGAGGAAAGCTATGCCGGATAACTTGAAAAACATCAGCATTGTGACGCGTTTGCTGAAGTCAAATGGAATCAACCATGTGGTCATTAGTCCTGGTGGAACTAATATCGCCCTAATCAAGGCTATACAGGATGATCCATTTTTTATTTGTCATTCTGTTGTTGATGAACGGAGCGCGGCTTATTTTGCTATTGGTGTTTATCTTCAGACTGGTTCGCCGGTTGCTTTATGCTGCACCAGTGCTCAGGCAACCCGAAACTATATTCCAGGGCTTACTGAAGCGTATTATAAGCATGTTCCTTTGCTCGCTATTTGTATGCAGAAACATCCTCGTTTTACGTACCAAGAGTATATGCAGGCGCCAGATCAGAGTTCGCTACCTGCGGATAGTGTAAAAAAATCATTTGTAGCGCCATACATCTCTGATATTAATGATGTCTATCACAGCATTCGAGTTATTAATCAAGCTATACAGGAGCTTACTCACAATGGCTTAGGACCCGTTCAGTTGTGTATTCCTTGGCTGGATTTTCCCCTGAAGGATGAGAAACCCTCTCTGCGCTGCATGCATAGATATGGAACAGAGGACGATTGGAACCTGTCTTTGTACGGGAAAAAGGTGATGCTCGTCATTGGAGAACACCGTCCTTTCGATGTGCAAGTACACAGACTTATTGATGACTTCTGCAATCGATGGGGCGCTGTTGTATATGCGAATTTATTATCGAATTTTCATTCGGAATATTGCGTTATCACGAATATGCTGATGTCTTCGTTGAATACAGAAATGTTCGGCAAAATGGCGCCAGATGTTGTAATCACGATTGGCGGGCAAACAGGCGATTACCCGTTGTACAAGATGCTTTCAAAGCCAGAGTTTTCCGCTATTGAGCATTGGCGGGTCTCCGAAGACGGAAATGTTGTCGATACATACGACAAACTCACGAAAGTTTTCCAGTGCTCGGAACGCTACTTTTTTGAAAAAACATGTCACTGCGAGGATGAACAAAAGCGTAATAATGATGCATATATCGAACAGTGGCTTGGGCTACTTTCAAATATTACGACTGATGTTCAAGTTCCATTTTCCAATGTTGCCATTGCACAATATATGTCATCGCGTGTTCCTGCTCGAAGCACTGTTCAGCTCGCTATTCTCAATAGCCTACGTGTATGGGATCTTTTTAATTATGAGGATTCTATAAGCTTCTTCTCGAACGTGGGAGCTTTTGGTATTGACGGTGGCATGTCTACGTTGATTGGACAAAGTTTTGCAACAGATGATCTCTGTCTTATGGTTACGGGCGATTTGGCATTTTTGTATGATATGAATTCTCTTTCCATTAGAGGAATCAAAAATAATGTCAGAGTTCTTTTGATTAACAATAACGGTGGTTTTGAATTTAAACTGGGTGTTGGTCACGATAAAGATGTAGATCGTTATATTGCTGCCAGCGGTCATCTCAAAACTGCTTCTGGTTGGGTTTGTGATTGTGGCTTCAGATATATGAGTGCTTCTTCAATGGATGAATTCAAGCAGCAGTGTGAAGAATTTCTCGCTGACTCTGCGGAGCCTATTGTCATGGAAGTGTTTGTGTCTGATGATAATGAAAATGAGGCATATCAAAAATTAATTGAGTCCAATCAGATGCTTTCATTTTCTGAGTCAATGAAACAGCATATGAAAAAAACGATCAAAAAGTTAGTGGGCTCTGAGAATGCGCGTCAAGCGGCTTCTTTACTGACTGGACGAAAATAGCGTAATAAACAGATAATAAATAGAATGCCGGACGGCTGTTTGGGTTGTTTCGGCATTCTTTTTAAGATTATTAATGTTTATTTAGTTAGGAAATAACGTTTTAGAAAGAAAAGTCTGAGATGGGTAAGTATAGACGGTTGATTCTCAACACCGTTTTATTTGCGATTAATGCGGTGGCAACTAAGTTAATTACTTTTTTCTTAGTTCCTCTCTACACATACTATATGAGTGCGGGAGAATACGGCCTTACTGATATGTCTCTTACTGTCATCAATCTTGCGACTCCTCTTGTGACGTTTTCCATCGCGGAAGCGGCAGTGCGCTTTATCGTAGGCGATTCTGATCGGCAAGACGATTATGTGGCTATTTCAATTTTGATAACGTTATTCTCTGTAGTGCTCGTGACGGTTCTTTCGCCAATACTTGATTTAGGCGCATTTGGCGGTCTTGGAGAATATAAAGCATGGTTTATTCTGGCTTATGCGACAAGTGCTTTTATGAACTTATGTGGTGAAGTGGCACGTGGCATAGGAGAAATTAAACTTATCCCAATATGCGCTGGTATTTCTTCAATTACTACGTTTATTCTTGCTCTGGTTTTCATTGGGCAACTAAAGATGGGCATTACTGGATATTTTATTTCAGTATCTGCGGGTCCACTTCTTGCAGTCATAATTTATATGGTTGCAGGTGGAATCGGAAAAGCTTTTCTATCTGGCATGAAACGTATGAGAATAGTTGCCGTGCGAGATACATGGAATATTGTGCGGCCCATGATTATTTATGCTCTTCCATTGATACCCAATAATCTTTTTTGGTGGCTAAGTACAGGAATTAATCGATTATTTATTACTGGGATGCTGGGCATCGCGGCGTCGGGCATGTTTGCTGCCGCATCTAAAATCCCTGGTCTTCTTAACACAGCTTATATGGTTTTTCAGCAGGCTTGGCAGCTATCTGCTTATCAAGAAGTTAAAGACAAAAAAATAGGAAGTTTCTTTTCTTCAGTGTTTTGTGCTTTACAAGCAGTGCTTACCGTGCTGTGTACGGTGCTGTCTTTCTTTGCTCCCCTAGTAGCGTCATTTATGTTGCAGGGAGAGACATATAAAGCATGGCCTATGATTAGCATTTTATTGATTGCTAATTTGTTTAGTGTTTTTTCATCTTTTTATGGGACTGTTTATTCTGCTACGATGCACACGTCCTTTGTCATGAAGACCACGGTGTTTGGGGCAGTTGCTTGTGTCGCGTTTACTCCGATGTTGCTTCCGATTATGGGTGTTACTGGAGCATGTGTCGCGTCCGCTTTGGGACAAGCGATGGTATTTGCTATGCGTGTAATTGATGCGAAAAGATTCATTCAGTTTGAAGTTGGCTGGAAATATCTAGCTCCTACTCTTGTGCTCTTAATTACACAATCGATTTTTACTGCTTGGGAAATAGGTGGTTGGAAAATTATCTCTGGTATTTGTGCAATTATTATAATTATCATACAGATGGTTCATATTGCATCAAGTCTTTCACAAATTAGAGAAATGAAAAGGAAAAAATAATCAATAAAAAAAACATTTGAGCCTGCTTCAAAAAAATGAGTGCTTTTCAGTGATATATTTTTTGAAATTTAAGTATTTCTGGTTTTATCGAAAGTTTTATGTATTTTCGACACACCTGAAACAAAGGAGCCTTCCAAAAGGGGTGTGTGAGCGGTAAGATTATTAATATGGCTGAAGAGACGTTTACTCCTAAGAACATCATCGTGACCGGTGGCTGTGGTTTCATCGGTTCGAATTTCGTGCATTACGTGGTCGACAACCATCCGGACGTGCATGTGACCGTGCTGGATGCCTTGACCTATGCGGGCAACATCGAGAATATCGCGGGCCTGCCGGAGGATCGTGTCGAGTTCGTGCACGGCAACATCTGCGACGCCGAGCTGCTCGACAGGATCGTGCCGGGCCACGACGCGATCGTGCACTACGCGGCCGAGTCCCATAACGACAATTCGATCGCGGACCCGGAACCGTTCCTGAGGACGAACGTGGAAGGCACGTTCCGTCTGCTCGAGGCCGTGCGCAGGTACGGCATCCGCTACCACCACGTGAGTACGGACGAGGTGTATGGCGACCTCGCTTTGGATGATCCGGCCAGGTTCACGGAGTCCACCCCGTACCATCCGTCCAGCCCGTACTCGAGCACGAAGGCCGCGTCCGACATGCTGGTGCGCGCGTGGACCCGTACGTACGGCCTGAGGACCACAATTTCCAACTGCTCGAACAACTACGGCCCGTACCAGCATGTGGAGAAGTTCATCCCCCGCCAGATCACGAACATCCTCGAGGGCGAGAGGCCGAAGCTGTACGGCAAGGGCGAGAACGTACGCGACTGGATCCACACCGAGGACCATTCCAGCGGCGTGTGGACGATCCTGACCAAGGGCAGGATCGGCGAGACCTACCTGATCGGCGCGGACGGCGAGAGGAACAACATCACCGTGCTTCGAATGATCCTGAAGATGATGGGACAGAGCGAGGACGCGTTCGACTGGGTGAAGGACCGTCCGGGCCACGACCGCCGTTACGCGATCGATTCCACGAAACTGCGGACCGAATTGGGCTGGACGCCCACGCACACGGACTTCGAGTCCGGTCTGAAGGCCACCATCGACTGGTACACGGACAACCGCCAGTGGTGGGAGCCCGCCAAGGCCGCCACCGAAGCCAGGTACAAGCAGCAGGGCCAGTAAGACGCATACGAGAACGGTCACACCCCAAAGGGCGTGGTCCCATGATGATTCCCATCTACGGCAAAGGATTTACGAGGGTATGAATTTCGAGAAGGATTTGAGGGTCGAGGAGACGAACGTTCCGGGACTGCTGGTGTTCGACCTGCCGGTGCACGGCGACAACCGTGGCTGGTTCAAGGAGAACTGGCAACGGGCGAAGATGACCGCGCTCGGCCTGCCTGATTTCGGGCCGGTGCAGAACAACATCAGCTTCAACGCGAAGAAGGGCGTGACGCGAGGCATCCACGCGGAACCGTGGGACAAGTACATCTCGATCGCCACGGGCTCCGTGTTCGGCGCGTGGGTGGACCTGCGTCCGGGCGAATCCTTCGGCCAGGTGTACACGACCGTATTGGATCCATCGAAGGCGATCTACGTGCCGCGTGGCGTGGGCAACAGCTTCCAGGCTTTGGAGGACGGCACCGCGTACACGTATCTCGTGAACGCGCATTGGAGCCTCGAGCAGAAGAAGACCTACACCTTCGTGAACCTCGCTGACCCGGAGCTGAACATCCAGTGGCCGATCCCGCTGGAGGAGTCCGAACGCAGCGAGGCCGACCTGCACCACCCGATGCTCAGGGACGCGAAGCCGATGGCGCCGCGCCGCACGATGGTCACCGGCTGCAACGGACAGCTCGGCCACGCGATTCGTGCCTACGTGGACGCGCATGGTTTGGAGGGCTTCGAGTTCAACGACATCGACACGTTCGACTTCTCCGACCCGGCACAGTACGGCCGGTTCGACTGGAGCCTGTACGGCACGATCATCAACGCGGGCGCGTACACCGCGGTCGACAAGGCCGAGACCCCGGAGGGGCGCGTGCTGGCGTGGAAGGCGAATGCGCAGGGACCCGCCCTGCTGGCGCGCGTGTGCGCGGAGCACAACATCACCCTGGTGCACGTGTCGAGCGACTACGTGTTCGACGGGACCGCCGAATTGCATGACGAGGAGGAGGCGTTCGCGCCGTTGGGCGTGTACGGCCAGTCGAAGGCCGCCGGGGACATCGCGGTCGCGAATTGCCCGCGTCATTATATCCTGCGTTCGAGCTGGGTGATCGGCGAGGGTCATAACTTCGTAAAGACCATGATGATGCTGTCCAACCGCGTCGCCGACCCCGGGGACGGTCTGAACGAGGTGACCGTGGTGGACGACCAGTACGGGCGCCTCACGTTCACTTCGGATATGGCGGACGCGATCTTCCACCTGTTGGATTCCGGTGCCGGGTACGGCACGTACGATCTGACCGGTTCCGGCAGGGTGGAGAGCTGGGCCGGCATCGCCAAGGCGGTGTTCGATCTGACGAACGGCAACGGGGACAGGGTACGCCCGATCTCGACCGAAGAGTACTTCCGGAACGCGAAGGATCCGGTCAGCCCGCGCCCGACCCATTCCGCCCTAGACTTGGGGAAGATCGAGGCGACGGGATATTCGGCTCCGGACTGGGAGGAGTTGCTAAAGGCATACGTCGCCAAGGAACTGACCAAGTAATCCACGGGGAAGAAACTTCCTGATAATGCGATGAAACCGCGCAGACTCATCTGCGCGGTTTTTCAATATTGGATTGACCTACTAAGCTAGAAACGCTTATCGATCAGAGACACGTCAGAAAGCAGGACGATTATGAAGGGCATCATCCTTGCCGGTGGTTCCGGTACCCGCTTGTATCCGTTGACCACGGTCACGTCGAAGCAGCTGTTGCCGGTGTATGACAAGCCGATGATTTACTATCCGCTGAGCGTGCTGATGATGGCGGGCATTCGCGACATCCTGATTATCAGCACACCGCATGATCTGCCTAATTTCGAGCGTTTGCTGGGCGATGGAAGCCAGTATGGCGTGACTTTCTCCTACAAGGTCCAGCCGAGCCCGGACGGGCTGGCACAGGCGTTCCTGCTGGGTGAGGAGTTCATCGACGGCGAGCCGTGCGCGCTTGTGTTGGGTGATAACATCTTTTATGGCAACGGGTTGGGGCGTACCCTGCGCAAGGCTGTCGCAGTGGAGCATGGTGCTACAGTGTTCGGCTATTACGTGGATGATCCGGAACGCTACGGCGTGGTCGAGTTCGACGAGAACAAGAAGGCTATCTCTATCGTAGAGAAGCCGGAACACCCGGCATCCAACTATGCGGTGACCGGCCTGTATTTCTATGACGAGCGTGTGGTCGAATTCGCCAAGCAGATCAAGCCGAGCGCACGCGGTGAATTGGAGATTACTGACCTCAATAGGATGTATCTTGAGGATGGCTCTTTGAATGTGCAAACGTTAGGTCGTGGTTATGCATGGCTGGACACGGGCACGATGGATAGCCTGTTTGAGGCTGGCGAGTTTGTGCGTACGGTTCAGAGAGCGCAAGGTCTGCCGATCGCAGTGGCTGAGGAAATTGCATTCGAGAATGGTTGGATTACTCGAGAGCAGCTGATGGCAGCCGCCGAGAAATACGGCAAAAGCCCATATGGTAAGCATCTCAAGGATGTCGCTGAAGATAAAATCATTCTCAAGTCAAAGAAAGATTAGAAACTGTGGTCCTTTATTTTAGAAAGACTTCGGTAAGCTGATGATCAGTGTCTGAGTTCAATTACGATTTGGAGGAAGTTTGAACCTGTTTAGCAAGCGTAACCGTGTGCTTCTTCGCGAGCTCACCGTTACAGATTTTAAATTACGTTATCAGCAATCTGCTTTAGGATATTTGTGGTCTATCCTGAAGCCTCTGATGCTATTTGCGGTTATGTATATAGTGTTCGCAAAGTTTCTGGCGATGGGAGGGGATATCCCTAACTACGCTGTGTATCTTTTGGCTGGCATTTCTTTTTGGACTTTTTTTGCGGAGGCCACAACACAGGGCTTGCAGGCGATTGTCTCGCGTGGAGATTTGATTAGGAAAATCAATTTCCCTAAATACATCATTGTTCTGTCAGGAACAATCTCTGCGTTGATTAATCTTTTCTTCAACTTGATTGTGGTCTTTGTCTTTGCCTTGTTGACAGGGGTTCAGTTTCGCTGGACAGTGTTACTTTTGCCATTGAACATTCTTGAGATGTATCTGTTGGCATTAGGCATAGGTCTCTTTTTAGGATCTCTTTTCGTGAAGTATCGTGATGTTGGGTATCTTTGGGAAGTGGCTTTGCAGCTGTTCTTCTACGCGACCCCGATTATTTATCCGATAACGATGGTGAGTGCTACGCATCCTTTCATGGCAAAATTAATGATGTTGAGTCCTATGGCTCAGATAATTCAAGACATCCGGTATAACCTAGTTACAGACTACACGCAGACGCTTTGGTCGATGTGGAACAATCCGCTTATTGGCCTGGTTCCGCTGTCGCTTGTTGTGATAGTACTGGCAATCGGTTCTTGGTACTTTAACAAGAGCTCCAAGCAATTCGCTGAGGTGATGTAAGTGGTAGCGATGAATGACGATATTGCGATTGAAGTCAAAGATGTTTCCAAAAGCTTCAAGTTGCCGCTTGAGAAGGCCTCTAGTCTGAAACAAGCGATCTTTAACGCTGTAAGTGGGAAAAAGGGGTATGAAGAACATCAGGTTTTACGTGATATTTCCTTTAAAATCAACAAGGGAGATTTTATTGGAATTGTAGGACGTAATGGCAGCGGAAAGAGTACGTTGCTGAAGTTGATGGCGCAAATATACTATCCTGATTCTGGAAGCATCAACATTAACGGCGTTTTGGTGCCATTTATTGAATTGGGCGTTGGCTTTAGCCCTGAACTAACCGGACATGATAACGTTTATCTCAACGGAGCCCTGATGGGTTTTTCAACCAAAGAGATTGACGCAATGTATGACGATATCGTTGATTTTGCCGAACTTGGTCAATTTATGGAACAGAAGATCAAGAATTACTCCAGCGGCATGCTTGTCCGTTTGGCGTTCTCTATGGCTATTCGTGCTCAGTCCGATATCCTCCTGCTAGATGAGATCTTGGCAGTTGGAGATGAGGCTTTTCAGCGTAAATGTTATGCGTATTTTGCTAAATTGCGTCGCGAGAAAAAGACCGTTGTACTTGTTACTCATTCCATGGACTCGGTGCAACGTTTCTGTAATCGCGCTATTTTGATTCATGATGGTGATCTTAAAATTGACGGTACTCCTTTGGAAGTCGCGCAAGCATATCAAGAGTTGAATAGTCAGCGTCTTGATCTCGCTAACCTTGAATCTCAATTTTCTGGTGGCGACACTGAGATGTCGATCTCCGAGAAAGAGGAGGAAACTCGTCAACGAAGGGAGAATGTTGATTTCAAAATATCCCATGAGATTACTGACAGCGAGCTTATCTTTAATCTAGATATCCTCCCGAAGAGAAATTTAGAAGATGCGGTTTTGACTTTTGTTATTAATAGCGAGGTCGGAGAGATTGTTTTCCGTGTCGCCAGCGATGATAAGAACGTTAATCAGAAAATCGTGTTTTCCGAGGGGAAAAATATGCATCTACGCCTTTCTGTAGATAACATTTTTCCTAACGGCATTTTTTCAGTGCAAGTAGCAGTGAAAAAGGAAGATAGAAGCGAAAACTATTTAATGGCAAACAATGCATTGTTGTTCGAGGTTCATGCTCCTGTCGACGTGAGCCAGAATTGGAAGCCTGACTTCGATTTCGTTCTGTCTCCAATGGAGGGATAATATGAAATACGGCCTTTTCAAATATGAGACCGAGAACATCGGGGATGAAATTCAGAGCATAGCGGCAAGGCGTTTTTTGCCATCGGTGGATACTTATATAGACCGAGACAGGCTGGGTGAATACTGTCCTGATGAGGAGACAAAAATAATCACTAATGGGTGGTTTATGCATGCGCCGTACCAGTGGCCTCCGAAGTCCAATAAAGTGATTCCCCTTACTGTGTCAATGTATATTGATCAGGCTGACTCTAAGGTTCTTGATACTTTTTTTAACGATACGAGCATTCATTATCTTAATGACCATGGTCCTGTAGGAGCGAGAGACCTTTCAACGTTGGAGCTTTTGCAGAAACATGGGGTTGAGTCTTATTTTTCAGGTTGCATGACTTTAACTCTGCAAAGGGACCCGGGTATTCCCAAAGGCGACTTTGTCTTAGCGGTGGATGTTCCTCAGCCTGTTGTGGAGATGGTTCAGGGTCATACTAACCGCTCAGTCATACAGGCATCTCCGTATTTTGATGCAGATATGAGTCAAGACGATCGTCTTCAGTTAGCTGAATATTTCTTGTATTTGTATCAATCGGCTTCTGCTGTCATTTCTACGAGGCTGCATGCCATGCTTCCGGCACTTGCACTTGAAACGCCGGTCTTTTTAGTCAAGGATCGGAATAAATACGATGAAAAAAGGTATGCCGGATTAGCTGAGCTGGTAAACAGTGCGACTGATGAAGAATATCTTAATGATTATTCACTTTTTGACGTTGATACACCGAAGGAAAATCCTAAATCGTATCTAAAAATACGTGAACAACTAATTAAAAGAGTCACTGATTTCACTGGTTATGATAGTGGCAGCTCTTTTCGAACGGTTGATTTTTCTCATATCGCAGATAATGAATCGTATATAAGGCTTTTTACAAGAGGTTTTCATTCCCTGAATCGTGCACTTCTTTTGGAAGGTGATAAAGAGTGGCTCCAGGAGCAGTGTGATGATTTGCGCAGAATTCAGCAGCATCTTGATGAGGAACTTCAGGACGCTCGAAAAATGCAGAAAGATCTTTCTCTTCAGAATGATATTTTGCGTAAACGCATAGAGACAATGGAAAAATCTAGTTCTTGGAGGATAGGTAGGACGATTACTGCTCCTGGACGTAAGCTGAAAGATATGATCAAGGGGAACCAGAAGTGAAATATATCAGCGTTTTTTTTCAATACCTTCGGTCTAACGGAGTTAAGGTCACTTTTGAGCGGTGCATTTCTTTTATAAAACGTAAGCTGAAGCGTTCTCATGCGGTGCAAAGCGTTATTTCGAAGCGCCCTATTGACGTTATGACATCCGTGGAGGATGTCGTCAAAGCTGATTTTGTTGCTGAGCCGTATGTTGCGCCTAAGAAGGTTGATAAGGCAAAGTTAAATATTGGATGGGTTCTTTCGCCCATCAGCATTGGTAGTGGCGGTCAGCACACAATCGCTCGTTTTGCGAAATCGTTGCAAGAGCGCGGACATAATGTCACCTTTTTCATCTACGAGAGCATCTCACAACAGCCAGCTGATTATTCTCACCAGTTGTTGAAAGAACATTTTGATATTGATGTTCGTTGTCTGCCTATGAGTCAGGCTGACAAAGAAGACATCGATGTCCTGTTCGCGACGGGATGGGAAACCGCTTATCCTGTTTTCAATATGAAGAATCCTGCCCATAAAATGTATTTCGTTCAGGATTTCGAGCCGCTCTTTTACGGAATGGGCTCTAAAGCGGTGTTAGCTGAGAACACTTATCGTTTTGGTTTTTACGGTATTACAGCTGGGCGTTGGCTGACGAAAAAAGTCGGAGAATACGGTATGAAAGCTGATTTTTTCGACTTCGGCGCAGATCTAGATATTTATCGTCCTACTGGAAAAACTTCAAAAAAGAAGCAGATTTGTTTCTATGCAAGACCTGTGACTGAGAGACGCGCCTTTGAAATTGGCGTCTTGACTTTGGCGAAGTTCCACCAAATACATCCTGACTACAATATCGTTTTCTTTGGTTGGGATGTATCTGATTATGACATTCCATTCCCGTACGAAAATCGAGGAATCGTCAGTCCTGTGGAGCTTTCTTCGATTTACCATGACTCTCAGGCATGTTTGGTGCTTTCTTTGACGAACGCATCGCTTCTTCCTCTTGAACTGCTTGCTGCAGGATGTGTTCCTGTAATGAACGATGGAGAGAACAATCGTTTGGTAATTGGTGAGAATTCAGATATTGTCTACACTCTGGACTCGCCAATCGAATTGGCCAAAGGATTGGATGAAGTTGTCTCTGACCCTGACATTGAAGCAAGATGCCAACGCATTTCTAAGAGCGCGGAAAGCTCATCATGGGATGCGTCATATGAGAAGTTTGCGAAAATTATCATGCGAGAGGTGACTACTGCCAGCCATGAGCGAGATTAAAGCCACTGTTTTCATTCCTACTTATTATGGTGAAGACAATCTTGATGAGCTTTTTGGAAGCCTAATTAAGCAAAAGACAAATTTCGAATACGAGATTCTTGTCATTGATACGAGCTCAAAAGATCGTACTCCTGAAATAATTAAAGCCTGGTTGCCCAAGTTTAAGCATTTTCGGTATGAAACCATTGCAAAGCCTGATTTCTCACACGGAAGGGTACGTCAGCAGGCGGCTCAAATGGCTCAGGGCGAGTATGTTGTGTATCTGACTCAAGATGCAACGCCTGCTCATGATCGGTGGCTGTACGAGATTATTCAGCCGATGGAACGGTTCCCGATGGTTGCCGGTGTCATGGGCAAGCAAGATCCTCGTCCTAATGCTCTTCCCCTGCTGAAAGAGGAGATAATACGGACCTTTAAGCAGTTTGGTCCAGACTTCGGAACGACGCTTTTCTATGAGGATGACTTTATCGACTCTCAACAAATTTTTGATCTAGTTACATTCTATTCAGACGTTAATTCGGCGGCTCGTAAGTCTGTGCTCCTTGGAGACGTTCCATACCAGGACGTGCCGTATGCTGAAGATCAGAAGTTTGGCGAGGATCTCGTCAAGCACGGTTATGTTAAAGCTTATGCGCCAAGAGCTAATGTGTGGCATACTAATGAGATCAAATTACGTGATTACAAGAAACGTATGTTTGATGAGATTGTCGGCGTACGACGTGTTGGCAAAACAATGGACCCAATTTCCATGCCATTCGTCATTAAACAGATGATTCGTGCCTATACGTTAGGCTCAAAGTTCATCCTGCAAGATCATCAATATTCATGGAAACGCAAATTGTATTGGCTGGTAGTCAATCCACTTTTTGTCGCTGAGAAATGGAAAGGCGTGCGGGCAGCTATTGCTGTTGATTTAAACGATCAAGCGACAATCGATGCAAATTCTTTGGAAAAGCAGCAAGAGAAATAGTAAACGTGCGGCATTAAGTTGCCGCACGTTTACTATTTCATATTCTTAATTTTCGCATCGTATATTCTTTTTTCTATCAGTCTCATCCGCTTAAGCGAATTGCAAATCATTCTATCTTTAAGAGAAAGAGACTTGATTAGATTTGAAACTTGCAATTGGTCAATTCTAAACTGTTGCTTTTCAGTAGAACTCTTCGCAGCCTTTCCCTCATCTTTAAGATTGCCCGTAAGAGTGTAGTAGCTTCGCGCTGGTATAACACTATTCTCTTGACACAGAATGAAGTTTTTCTTAGCTGCGACGATGTGATCATGATAGAACGAGGCACTACGCATCTTATGTGTAACAGAGTCAGGCCTCTGCAACCAGTAGTACAGGGTTGCATCAACGTCAACTACCGTTTCCATCCGAAGATATAACTCTCCGGCTATTGCAGTGTCCTGAGCGTAAATACCCTCGGGAAACCGAACTCCATCCCATACTTTTCGTGCATACAAACGGCACCAATTCGCCTCATTAAAATAACGAGCTTCAGTGTTTTTGCCAGCCATCTTTCCTAGAACGCGAAATAGCTTGCTGAAAACAGTTTGATATGACTGCAGAGGATTGCTAAAAGATGTTGTTTTGCCTGTAAGAGCTGTGCCATTTGAAGCTTTCGTTTTGATTTCTTGGATCTGCGAAATGCCAAACTGTTGCCAACGGGCTTTGCTCATATCAGCATGATTGGAGACTAACGCATGAAATAAAATTTCAATATTGTCTCGTGCCATTATGTCATCATTATCAATAAAAGCGATGTAATCACCTTTCGCCAAATCCAGTCCAGCATTCTGAGCTTTGGCAATACCTCCATTTTCTTGGTGTCTTACAATAATTCTGTTGTCGGTAGAAGCATATAAATCACAAATTTGCGGCGAAGAATCAGTGGAACCATCGTCGATAAGAATAATCTGGAGATTGCTCCAAGACTGGTTTTTGACTGAGTCGAGACAAAATGGCAGATATTGTTCTGCATTATAAACGGGGATAATGATTGAAACGAGTGGCGTCTTATCCATTGTTTCCTTCTATCGTGTTGTCTTCGGACTCAAAGCTTTCTTCAGTCTACACTCATGAAGTCGCTTTCTTTTAGATAGTTCTTTCCGGAGGTCTGATCGTACTGTACAAGCTTGTAGTCTGCTAGTAGTTGCTTTTGCGTCTTGCTCATGCTGGTAGAATCAGTCACTGTGCCGTCGGATTGAAGATAAGTTGCTGTTCCGAGCCCGATTCCGCCCCTATTCGAGATGACACGGCTAATCGCAGGTATTTCCTCGTGGAGTTTAGTTAGCAAAGCTAGGTATGGCGAAATTTTTGCATTCATATGCTCAGCTGCGGATGACATGAAATAATTAGATGAAGAAAAAGCTGCTTCAGAGTCGTCAAGCTTAACATTTGCAGATGGTGACGCATCGTTTGACCAAATGAAATAATCGGTTTCATGAAGTAGGAACGAATCGTCCGGATTTTGTTCTTCTTTTAAATAGATGCCTGGAAGATGATCTCCATAGAAAATGACTGTAATAGGCTTGTTGATCTGGTTCAACTGGCTGAGGAAGTCAAGTGTTGCTTGATCCGTGTATTTCAGGCCCGTAGAAAAAACGTTAATCGCACTATGCTCATCGTCAGGTGTGTCATCGGTAACAGAAGATTGGAGGACGTCTTCCGCTTCATAGTAGTTGCTGTAAGGCATGTGGTTTTGCATAGTGACGACTTGCAGAAATTCTGGATTCTTTTGATTCTTGATCAAATCCAAAACATCTTGATAGGTGGAGGAATCACTCACATATGGTGATTCTCCTATTTTTTCGGTATGCTCGACAGGGGTTGCGCTGTCGAGAGAATAAAGGTGCGAGAAACCAAACTTTTTATAATTTGTGTTTCTTAGATACATGCTTTGATAGTAAGGGTGCACTGCCTCGGAACCGGATTCTCCATATTTCTGTGTCCAGATCTGATTAAACGAATATGGGTTAGATTGAGTCGGTACGAGTTGCTGATAAGGAACAATCATTGAATCGCTAAAATTCGCCAAAGAAAGACCTGTGAGAGCTTGGTATTCAATGTTGGCGGTTCCACCTCCATAACCAGGCGAAAGCATGGTGCCGGATGTAGTGGTTCCCATGATATTTCGAATATTCGGAATGGGATCTTCATCAAAAGTAATATCAGGGAGTCTGGTGGGGTCGGCAAATGTTTCTGACAGTATCATGATGGCAGTGCTGTCGGTCAATTGCTGTGTTCGGGACTTATTTATGGAATTTGCAAGCTTTGAATATTTCTTTGAAATTGCCTGCATCTTCTGTTTTGAATAACCTTCAGGTTTATCCATCGTGGGAGCCTTTGTCAGGCTTAAGAAGGTCGTCGCAGGACCGTTATTTCGGGCATCTTCTGCTGCGTCGAAAAGTGTGGGCGTATAACCTTGTTTGGCTGCCCACATATTTGACCATGACCCACCAGTTCCTAAGTTTGTTGCATAGGATGCCAGGATGACTACACTAACCACGGCGGCGAGGGCTCGGCTGAATGTGCCGACGGTGTTTTTCGCACTGGCGAATGGTTTGCGCCATGAACAGTAGATAAAGCATTTACGTCTATCGAGTAGGAAGAGCAACAAACAGATAGCAATTATCCAAATGACGACTGTGACGGCATTTTCGACGAATTGCTGTGAATTGTCAGGAATAAATGAAGCAATATTGCCGGCGTCTCCTCCAGATATAAAAGTAAAATCCGCTGGAATGATTGGTTCATTACGTAATTGTATTTTTATGCTGTTTGCTACGCCAAAAGCTGTTATAGCTGTTCCGAAAAGAAGTGTCGCAATCCAGAATCTGTTGGTGACAAAAATGAGTGCGAGATAAATAAGACCGAGCCCGACAAAATTAACCAAAAAGAGAGATTTCTGCTCAAGCCACATTTGACTGACGAATTTGGTGACTTGCCCTGCGACGCTGTTCAGAATTTTGGTTGTCTGATCAACTTCATCGCCTTTATCGTACGTTGGTTCGCTATACACTCCCCACTGAAGGAAGATGACTTCGGCAGAAGTCAATAGGGTGAACACGATGGCGTAGAACGCATAGGAGAACCTCATGCGCTTCTTCCACGGGCCATATGCTTTCCTAAAGAATTTGATGATGAGTTGAACGGCTTTGAAATTGGTGAAAGTGTGCCATGCGGTCTTTACTGCTGTGACGGCGACATGGATGGCGTGGCCGGTGGTTTTGGCGGCTTTCGCAACTGCGTGCCCTGCGGCGGAAAGTGTTTTTGCTGTTGTGTGTGCTGCTTTTTTGCAAACCGAGACGGCCTCATTCAAAGGCTGCTCAGTGGGTTGCTGGGGCTGGAGCTCAGAAGAAGCGATTTGTTCGTTATTGTCTATTTCGGCTTTACTGACGGATCCACTGGAAACCATCTCCAGTAAACAGGGCAGGGTGCCAGCGCCTGAAATAAAGATGCTTGTGTTGTCGGAGGTGGCGTGAATTGCCGACTTCTGCGTATACAGTTTTGAACTATGGTGACCTGAAAGGGCGGATGGGGCGCAAGCGTTGCTGTCTTCGTCATTCGCAAGAGGGCGATATGTTCCACCCGCAATCGGCTGCTTAGTAAGTTTTACGTATGAAGGTGCACAAGCATGACGGTCAGGCGAAAAAATAGGCATCGTCGCATCCTTCAACAAGATAGCCCCTTATAATTAGGGGCTCTGTACAATTAAACCGGATACATTTTAGTGTTCAGCTGTGGACGAACGGGTATCTCGTAGATGTCTGAAAGGTAGCTGGAAGGTTAACTGTGCTACGTGGGGTATCTGCCTACAACGTAAGTGGGAAAGGGCAACAAAATGTATGCGAAATCTGAAGGGTCGTAGCGCAGGAATTGGTTGATTTGCAGACTGGGGGAGAGGCTCGATATGTGGATCTTTTTACTCAATTTGCTGCGAGCGACAGTCGCCAGAAGGATTTGGTGT
>OGHI01000577.1_pt1 | contig 21955 bp, 23 predicted proteins | sample 1571501 | NCBI WGS metagenome assembly OGHI01 (sample SAMEA2581962, study PRJEB24529) | metagenome | biome: Human gut stool | place: China | collected 2011
GCACATGGGATTTTGACGCTCTTGCCCGTATCGTTCCCGATATTAACTGGAAAGACGCTGGCCTGACCGATGCCGACTTGAATATGATAGGTGTAGATTATTTTTTGCAGACCGAGGAAGAAAGCTCTATTGCAAACGCCCTGTCTGACATGATGGCACCAGTCACCGAGCAGAACGAAGCCGAGAAAGCCGCCAAGCAGTTGGAACGTGCCGAAAAGGTAGCCCACATGAAGGAAGTCAAGCAGCAGGTAAAGGAGAACGCACAGAAGCAAGCCGAGAACATGGATGCCTATGTGATGTTGTCCTTTGACACCTACGATGCTAAAGCCGCCTTCTGTGAACGGTTCGGGTATTCTCCCGATATGAAGTTTATAAAGGGGGAAGTGTTCGATGAACAAGTGGAAAGAATTGATTAATAACTTAAAGTTTAGGAGGAAAGCTGAGTTAGAAGAAGAACAAAAACAGCAGAAGAAATAGGAAGACAGACTATGCGTGCCCTTACTGCTAACAATCAAAATGTGTCACGTGGGGGTATAAATAGACAGAATAGAATACTGCGTGCAAATGCAGGTGCATTGCTTCCGATTTACCAAAGACAGGGAAACCGTGCAGCTGTAAATGCAATGCGTTCAAGATTGGGGTTAGCAAACGGATAATTGATTATGAATAGTAGTGAATCTCAAAAAAAGAAAGGTAAAGGAGGAAGAAAGCCTAAGTTTGATTATACAAGCGAGGAATTTCTTTCTCTCGTGGAATCGTATGCCAAAAAGGGATTCACTGACAAGGAAATTGCTTATGCCATAGGGATTTTGCCTCAAACATTCTGCGAAAAGAAAAGTGAGTACACCGAAATATCCGAAGTCTTAGCGCGTGGGCGCGCGACAATCAATGCCACTGTAAGGGCTAAATTCCTTGCAATGGCTCTCGGTGGCATAAAAACCAAAAGCACCGTGGTAAGAAAGCTCCGTGATTCAGAAGGGAATTTGACGGGCGAAGATGAATTACAAGTAAGCGAAAGCGAGTTGGCTCCTAATTTGCAAGCAATGTCCGTTTGGCTGTACCACCATGATGAAGATTGGAGAAAGATTGAGCGCAAACAAGATGAAGACACTGATATTCCAACAGACATAGAGCATGGCATCAACATTGATTCTTGGATTAAAGACAAGCTGAAATGATAGTACCTCAAGAAATTTACCATCCATTATACGAGGATAAGGAAAAATTTATAATTCTTATTACCGGTGGGCGTGGTTCGGGAAAGTCTTTCAATGCTTCTACCTTTATTGAGCGGTTGACTTTTGAAATGACTCCCGTAGAGAAAATAGTTCATCAGATTCTTTACACCCGTTACACGATGGTTTCTGCCGGTATGTCTATCATCCCCGAAATGATGGAGAAGATAGATTTGGACGGTACCACGAAATATTTCAAGACCACAAAGACGGACATAGTCAATAAGATGACTAAGAGCCGTATCATGTTTCGGGGTATCAAGACTTCTTCCGGAAACCAGACAGCAAAACTGAAATCCATTCAAGGCATTACGACTTTTGTCTGCGATGAAGCGGAAGAGTGGACAAGCGAAGATGAGTTCGACAAGATAATGCTCTCCATTCGCAAGAAGGGTATTCAGAACCGGATTATCATTATAATGAACCCATGCGATTCCAATCACTTCATCTACAAGAAATACATTGAGAAAACTCACAAGCTGGTAGAGATTGACGGTGTGCAGGTTCAGATTTCCACTCATCCGAATGTGCTCCATATCCATACTACGTATTTTGATAACTTGGATAACCTTTCTCCTGAGTTCCTGAAAGAGGTGGAAGATATGAAGGTGAGTAATCCTGAAAAGTATGCTCATGTGGTTATCGGCCGGTGGGCTGACGTTGCAGAAGGTGCTGTGTTCAAGAAGTGGGGAATTGTTGACGAGTTCCCGGCTTGGGCAAAGAAAATTGCTTTCGGGCAAGACTTCGGTTATACGCATGACCCGTCTGCTTCCATTCGTTGTGGTATCGTTGATAACGCCCTTTACTTGGATGAAGTGGATTACCGTACTGGATTGCTTTCTTCTGACATCATCAAGACTCTTCGCCCGTGGGGATTGAAAGTCATTGCTGACAGCGCAGACCCACGTTTGATTCAAGAGATACACAACGGAGGAATCAAGATATATGCCGTAGAGAAAGGTGCAGGCTCTATCAATGCCGGAATTGACAAAATGAAAGATATGGAGATTTATATAACCAAACGCTCGTACAACTTGCAAAACGAGTTCAGAAAGTATGTTTGGGCAAAGGATAAGGACGGGAACTATATCAACGAACCGGAAGACCATGACAATCACGGAATAGATGCTGTACGTTACTATGTATTGGGTGAGCTTCTTGGTAAGATTCAGAAGCCGAAAGATTTAACAGGAATATTCACACATTAAAAATATAAACTATGCCATTGAATTTAGAAGAAATATTAGCATTGCCTGACATCGGGCAGAAGATAAACTACCTGAAGAAAGGTAGGAAGACTGAACTTCCCGACCGTTGCAAACTTTGGGATGATTGGAATCCGGAACGACATGAAATCATGGTTGACAAAAAGAAGTATCCGGACAGAAAGGTTCTTGAAAAAGAAGCAGAGAAGCACTTCAATGAAAAAACTGATAAGACTTATGAAATCGAAGCAAAGTATAAGACTGAACCGGTGAACCGTATTTCCATTCCATTGGAACAAGATATAGTGAACATTCAAACAGCTTTCACGGTCGGCACAGAACCGTCTATGGATTGCACTCCGACTGATGATGATGAAAAGAAGCTGTTGGATGCGGTAAAGGCTGTATTTAAATCCAACAAAATCAAATATCAGAACAAGAAGATTGTCCGTGCTTGGTTATCCGAACAGGAAGTTGCCGAGTATTGGTATGTCACTGATGATGATTCATTTTGGGCGAAGTTCTGGAAGAAAATAAAGACTACCTTCGGGGGGAAGGTCAAGCCCACCAAGAAACTGAAAATCGTGTTATGGTCTCCATTCAGAGGTGATAAGCTATACCCGTTCTTTAACGATGAAGGTAAAATGATTGCTTTCTCACGTGAGTATAAAAAGAAGCTCATGGATGATTCGGAGGTCACCTGCTTTATGACTATCACGGACAAAATGGTTTATCAATGGGATTTGTCTAAAGGGTATGAAGAAAGAACGCCTTTTGCTCATGGATTCCCAAAACTACCGGTTCTCTATGCTTATCGTCCTGAACCTTATTGCAAGAAGATAAAGACATTCCGTGTCCGGCTGGAAAAACTGTTATCTAATTATGCTGATTGTATAGACTACCATTTCTTCCCACTGCTGAAGCTAATTGGAGATGTAGAGGGTTTCATGGGTAAGGTTAAGGATAGAATGGTCAAACTTACAGGTGAAGGTGCGGATGCCCAGTATCTGACGTGGAACCAAGTTCCGGATACGGTACGTTTTGAAGCAGAAACACTCACTAATATGGCTTATGATATGTCAAACACTCCAAGAATATCCTTTGAGACGTTGAAGGGGGTAGGCAAAGCATCAGGAACCGCTTTCCGCTTTATGTTCATGGGTGCACATATGGCGGTAGAAAATCACGGTGAGGTTATCGGTGAGTTCTTGCAGCGGAGAGTAAATTTCATTGTTTCCGCTTTAGGCTCTATCAATCCAACCGAGTTTAGCAAGGCATCGCAGACCATTGACATAGAAACAGAACTGGTTCCATATATGATTGATGATTTGAATGATAAGGTGACTACTGCCGTTTCCGCTGTCAGTGGTGGAATTTGGTCAACCCGTGAAGGTATCATGTTTGCCGGGAATGCTGATAGGGTAGAAGAAGAACTTGCCGAAATCAAGGAAGAGCAAGCGGCACAGAATGAACAAATCAGAAATAAGGAACAGAAAAATGCTTCTTAGTCAGAAAAATTACGAGACTTATAGTTTTGTGATAAGAAAAATAGAATAGTTGGGGGTGATTCGTGTAAATTACCGCTATTTTTTTCTTTGAATTGTAAATATTAGAATATAATTTTGAATTATAGAATTATATGTATATCTTTGTCACATGATAATTGAGTAACCAATGAGAATATTTACCGAACAGGCATTAAAAGAATATGCAGAGAGCCATCCCGATTCAAAGGTAGCTTTGCAAGAATGGACTACCATTGTAAAAAGAAGCAAGTGGACTTGCTTTGCCGATATTAAGAAAACATTTAATAGTGTTGATAATGTAGGCAATCAACACTATGTTTTCAACATCAAAGGCAATAACTATCGTTTAGTGGTAGTGATTAAATTTACTATCCAGTTTGTGTACATTCGTTTTATTGGTACTCATAAAGAATATGATAAAATAGATTGCGCTAATATTTAGGATTATGACAAAGATAGAAAATCAAGCCCAGTATGAATGGGCGGTGAAAAGAGTAGAGGAACTTCTTCCATTGCTGAAAGAGGATACTCCTTTGAATGACCCAAATAGCATAGAATTGGAGCTTCTTTCTAATTTGGTTGCCGATTATTCCGAAGAACATTTTGCATTGGGAGAGCCAACGCTTGTGGATGTTCTTAAACTTCGTATGTACGAAATGGGACTTAATCAAAAATCACTTGCAAAATTGGTGGGTATTAGTCCCTCACGTCTTAGCGATTACATTTCAGGTAAGTGCGAACCAACTTTGAAAGTTGCTCGTGAGATAAGCCGGAAGCTGAATATTGATGCTAATATAGTGTTAGGTGTATAAATTTTTATTTGTGATATTTTTTAGGCGTGACTCCATTCAAGGTTTCACGCCTTTTTTATGCGAAAAACAAACATTCTGCTTATTGTTTCGTATTCCATCTTTGATTATTTCCCAACTTCTTCATTAATAGCGAAATTTACCGTAGAATAAATTTTAATTCATACGGTATGACAATCTTAGAACAAATCTTGGCAGGGCTGCAACAGAAATTTGCTGGGGTGGACACTGCTATTCTTACCCGAATTGCCACCAAAAAGGCAGAGGGTGTAACGGACGAGACAAAGGTAAACTCTATCGTTGAGGGTATCAGCTTTTCGGACGTGCTCAATTCATACGGTGATTTCCGTGCCGGGGATGCTTCCAAAACCGCAGTTTCCAACTACGAGAAGAGGCATAACCTTAAAGACGGTAAGCCAATTGAGAATCCTAACCCTAATCCGAAGCCGGAAGATAAGCCGGATGATATGGCTACCATCATTGCCAACGCAGTGAGTGCAGCCGTTAAGCCGCTTTCCGATGAACTTGCCCAGTTTAAGGCAGAGAAATCACAAGCCACCCGGCAAGAACAGATTTTAGCGAAGGCTGAGGAGTATGGTATTCCCAAAGAATTTGCCAATGATTTCAAGATTGCAGATGATGCTGATTTGGACTTGTATTTCAAGGACAAACAGCAGGCGTTTGCAAACTATGGCTTCAAAGGTGTAACCCCTCCCGAATCAGCAGAGCGAAGGATTGAAAAGGAAAATGAATCTATTGCCGGGATGATTTCGGAAGGAACAAAAACTATTGTTGAATCTAAAAAGTAAAATTTATGGCAGCAGGTACTAAGTATAACTTGTCCCCGGAATACAAACCGGAAGAGTTTTACCGTGTTGAGACGGGTGTTAGAAAGAGCGGCCCTTGGAAGTTGGATATTGCCAACCTCGTAGTAGGCTCTGTTCTTCCTGCGTTCACTCCGATACAAGCGGATTTAAAAAAACGTACTATCGTTCCCGTCCGCAACTTTAGAGTAGTGGAAGCATACACTACTGGGGATTCCGCTTTGTCTATCAAAGTGGCTAAAGGTTCTTTGGCTTATATAGGCATGTTTATCGGCAGCGGCAAAAAAGGCGGAGAGGAAACAGCTATTGACAAGACTAACAAAGCCTATGATGTATTAACTATCAAAGCAGCTTTCGGTGAGAACATCGCCAAAGATGCGGTTTTGTTTGAAGCGACTGCGGTTGCTGGTACGTCAAAGAAGAACACTGCAAATTTTGTAATGTACGATGCGAAGAAAGTCGAAGATGACGGCCCGGTTCTCTGTACCCTCTTGATGCAGGCTTACGAAGTGAAGGAATCCAAACTTCCGATGCCTATTCACGAACTGGATAAAGTAGGTCTTACCTCACGTTTCCAGTTTGAGTATTAACTTTTAAAAATAGAGTTATGAATCTGACTATACAGACTTTATTTTCAGACCCTATGATTGTGAACGCGGTTATTGACCGTGTTTTGCAAACGAGACAAGATAGAATCTACTGGCAGCAGTACGGCTCATTCCTTGAAACAAAGACTCGTGTGTTCAAGACATACTTGGGAACGGTTACGGGTGTGATGGCTGGTTCTATCATTGGAAAGAACGACCAAAAGCCTATCCGCGAGAGACGTTCACTTGGAAGCGGTTACACGGAAATCGCCTATTTGGGCGACCGTTATCAGATGGACATTGAAAGATTGTCCCAGTTGCAGGACATTCTCGACAAGTTCAATGCCGCTAACACAGCCGACCAGCGTACTATCTTGAACGAGATTATCGACTTCATCTATGACGATTACCGTCAAATCCTGCTTGCTCCGCACAAGCGTATGGATATTGTCACTGGTGAGCTATTGATGACCGGTAAAGCGAAAGTGCACTTGGCAGACAACAAAGAGAATATCGAATTGCTCGATATTGATTTACCGTTTAAGTTCTTGAAACCAGAAGCTGCTGTAAGGACTACATTCATCTCTTATCTGAAAGAGCAAATTGAAGCGTTGAAAGCAAAGTATGGCGTATTCTCCAAAATGATTATGTCAAGAGGTACGTTTAACAAGAACATTGTAGGCAGCAAGGAGTTCGGGGAAACGTTCAAGATGATTCTTGGAAGTAACCAATTCTATGTGAGCGGCGGTTTGATTACCTCTCAAATGGCATCCAGTGTATTCTCCGGCATTGGTCTTCCGACTATCGAAATCAAGGAGGATTACGTGGAAAATCAGAACGGCGAGAACGTGCAGATTTACGCAGACGACCGCATTACCCTTTTGCAGAGTGACAACGTGATGCGTATGCGACACCACAGACCGTATGTGATGACCGACCCCGTTCCGGGACGTAACTATTCACAATCAGAAGGACAGATGTCTATCTGTAACTATCGTGACGAGGAAGGTAGATACATGGAGTACACTGCCGAGTGGATTCCTGAGTTTATCGCTCCTAACAAAATTGTGAACATTGACCTTTCAACGATGAACGCATAAAAACGGAAGGGTGTTTTTTTGCCCTTCCATTGTATAATTTTTAAATAAGTAAAGAAATGAAGAATTTTATTTTTGCCATGTTGGGCTTTTTGATGATGTCTTTGGTTTCGCTGGGCGTACAAGCATCGAGTGTTAGTGAACGTATTCCGTGTAAATCAGAACTGGCTGCGGTTAATGTCGGCTTGCCGGACATTCAGTCTGTATATTCTGTATCTACACCTACCGACTTCAATGCTCTTTCATCAGCTGCGGTTCTGCCTATCTTTATGATTGCGGACACCCCGGCTATGCAGAGCATATCTATCACGGCAACACAAGGGAAACAGATTTCAGTCCCTAAATGCCCGTTCCGATACGTGTTCAAGTCGAAATATTTGACCCATTACAGCCATACCGCATATAGTAAACTGATTATCCTGCTAACATGACGGTAAACGAATACATATCACAGAAGTTTCAGTCTTTCGCTATCCAATTGTCGGAGGCTGACCTTTTGGATATGTGTCTGAACGCGAAGGTAAGCGGAGAGGATGAGATGAGCGAGGATTACTACGGTCGTGTCTCTGTGGCGATTACAAAGTTCATCCCCTCTCTATTACTTCGTGCCAATTCAATCAGTGAAAGTGGTTTCTCGATGTCTTGGAACATTCAAGGTATCAAGGACTACTATTCATTCCTGTGCAAGAAGTACGGATTGAAAGATGAATTAAGCAACAAACCCAAAGTGACTTTCTTATGATATTCGCTCCCCACATATTGCAGGTAAAGGTTATCACCCCGATGGAAAAGGATGAGTTTGGCAGACCCATTCCTGGAACTGGTGGTGAAAGCTGGCGGGACGTATGCAAGTGTCGTTGTGATGATAACACAACCAAAGAGTTCTCATCCGATAATGGCTCTGTGTACCGTCCTAACTATCATGTGGTATGCGAGAAGAGAATAACTATCAAGGCAGGGGATGAAGTCCGCTGCATGGAGGGTGAGAGTGTGAGAGGTCAAGGCGAGGTTTATACAGTGAAGAGTACGAACTACTTTAACTATTCGGAACTATGGATGTAAATTTCGATTTCTCCGATGTCGATTCCTTTTTCGATGAAGGAGAATGGGAAGTCGAGAAGAAGATGATTGATGTGGGCGATGAATCCGTTAAGTACGCAGAGGAACATGGCGATTATCAAGACCACACGCTCACTTTGAGAACGTCCAATAAGTATGATATAGATAAATATGGTTTGAACTCTATAACGATGCTGAATCGCCCAAAGGCTATCAATATGCGTCTAACATGGAATCTAAAGGGTTTGATGTTTTGAGTGGTGCCGTCCTATATGCGGAGAAACGATTAAAAGAAGAATTTGAACAATGATAGTAACTACCGACATAGGAAACATTCTCTACCGGGATTGCAAATCTTTCGGGATAGATGAAGTTTATCAAAAGGGGAATATCCCTCCTATACCGTCAGACGCTGATTATCAGCTAAAAACAGAACGTATTGATATACATCCTAAATCCCAATCTCCCGAAATCTACTGGAAGAAAGGATTTGTAGAAGTAAATCTCTGTGTTCCTGACTTAAGCCTGAATACCGCTAACCTTATTAGGTTGAGTGAACTTGAAAGGCAGGCTATGGCAACATTGAATGGTGTCTGTGGTAAATATAATGGCACAACCTATCATTATTCTATCGAATCAATCGGTACGGAAGCGGACACAGCTTTGAAGTGTCATTATGTAAATGTGAGAATTTTGTTTCAAGTTTTAAATGTTAAATTGTAAAATTATGATTTCAGCAGTAGGAATTAAAAGAATCTTGTTTGCCGACATTGACAAGGTAACGGCAGACATTACCCCCGAAGTTGCAAAAACTTTGATTCAAGCGGCGATTACCGCTAAAGATGAAGTAAGTAATGTACATGGGGAGACGTGGCAGATTGAAGAAACGGAAGCATCTGTCACAGGTTATAAAAACCAGTTGACCGGTCAGACGTATCGGTATGATACCACGCCCGGAGAATTGTCCCCCTCTTTCTCCATTGGTCAGTATGACTATGAGACGAAAGCGAAACTGATGGGCGGTGAAGCTGTTAAGAAAGGAGGCTCGGGAGCTGACAAAGACAGCATTATTGGTTGGAAACGCGCCAAAGGTAAGGTCGTAATAAGTAAAGCTCTTTTCTGTTTGACAGACGATAATGTATGGTTTATCTTCCCGAACTGCCAAATTGTAGCTCGTGAAGCTAATACGGACAAGGCAATTGCTATCGCTGTCAAAGGTTTGGTTCAAGAACCGGTCATCGAAGACGTTTCTTCCGAATACAATTTCGATGAAACGGAAGTAAAGGCATTGACCCCGGTGGAATAAGGTAAAAGGTTGAATGATAGAGGGGTGAAAGTGTCACCCCTCTTAAAATGAACAATATGGATAAAGGTGCAACGATAGTTTCGGCTTCGATAATCGGAGCGGATTTTACGAATGTTATGGTGAATGGTAAGTGTTACACCGTTTTTCCGCCTACCATACATAAATTGGCTGGTGCCGGTATGTATCTTTCCGAGTTGGGCGATGAACAAACTGTGCGTGATGTGATTAGAAGCGTTAATGACTCCAAAAGGCTTGCACATGCTTTCTCATGGCTTGTACAAGGGAATGACGGACTATTCGATGAGTTGTCTGATGGTACATTTGATGAACTTGTGGACGCGATTAGCGAGGCTTATTCTCTTATTTCTGTTGAAAATTTTACCAAGCTATCAGTTTTAGCGAAGAACGTAGCAAGTCTGATAGCAAAACAGAAGTAATCGGAAACGATTGCCTACTCGGACAGATTGCAACGTTCATGGAAAATTTGCATCTGTCTTACAAGGAAGTGGTTTATGACATACCATATAGAAACTTAATTATCATGCAAAAGGATAAACTTCATGTCTGTTATGGTGAAAAAGTGAAGAAAATTAGTGGTAAGGAATTGGCGAATCGGAGAAAAAGAAAATAGGTATGGCAAAGCCGGAGAAATCCGGCTTTAATTATTAGAAAATCATATTTTATAGTGCCCAATATCAGAAACGCAATTACCCACAAGTGTTCAACTATGCTTCTTAAAAATATAATGCGCACCTCATTAGGTTGGGGTGCGCTATTTCGTCTCATTTTGATTTATTCCAGTATCTATCAAACAACTCTATTTCATCCCTATTGAATATACCAACAGGTGATATTCCTCCAGGTATGATACATTCAAATTTCCCATCATCCGTTATATTGACTACCTTTAGTTGACGTTCTTTTTTTAATTCAACAACCAAATCTTCTACTTTTATATCGCTTTCTGATTTATTACACACAGGTCTGTTGTTATATTTTTTCATGTAGTCCTTGACCATAGTTTTGATTTCGTTTACATTATTCGTCATTCCCCATACCTTGAAGAAGAGGATGATTTGTAGAATACCAAATACGATAATGATGATTGATACAATGTTCAATGTAGTTTCCATAATGATTAGTTTGATAGTTGATAGGCAAAAATATATCAATAATCAATAACTTCAAACTATTTCACGACAATTATTTCATTGTCGTATATCTGCTATTTTAGAAATAGCATAATAATTTATCCAGGCTTACCTTTAGAATTATTTTCCCACAACTGATAAATTGTGGTTTTATTGGCGTTCCGAAAGTTGGTTAAAGCTACAAATCAGACAATGTTTGTTGGGTTTGATGCTTCTGCTTTTTTATATGTTCTTGCTTTTCCTTCATATCCACAATAGCGTTGCTATAACTCATAACGACAAGTCTTTCATAGGCTTTCAGAGAAATAGAAATATTATCTTTGATGAAATAATAATCTTCGGATTCTAATAGATTTTTTTCTTTGTATGATTTATATCCTTTGGCGGTTAATGTTTCAAAAATATGGGCAGAGACTGCATTTTTTATTAATTCAACAGGATGCCCTTCTTCGTTTAAAAATGCAAGGCTAATTTTAGATAATGTGTCATTTTTAAAAACAAACCCAACAGCAGGATTATAATGCAATGGAGCAATATTAAAATCATACCTCAAATATCCATCTTGATAAGATAATTTTCCAATTTTAACCAAGCTATCTATTTTGTGATACGTATCACAACTATCCATACCAAAATTGAATCCTAAAAAAAGAGAATCTTTTGAATTTGAGCTATTACCTGCTAAAATTAAGGCTTCCTCCAGTGATTTTGCATCACTATCTTGCTTCTCTTTAGAAAAGCAAGATGAGAGTAGTAATAGTGACAATAAGATAAATACAAGCTGTTTCATGATGCTTTTGAATCGTTATTTCGCAAAAGTATCTCAATAATCAATAACTTCAAACTATTTCACGACAATTATTTCATTGTCGTATATCGAATGTTTGAAAAATAGCCTGATTCCCAGTAATCTCATACATTTAGAATTATTTTCCCACAATTGATAATTTGTGGTTTTTATGCCACTTTGAAAGTTGGTTAAAGCTGTATAAGAATCTAATTTTATCAATTATTTCACAACCTCTCATTTGTGAAATATAAGATTGGGAAATGCTGATTTGTTAGTCAGTAAGAGGTTAAATTTGATGCTGGAGATAGAAATACCGAACAATTATCAAATTGTTTCGGATTGATAGGGTAAGAATTTTATGTGATGAGTTTGATAAAGTAACTTTGAAAATAAAAGAATGGAGTTTAAAGGAGATACGTCAGGATTGGATGAATTGCTTGAAAGCGTAGATGACAAGTATTATAATACTCTTTCTCAAATAGGGAGAGATGCAACCCGAAATGCGAAGATTAATAGGACTTATGAAAATAGGACTGGAAATCTGAATAATGCAAATGGGGGATGTGTTGTCCGTAACGGGAAAATAGTAGATATGTGGGTAGAGTCAGACGGCTCTCATCCCGAAGCAATCAAGAATACGGAAAATCTTCTTCTTTATTCTGAAAAGCCGAAAGACGGTCTTTATTTGGCTAATGGTCAACCTTATGCAAGTTATTTGGAAAGCAAGGGATTTGAGGTTATAATGTCGAATGGCGTTGGATATGCGAGAAGGCAAATAGAAAAGAAAATATAATAAGTAGTATGGCAGGGATTATATCAAATGTAGACAAAGACGTCCAAGAGCTGCGCAAATTAAAGAATGCGATAGAGGATGTCAAGAAATCATTAAAAGGCATCAATATCAAGGTCGACATTGATATTGCTGAGGGATTGCAAGTGCAGTTAAAGTCTTTAACGGAACAATACCATACACTTGTTTTAAAAATTGCTGAAGCAGAGGGGAAAATATTGCTTTCTGCTAAAAGGATTAATGATGCGTCTGAAAAGATTATTCAGGCACAAGAGATGGTGTCTCAAGTTACTGATTCGCCAGTGCAAATAGGAAACACCAGTGCCCAGGCTAATATGGCTGAAACGGCAAGTATCCAAGCACAAGCAAAAGCTTACGATGATTTGAGAACAGAGATTAACGATATTCTCGGAACGAGAGATGCCAATATCAAGCGTATGGTAGATGAAATGAATGCCATACGCTTAATCAATGCCGAAATAAAAGAAATAAATAAATTACAAGAGGAATATTCTTCTTTATCTTCTGCTCAACAAAAGCGGCTGGAACAACTTAATAATTCTTTACTCACACATAAAACAGTCTTATCAGAAGTTCGGCAAACATTAAGTAATAATGCCAAATTGGATAATGTTGCCACTACGTCTATGGAGGGGCTATCTCAATCGTTATCAAGAATGAGAATGGCTTATCGTAACTTGACAGAAGAAGAACGTAAATCTCCTTTTGGCAAAGAGCTACTTGCGTCTATCAATCAAGCGGATGCAAAAATAAAAGAACTTGATGCAACGATTGGCAATCACCAACGTAATGTGGGCAATTATGGTAAACAATGGAATGGGCTTAATATGGCAATTCAACAAGTGGGGCGCGAACTTCCTTCCTTAGCTTATGGGCCTAAAGTATTTTTTTCTGCCATATCCAATAATCTCCCGATTTTAGCTGATGAAATTAAACGGGCGAGAACGGAATATGGCCAACTAAAGAAATCGGGAGATTCGGCTATTCCAGTATGGAAACAAGTTGTTTCATCTTTGATTAGTTGGCAAAGTGCTTTAACGGTTGGGATAACGCTTTTGACTCTATATGGCGATAAGTTGGTTGATTGGGTAGGTTCTTTATTTACTGCCAAGAAAGCACTATCAGAAACATATCAATCACTGGAAGATTATCAGAAAAAGGTAAGTGAAACTTCCGGTACTGTCATATCCACGCTGGAACGCTTGTCGCAAGACTGGAAACGATTAGGCGGTGATATTGACGCACAAAAGAAATTCATCTTAGAAAACAAAGATGCCATTGACAGCATGGGCGTTTCTGTGAATGATGCGGCAGAAGCTGAAAGGATTTTCAATACAAACAAAGATACTTTCATCATGGGGCTTCTTCAACGAGCTAAAGCAGCAGCTGCGATGGAACTTGCAGCGGAAGAATACAAGAAAGCCGTACAAAAGATGATGGAAGCGGATGCCAAATCAGCGGAAGGTGTTTCTTTTGGCGACAGACTCAAATCATGGTTTGTAAAATCAGCCGCAGGTGAGGACTTATCAGGCACATTGCAGAAAGCCGATTTAAGCCCGGAAGCGTTTGCCAAAGAAGAAGAGGAGAATACGCGAAAAGAAGCTGAATCATTATTCAAGTCCGGCACTGAGCTTGTGATGAAATATGCCCAATTCTCCGAGGAGGAACAGAAGACTTTGGAATCCATCGGCATAAAGACCACTCAAACAATGGTAGATGGTTCTATTGAAGCCATAGAAGCCGCCATAAGCCTTAAACAACAGGCTTTGAAGAAAGTCAAAGTCGGCTCGAAGGAATATAAGCAAATAGAGGCTGAAATAAAAGTAGAACAAGCTAAACTGAATGCAATAACAGGCGAAAAGGACACCGATAAAGAAGCCGACAAACTCCGTAAGCAACAAGAAAAGTTGGCCGAAGACCTTCTTTCCCTCCGCCGCAAGAACCAGCAGGACGAAATAGGTCTTATGGCTAATGGTATAGAGAAGAAGCTGGCGCAGATTGACGCAGACTTTGACGCTCAGACGCAAGCCATCGAGAAGAAAGCCAAAGATCTGGCTAAGGCTAACAAAGAAGCCGGTATAACCGATGTCAATAAAGACGGACTGACCAAAGACCAGCAGGATGAGATAGACAAGGCTCGTAAACTGAATCTCAAAGCTCGCGCCAAAGAGGAGAGCAATCTCTATAAAGCTGAAGCCGAGGCCATGCGTAATTACCTGAAAGAATACGGTACATTCCAGCAACAGAAGTTAGCCATTGCAGAAGAATATGCGGAGAAGATAAGGAAAGCTCAAAGCGAAGGCGAACGGTTGTCGTTGGAAAAAGAACGCGATTCCGCGCTTTTGGGTGTCGATGTCAAAGCGGCACAACAAAACATTGACTGGCAAAGCGTGTTCGGTGATTTGGGAATAATGCTTCGGGAACAGATACAGCCCACTATTGACAACCTAAAGAAAATCACACAATCGGACGAGTTCAATAATTCTTCCATTGAAGACCAACAAAGGATATATGATATACTCTCACAACTTGAAAGACAATCCGGCATGCTCGGAAAGGATATGTTTAAGGATGTCGCAAAAGATTTGGAATTATATCGTAACAGCCTGAACGCTTACAATAAGGCGCAACAACGAGAAGTCGAAGCAACGAACGCACTGGTTAAAGCCAAAGAGAATCTTAAACGGGCGCAAGAGAATGGCGGCGATGTGGAATCGGCCCGGAAAGCCGTAGATGAAGCCGAATCAATATTCAACCGGGCATCCGAAAGTGTAAAGGCGCTTGGGGATAGAGCTGCCGAGAATGCGGAAGCGCTTAAAACGTCCTCAGAAAAAGTAAGAGGCGCACTTGGCAATCTTGCCGGTGGTTTGGACAAACTAAAATCCGATTCGTTGTCACAAGCGTTTGATGGTGTTAAAGACATTGGGAAATCACTTGGTGGCAAGATTGGCGATGCTATTGCCAATATAGACCCTACCGGTATAATCGGTGGAGTACTTACCATTCTTGACGTATTGAAGGACGGGGTGTCAAGCATATTCGTATCTCTTCAAGATACTTTATATGGAGCGATTGAAGGAATTCTGGATGATGTATTCAGCGGTGATATAATAGTCAAGCCTATTCAAAACACGCTGGGGCATATAGGGAAGATACTTGATACCGTCACCTTTGGGGGATTCAGCTCTTGGTTTGGTATTGGCGGTAATGCCAAAGAAGTCCAGAAAACCATCGACCGCCTGACAGAGCGCAACGAGATATTGGGTAAATCTATCGACCGTCTGACCGATATAATGGAAAAGTCTGCCGGGTCTAAGGCTATATCCGCCTATGAGGAAGCCCGGAAGAACCAGCAGGAGAAGAACGAAAACTTCATAGACAGCGCGCAGGCGCAAGCAAGCTCCCCCAACTCACATAAGAGTTGGCAGCATTACATGGGGTGGACTGACGAGCAGCTGAAATGGGCACAAGAGAATGTAGATGCTGGCTTTACCGGAACAAACTCGCTGTGGAATCTTACTCCGGAGCAGATGAACAAGCTCCTTAGCAATGTGAGTATTTACGAGCAGATAAAGAACGCAGGGAAGGGAGGCTACGGTGGCCGTGTCATGGAAGACTTGGAGGCGTATGCCGAACAAGCTGGCAAGATAGCCGACCTTGAAGCCAGCATCAACGAATCATTGATGAACGTTTCCTTTGACAGTATGCGCAGCAGTTTCTTGGACTCTCTTATGGATATGGAGAAGGATGCTAAGGGGTTCTCTGATGACTTCTCGGAAATGATGCAGCGCGCATTGCTGGACTTCTCGCTCGGTGAAACGTTCGACGACGATTTAAAAGACTGGTATAACGATGTGGCCAAGGCAATAAAGGATAATGATGGAAAATTGTCTGATATACAAATGGATGATTTCAAAAGACGCTATGACGGCATTGTGAACGCTGCGATATATGAGCGTGACAAGATTGCCGAACTCACCGGATATACCGGCGGTAAGGATGACACCCGCGAGGCTTCACAGAAAGGAATCGCCACCGCTTCCCAAGACTCTGTAGATGAGAACAACGGTCGTCTGGCTGTCATGCAGGAACATACGTTTACCATTAATGAAAACATCTCCCGCACAGCTGCTGGTATAGACACTATAGTTACCCATACCGCCAACCTATCATGCCTGGCCAATATAGACAGAACCATGCAGTCCATCCTCTCCATGAGGGACGCGGCTCTTACCCATCTGTCCAATATTGACGGGCACACTTCGAGATTGGAAGCGATTGAACACGCCATTGTATTTATGAAGAACGACATCAATACGATGCTGATTAAAGGATTAAAGCTAAGCAGGTAAACAATGAAAGAACAACTCTACATAGACGGCAAGGACATCTTCACCGAACTGGGTGTCGCCACCCTTCAGGGTAATTACGGTGAGCTGGTCACTTTCCCGCCTTCCAAAACACCGGACAGCAACGACTGGGCAGAAGAGGACGGAAAGGAGTTCGACTTGTCCGCCATCACTCTTGACAGCCGGGAACTTACCCTTTCGTTCGGTTTTTTCTCCGAGTGGAAGTATAACGACTTCGTAGCCCTGCTTTCCGACATGGCGTACCATGATTTCAACTTCCCGCAGTTAGGGCGTATATTCAGGCTAAGACTATCTTCGCAGAACAGCTTTGAGATGTACAGTAACACACAACTGTCAAAATTCACCTTTGCCAATGATTTCCCTCGTCCGGATGATTATGCCTACCAAGAACCGATTAACGAACTTACACTGCCGAAAGGCTATGAATTGGATGGTGTGGACTTATCCGCTTACGGTATCCTCGTTCTACAAGGTACAAATGAGGAGATACTCAAAACTCCGGCTGTGAAGAAAAACCTTTTGCAGAACTTCAAGTTTCAGGACGGTGCTGTATATGATGGCGAATACGTGAAGTTTCAAACGAAAGATGTAAGCATAAAGTGTCTAATGCGCGCCCCGGACTTCGATATGTTTTGGCGAAACCATGATGCTCTTTTGTATGACCTCACAAAATTGTCTGCTAAAACTGACGGTGAAGGATATGAGTATGAAGATGCGGAACGCTCCTTTTACGTTGACGAATGGAGTGAAAACTATCTATGTTATTACAAGAGTTGCAAAACTGACAGTTTTAATCCTCTTGACGGTATATGGTGGGCATTTACCTTAACCCTTGTATTTACCAGCTTCCGACTGGGAGATACAGAATATCTGCTTGCTTCGGAAGATGGCAGATTTATAACTACGGAAGATGAAGAATATTTTATTGATTTAGGAGATTAGGATATGATTACTCTACATAACGGAAATGAAACGATAGAACTTCTTACGGATGACAACAGTTATTCCTATGAAGCTGTAATGGGTGACGACACGCTGACACTGTATTTTTCCCATCCGGGCTATATTGACGTTCCGGTAGGCTCGTGGTGCGAGTTCTACGGCAAGCGTTATTCACTCAAGAAAGACAGCAATTTCAAGAAGAATGGCGAAAGGAATTACAGCTACACGCTTGTCCTCGAAACATCCAAAGCCGATACGGAACTTTGGAAGATACGCAATACGGTAGACAACCGTATCAAGTTCCCTTATACCGCCAAGCCGAAAGAACACTTAAAGCTGATAGTGGACAATCTGAACAGACGTTCTTCGGGGTGGGTAATCGGTGAATGTATTGAGGGTACAGAGAAGCTGATAAACTACAACCATACTGTTTGTCTGGACGCTTTGAGCCAACTGGCAGAAACCTATGAAATCGAATATCAGATTACAGAAACCGTAATAGAGGGGGTACATACAAAGACTGTACATTTGAAAAAAGTCGAGTACAACAAGGACAATCCCCTGACTTTATCCTATGGCAAGGGGCACGGTTTCAAGACGGGCGTCGGCCGGGAAAGCGGCGACATACCGCCCGAAATCATCCTTGTGGAAACGACTGATAGAAACATAGATTATTCCAAATACGGCGCAAAGGAATTGCTGATGCCCAAATCGCAGACTATCCGTTATGACGGTACACGCTTTGAGGGTGAAGAGAGTTTCAATGCTTCCGCTTCCCGCACATACAAGACAGACGAATACGGTACGAGCGTTATGCGTGCCGATCGTGAGCTGACCACGAGCAAAGAAGACAGTTTGGACTGTACGGAGATTTACCCGTCACGTGTAGGAGAAGTCAGCAAAGTGACTACGATAAATACGGAAAAGCACTTCTATGACTTTTACGATACCGGTATCCCGAATAACCTCAATTTTGAGGATTGCCTTATTGAGGGTGAGAAAATGACCGTTATCTTCCAATCCGGTATGCTTTCCGGCAAGGAGTTCGAGGTTAAATACACTCATGTAGGACGTAAATTCGAGATAGTCCCGCAGGAGATAGATGGTATCACTATGCCGGACGGTGGTGTATGGATGCCGGAAGTTGGTGATAAATACGCTGTGTTCGGCATTCAGTTGCCCGAAGCCTATATAAGTGACAACGCCACAAGAACAGGTGCATCATGGGATGTGTTCCGGGAAGCTGTTAAATATCTCTACGAACACGAGGATAAGAAGTTTACCTTCACTGGTACACTTGACGGCATTTGGGCAAAGAAACGCTGGCTGACTGTTGGCGGTAAAATCGTATTGGGCGGTTTCGTGAGCTTCACGGATAATCAGTTCCATCCCGAAGGGTCACTCATTCGTATAGTCGGTATCAAACGGTATGTGAACAACCCGTACAGTCCCGAAATAGAACTGTCCAACACTCCGGTAGGTACATCCGTTGCCAGCGAGCTTAATAAGATAGAAACGAACGAAGTACAAGTTGAAGAGAATCATAAACAAGCCCTTCAATTCACCAAACGTTACTATCGTGACGCAAAAGAGACAATGGAAATGCTTGCCGACAGTTTACTTAGCTTCTCCGGCGCAATCAACCCGATAACGGTTGCTACCATGCAGATGCTTGTGGGTGACGAGAGTTTACAATACAGATTTGTCAACTCCAAGACAAATCCGGTGGTAGTTAACCATGATATTAGCTACAATTCGAGTACAAAGGTCTTGAACGCTCCGGCAGGTATTATCCAACACATGACACTTGGTATCACTTCTTTATCCAATACTCATGCGGCAAGCGACTATAAGTATTGGGATATGGCAGAATACAATTCACCCTCACTCACCAACCCGGAAAAGAAATTCTACCTATATGCCAAGTGTAGCAAGGATAACCAGTCGGGGATGTTCCTCTTAAGCGAAACAGCTATTGCGTTGGAACAGATAGACGGTTATTATCATCTGCTTGTCGGTATCCTGAACAGTGAGAATAACGGGGAGAGAAGCTTTGCCACGTTATACGGATTCACAGAGATACTACCGGGGCGGGTAACTACGGAGAAAATAGTTTCTTCTGATGGTAAGACTTATTTTGATTTATTGAAAGGTGAGATAGCCGGATATATCAGATTCTTGGACGGACTGATAGGTACTGTAGGTATCGGCAATGAGACAACCATCAATGCCGGCATGAGTGGAGAAGGAAATGCCGGTACAGATGTGCGTATTTGGGCTGGAGCTGATAAAGATAGACGTTGGGATGCTCCTTACAGGGTTCTGCATAACGGAAAAATGATAGGTACAGATGTTGATTTGCAAGGTGGCAATATTGGAGCTTTTGATATAACCAATCGAGGGTTATCCAATGTGTCTGATGTGCCTGAAGCTTATATACGGATTGGAAAATCCGGTGGCAAATTCTTTGAGGTAAATACTCCAGGTGGTACAATGTGTGGTATTCGTGGAGATGAAATGACGGCGCTTGGTCTAAGTGCTTACGGTAATAACTCCGTCGGCGTAGATATAATTGCCCAAGCCGGATTTAACACGTATGCAATAAAGGCGCTTGGAAATGTGGAATTGAATGCCAGAAGTGGGGAATCGGTAAGGGTGAATAGATTAGATGCTGCAGGAGTATCGATAGGTGTGAAAAGATTAGGCGTTAGTACGATTGGAGTACCATCTTCTTATACGCTTACCGATGCGGATGATTTCGTAACTTATAGTAATGCCTCTCCAAGTTATGACCCAGTTTTATATCTGCCGAGTTTCGCCAAAGTGGGTAAAATGGTATTTGTAAAGAACGAGTTAAGCAGGAATATAATAGTAAGAGGGAATCTTATGAATGCCAATGATAGAGGAACCAAATCAGAGACAGCCCTGAATGGAGTTTCGAGTATTTATATTTTCGATGGTTCCTACTGGGTTCATTTTTTCTGTGGATAGAATAAAAAAAATAATATATGGAACTGAATGACTGGGTAGTAATTTAAATTAAAGATAATAGAGGAAAAATGCAAATAACAAACCTTTTGCCAATTGTTTGTTATCCATGAAGCAAAAACAAGTAAATCTGTTTCTTCTGGACTAATTTTGTGAAAAACAGAGAAATGGGTATGTTGAATAGAAAATTATCAATGTGTTGCATAAACCGTGTGAAGATGCACGGCATTTTGATAATGGACTTAAAAATATATACAAGCCTTTGAGCTGACGTACCCATATGTTGTGCTCAAGGGCTTTTTTTATTGAATATAACTATGCCAAGTAAGAAGATAAAAATATCAGAACTTCCTCTTGTCGAGAGTTTGAAAGGGTTATATACCATTGGTTACAAAATCATAGATGGTATCAAGACCAGTGTAAAGGTTAGCTTAGAAGATATTCAGACAGCTTATCAGGATGTTGTTAATGCGGTCAAGAACTCTGAGGTAGCGACCAAGAACGCAAATACCGCTGCATCTAATGCCAATGAAAAGGCGGTGCTTGCTGATACCGCAGCGGCCAATGCCAACGACACCGCGGAACATCCTACCTATATCGGACAAGACCACTATGTCTACAAATGGAACAAGATCGCCCAAGCATACGACAAGACAGACATCTACACCAAAGGCGATGCTTTCTCTATCAAGAAGGTATATGCTTCAGTTGCTAACATGGAAGCTGATAAGAGCAATCCGGATATTACAGAAGGTGATTTTGTATTGGTGAATACGGGTGATGTTGAAGACCCCGACAATGCAAAATTGTATGTCAAGGCTGATGGTGACTTTGAGTTCCTTGTCGATATGTCCGGTGCTATCGGTTTTACGGGCAAGACACCGCAGTTTTCAATAGGTACAATATCCACGCTTGAAGCCGGGTCAACGGCAACGGCTACCATATCAGAGGATGGAGTGGACAGTGACGGCAATCCGAAGTACAAAATAAACTTTGCCATTCCTCGTGGTAATCCCGGTGCTCCTTTCCGTATTGCCGGAGAATACGCCACCCTTGAAGCCTTGAAATCCGCCGTTCCCGACGGTTCGGCAGTTGACGGGTTCATGGCCGTAGGTACTGAAGCTCCTTACGATTACTACGCATGGGTAAACGGCGACTGGGTTAATCAGGGGAAGATAGCGGGCGGCGGTTCGGGGAACGTGGTAGTTATTCCTGCTGCTGCGATGAGCCTAAGCGACCAAGCAACATCCGATGA
>OGHI01000586.1_pt1 | contig 21514 bp, 18 predicted proteins | sample 1571501 | NCBI WGS metagenome assembly OGHI01 (sample SAMEA2581962, study PRJEB24529) | metagenome | biome: Human gut stool | place: China | collected 2011
GGCAGGTACAGCACTGGCTGGTCTTGCTGGCCCTGCTGGTATTGCGGTGGCCGCTGTTGGCGGTGTCGGCCTTGGGCTGACCGCTCTCTGGAAGAACTGCGATGGCTTCCGGGAGGGCGTGACCAACATCTGGAATAAGGTCACTTCTGTGTTCTCCAATGGTGTGACTGCCATTAAGAATGGCATCTCCAATGCGGCGTCTGCCATCGGCAACGTGGCATCCTCCATCTGGAGCGGCGTCAAGAACGTGGCTTCCTCGGCGGTGAACTGGGGAAAGGATGTGGTCAGCGGTATCGCTGGAGGCATCAAGAAAGGCGTGTCGTGGGTCGGCAATGCCGCCAAGAGCGTGGCAAACGGCATCCGCAGCTTCCTGCACTTTTCGGTGCCGGACGAAGGACCGCTGGCAGATGCCGACAACTATATGCCTGACTTCATGAAGCTGCTGATTGGCGGCATCAAGGACAGCGAGGGCGGTCTGCTGAAGCAGATCCGGTCTATGGCCTCTAAGGTTCAGCAGGGGATGGCGGGAATCTGCTCCTTCAGCCTGCCGGAGATCAATATTCCCCGGCTGAACACAAGCGGTTGGAATTTTCCGCAGGCTGCTCTGGCCGGCGGCGGAACGACAAAGAACACGAATCTGGGTGGCGTTCACATCACAGTGAACGGCTACAACGCCCGGAACGATAACGAACTGGCACAGATCGTGGCTGACAAGATCAATGAGATGATCGACCAGGACGATTCGGTCTATAAGTAAGAAGGTGATGCGTATGGGCTATTTGCCTGAGAAAAAGACAGTATCCCAGTTTGATCTGAAGGGCAGGTTTGCACGGCAGTATCTGTCCTTTGCCGGGAAGTCCAGCAAGGACTTCCTTTTATATTTGTCCGGACCCGGTGTGTACGATTCTCCGGCAGCGGATGTAGAAAGCACATCGGTCCCTGGCAGAAACGGAGACATCATCAGCGAGAATGCAAGGGCAGGTCGGCGGCGGTATCAAAATGTGGATATCAAGTATGAAGCGTTCTTCTTCAACGGTCTGCCTGCTAAGACCGCCGCAGTCAAGTCGTGGCTGCTGTCTCCGGTCGGCTACCAGAAATTGCAGGATACCTATGACCCGGATTTCTTCCGGATGGCAGTTTGCACCGAAGCGATGGAGTTCGATGTGACGGCGCAGAAAGCCGCCAAGATGGATCTGGTGTTCAATTGCAAGCCCCAGCGGTGGAGCGTGGAAGGACAGAGGACTGTGCGGCTGGAAAGTCGGAGCAACCTCATGAACCCCTTCGCATTCCCGGCACAGCCCATCTTCAAGGTCTACGGAGATTCGGGCGGTGTGTTGTATGTGGGCGATGAATCCATTACCATCCACAGCATCAAGGATTATGTCCTGCTGAACTGTGAGACGCACAATGCCTACAATGCGGGCGGCTTCTGCAATGAGACCATTCTCTCGGACGACTTCCCGGAATTGCCGGCTGGAAAGACACAGATCGCATGGACGGGCGGTATCACAGCGGTGGAGGTGACTCCGCGCTGGTGGACGCTGTGAGGAAGGAGGTGGAACGGGATGATCCCTTGCCTGTATGCATCCACGGAGGCAAAGTTCGACCACAACGGCATCGGCAAGCTGGCAGATGCACAGTCCTGCATCGTGACGGAAAAACGAAACGGCAGCTTTGAGCTGGAGATGGTATACCCGGCAGATGGTATCCATGCGGAGCAGTTGGAAGAAGGAAACATCATCCTTGCAAAGCCATCCGACACAGGCAGACCGCAGCCGTTCCGTATCTACAAAATCGCAACGCCGATTGACGGCAGGCTGACGGTCAAAGCAAGACACATCTCGTATCAGCTCAACTTTATTACGGTCTCGCCCTTTGCCACGACCGGCTGCACCGGTGCACTGGCAGGGCTGGGAAACCACGCGGCATCCGAGTGCCCATTTGAGGTCTGGACGGATATCTCTTCCAGTGCTTCTTTCCGGCTCTCGGTGCCGTCCTCTTTTCGGAACTGCCTCGGCGGCATCGACGGCTCGGTGCTGGACACCTTTGGCGGAGAGTACGAGTGGGACCGATACACGGTCAAGCTCCATCATCACCGGGGCGCAGACCACGGTGTGCATATCGTTTACGGCAAAAACCTCATCGACTTCAAGATGGAGAAGAACATTGAGAGCGTCATCACGGGTGTACATCCGTACTGGCAGAATTCCGAAACCGGCGAGGTGACGGAGCTGCCGGAGAAGGTGGTACTGGTGGAGCAGCGGTCAGTTCCGTACCAGAAGATCACGGTGCTGGATTGCACCAGCGGTTTTCAGGATAAGCCTACCGATGAAATGCTTCGCTCCTTTGCGCAGGACTATTTGAAGAATACGAGCCTGACCGAGCCGCAGATGGATATCGACATCGACTTCATCCAGCTCTGGAATACCCCAGACTATGAGGATGTGGTGGAAGCGGAGCAGGTGAGCCTGTGCGATACCGTCCATGTGTTCATTTCCAAGCTCGGTATCGAGGTCAGCTCCAAGGTGACCGAAACGCAGTACGACTGTCTGCTGGAACGGTACGATGGCATTACGCTGTCGAACTCTACGGTCAGCAGCCGGAACTCGTCTCTGACTACAGCACTGAGCAATATCCGAAACACAGCCAATGAAGCCTATAACACGGCCCTCCGTGTGGAGACCAGCATGGGTGAGCAGATCGGCGGCATTTCCGTGTCGATGGTCTATGACGGTACCCTGCTGGCCGGTCTGTTCGGCCTGCATTATCAGAACGTGACCGAGGTGAACGGCGATACCGTGCGGTATGCCTTCAATGCCGGGTCACTGGCAAAGTCTACCTTTGCGTGGAAGAACAGCCTGGATGGGTTTTTCATCTCCACCGATGGCGGAAAGACATGGGGCTACGGCTGGGAGCAGGACGATTCCCCGGTCAAGACGGCGTTGCTGCTGGATAACACCCTGCAGGAGTTGGATGAACGCTATAAGAAAGCCGAAGAACTGACTGAAGAACTGCTCGAACAGTTGGATGAGCGGTATAAGACGGCATCCGCCTTGTCAGAAGAACTCATCAAAAACCTAGACGAGCGGTACGGAACAGCGGATAAGCTGTCCGAAACGCTGCTGGCGAAACTGGATGAGCGGTATGCTCCGTCCATCTGTGCGCAGGAGTCAGCACCAAAGAATCCGAAAACGAATGCACTCTGGGTCGATACGACTGCCCTGCGGCTGAAGCTGTGGGACGGAGAGATTTGGCAGACGGTAGGCTATGAGCCGACATCGCCTGAACCTGACCCGGATACCACGACAGAGGGAGGAGGCGAAGAAGATGGCAAACAGGAAGGTGAAAGCAGCGGTACAGACAGCGGAGGAACCAGCGCAGGAGGCACTGGTGGCTAAGTCGTTCACGGTGTTTCAGGATGTGGAACTGTCATTCACAGAGAACCTGATCCCGACCCACATCCCGGTCAAGCAATATGACAACCAAGCCCGAAAGGTGAGGTGCAGGCTGTATCAAAATTCGCTGGAGTACAAGGTCAGCACGGACACCATTGTCAGCTACTCGGCGACCCGACCGGATGGTGCGGTGTTCCAGTATTCCAGTGAAACCCGCCCGGACCTTGTGTTCGTAGATGACGGTGCAGTTATCCTGACGGTCACATCTTTTATGAGTGAGGTGTACGGTCGATTCCCGATTGACATCTACCTTCTGTCCGATGAGGGAGATGTGATCGGTTCGTTCAGTCTGGTGCTGAATGTGGCTCGTGCGGCGGTCAAGAACGGCAAGATCGCCACGCTGACCTATAAGCAGGCGTTGGATGCAGCCGCCAAGGGCATTCTGGAGTTCCTCATCACCGATGACGGATACCTCGTGATGCGCTCGGACGATAAGCTGGGACTGGCGCAGGGGTCTGTGTCCAGCACCATCGATAAGGTGGCGAAGGACATCGCAGAGGGGCTGGTTACCTCGTCCATCGACATGGACGGGCATCTGGTGTTTACGACATGGGATGCGCTGGGACTTATCTTTGAGATGGACGATGAAGGTCACTTGATCGTGAGATACAATGAGGCGTAAGCCGGAAAGGAACTAGAATGGGAGAGTTTGTTGGCAAGCGAGTGGTACCGGACCATGTGGGTGTCTGGGACCAGAAGAAGACCTATGAGCCCTTGATGATCGTGCTGGATAGTGAAACGGGTGACAGCTATATCAGCCGTAAGGCCGTGCCTACCGGCATTTCGCTGTCGGATGAAAGCTACTGGTCGCTGTGTGCCCATTATTCCGCACAGATGCGGAAGCTGGAACAGGATGTAGACGTAGATGTTCAGCAGATGCACAGTGATGTTACGGCTGTCAAAAATGCCATGAGTCAGGAGTTTCAGGAGACCCATACGGCAATCAGCAAGGAACTGGATGATACGCACAAGGCGATCAGTCAGGAGCTGTCGGAAACAGAACAGCGTGTCAATGAGAATCTGGAACAGACCAGTTCGGAGTTGACCGGCAAGGTCGAACAGGCCAAGTCCGACCTGAACACCGGCCGGCAGGAACTGAAGGATGCCAAGGATACGCTTAACAAACGGATGGACAGCATTGCCGGGGAAAGACCTCGGATGCGGAGATTCTGGATGCTCGCGTGGACAACCAGGGCACGACCCATGCCTCACTAGGCGAAGCAATGCGCTCTGCGGAAAAGACACGCGGTCAGTGGGATGATTGGCTTACCACAATCGTGTCCCAGCTTCTGGATGAGGCGACTGGTCGTGAAACAAAGGAACTGACCTTTGATTCCACGATTCGGACCTTCATCAATCTGAACGGCACGGTGGGTACGCTGGCGAATGAAAGCGACAGTCATTGGCACACCTCGGAGATGATCCCTGTTGTGGCAGGCCATGTGTATATTATCACCGCATCAAGTGGTTGGAAGAAATACTACTATGCATTCTATGACAGCAACGAGAATGTTCTCGCTGGTGAGATCGCGCCGGATAACAAGTCCGACAAAATCGAAAATCGAATCGTAATCGCGCCGGTTGGGGCAGTCAGTATGCGTATCACCTGGATTCAGGTTTCGAATTTTATGGGTAAGGTGGAGGAAGTGACTCGTTTCCTTTTCCCGACCAATGAGCTGAACGAGAAACCTGAATCCAGGATGGTCGCGGTGGAGACTGGTCTGGAAAAGGCGAAGGCCGATCTGATTGCAGCGGCAACCGGGGAGCAGAATACACTGCTTAGTGCCGCTGTTGTTGAGGGTGAGGCACTGGAGTTCACCTACACCGCAAACCGCTGCATCAATGAGAAGGCGGGTGAAGTCCATCCACTGGCATCCGAGAATACAGCGTTCCGTGTATCCGATCCGATTCCGGTTAACCCCGGTGAACTGTATGCATTTACGGTTTCCGGCGGCTGGAATAAGTATCTGTATGCTTTCTACGATGCGGATGACAAGGTGGTTGGCGGCTATCAAGAAAAGACGGATGGAGTTGCGGGTTATCGTGACCGTATTTCTCCAGTTCCGGCAACTGCCGCAACGGTGCGCATCGCGTGGGTGGAGAATAACCACTTCACAGGTGTAATCAAAAAAGTTACACGAATCAGTTATCCTTCGGCAGAACTGGTCGGCACAGCTGCGGAACAGGCAACGGAGCGAGATGGCAAAATCGCTGGTCTGGAAAGCTATCTTGCGGACAGGGTCGTTGATGGTAACTATGAGTACACGGTCGGAGAGAAGCTCAAAGTTACCGAGAACAATGGCATTGTGCTGAACCCCACCACGGGTGCAAAGGTAAAGGAGCCCTCCGGCAATACGAACTACCGAGTATCCGAACCGATTTCTGTTGAACCGTATACACCGTACTGTATCAGTGCTGCCGGAAAAGCCGGGTACGGTTTGTATGCATTTTATGATGAAAACGGTAATCGCATCGGCGGCGAAAACAACACGGGCAATACTGATCGCAAGATTGAGAATAAGGTTGTGACTTCTCCGGCACGAGCAGCTTCTATTCGGATTGCCTGCATCAACGGTATGCAGAGTTGCGGCATCCAGCCTATGACTCGTGGCTATTTTATCGGCATGAAACCTAAGTGGTTTGGTCGCACATGGGTGTGCCTTGGTGACAGCTTGACGGAAAGCAATAGCCGTACCACGAAGCACTACTTCGACTATATCGCCGAAAAGACAGGCATTAAGACTGTGAACCTCGGTGTCAGTGGGACTGGTTATATGCGGCGGAAGGATATCAACCGAGCATTTTACCAGCGCGTCAGTGATATCCCGGAGGATGCCGATGTGATCACCATCTTTGGCAGCGGCAACGATCTCTCGTCTGACCAGACGCTGGGAACTGTCACGGATACGGGTACCGATACGATCTGTGGCTGTATCAACGCAACCATCGACGCCATCTACGAACGCATCCCTCTGGCTCGGCTGGGTATCGTGACCCCGACTCCGTGGGTCGGCAGTATGCCTTCTAAGACAACCTGCGGTATGGCGAAGTACTCGGAGGCAATCGTTGAGATCTGCAAACGGCGCAGCATCCCGTGCCTGGATCTGTACCACGAATCCAACCTGCGACCCGATGATGAAAATTTCCGCAAACTCGCATTCTCTAAGGACGGCGGCAATGGCGTGCATCCCGATGAAAAGGGGCACGAGATCATTGCTGCATCCTTCCAGAGCTTGCTGGAACGACTGATTCTGTGAAATGGAGTGATAAGTATGAATATGAACGATAATAAGAAGAAAAAATCGGGGGGGGGGTACTCCTGAAAGCTGATTTTCATCCTCCCCCTGCTTGCAAAAAAGACGTTGGTAAGCCTTTGAGCAAGCAGAAGGGAGAATGAAATCATGGGTGAATTCGTAGGTGGACGCATTGTGCCGAAGCATTGCGGCACATGGAATAAAAGAAGCAAGTACGAGATGCTCAGTATCGTGTATCAGCCGGAGACGGGCGATAGCTATATCAGCCGCAAGTCCGTCCCGGCGGGTACTGCTTTGAGCAGCGAGGAATACTGGGCAATCTGCTCGGAGTATTCTGCACAGGTCCGTAAGCTGGAGCAGGATGTTGATGCAGACGTTCAGCAGATGCATACTGACCTTACACAGACCAAGGCTGATATGAGCAGGGAGTTTTCGGAAACTCATACAGCTATGAGCAAAGAATTGACGGATACGCATACGGCTATCAGTCAGGAACTCTCAACTACCGAGCAGCGTATTGCCAAAAATCTTCAGGAAACGACCACTACCCTGACTGGACAGGTGACAACTGCAAGAAATGACCTTGCGGCTGGCCGAAAAGACTTGGAAACCACCAAGAATCAGCTTACAGCTCGGATGAACAGTATTGTCGGTGGTAATACCACTGATACTGAGATCCTTGATGCCCGTGTGGATGCAGATGGAAAAACCTATGCCAATCTGAGTGAGCGCTTGAAGGCAGTGGATGCCTATTATGCAGGGGCCGACGCTGAGACGGTGGATGGCACAGCTCACGGAAGTCTTGCAAAGTATATTCACGAAGAATGGCGCAACGATTATGACCTGATTCGAGGCGGAACCTTTTATAAAGGCCATGTGGATGTTAGTGGGCTGAATACCAGCGATGATATGTCGGGGCGTGTTGATCCCAATGGCGAAGGCTATTATCTGTTGATTCCGACCGGGACCCTCCATGACGCCAGGTTGAATGTCCTCTTTTATGGGCTGCGCGGCAAGCCTGCCATTATGCGTGGCAATTGGGGTGGCATGGAGGGTGACTTCCATTATGCTGGACGACTGTCCATTGTTCCTGCCCAGCATTTCAAGGAGATGGATGACGGTGCTATTATGATGCTGACATCGATTTCCGCATGGAACCGCAGTTCTGCGAAGTATCTCTATATCAATCTGACCGAAGAAGAAGCGGCGAAAGCACAGGTTGTGGTTTGTGATACGGAAGGAACGCCGTGTATGAACTGCCTAACGGAACTTCTGAACCGAGTAGGTGCAGATAGAGACCGGAGGGCAGTCCAGAGAGAGGCGGCGATTCTGAGCAAGATCGAACAGGACAAGCAGACTGAATTGGAGCCGATTCGGACTGCGGTGGCAGAGAACAAGACCGCTATTGATAATCAGAACAAGGCTGTGGATGAGAAACTCGCTCAGTGGAACGAATCCGTGAAGGAATCCATTGAACAGGCTTTGCAGGTGCAGAACTCCAACTGGAGAGGGAAGACCATCAACTTTATCGGGGACTCCATCACTTATGGAGAGTATACCCCTGTGGGGGGTTCTTCTCCCAATAAGCGGGCTGAAAAGCGTTATTGTGAAATCGCCTGTGAGCGTTTGGGCGCAACCTGCCGAAACTATGGTGTGTCTGGCATCAGCATTTCCAGTACCTCGTACCAGTCTCCGACCGGCGCGATTTCTCTGCGATATTCGAGTATGGACGCTGCGGCAGACATGGTCGTGATCGCAGGAGGCACCAATGACTACGGCACAGGCGTTGCGCTCGGAACAATTGCTGACACCACAGATGTATCGTTCTATGGAGCCCTTCATGTACTGTGTAGTGGGCTTTGCGAGAAGTATCCCGGCAAGCGCATCGTTTTCCTGACACCGTTCCATCGTTCCAGTGAGGCTGCTAACAAGGTGGGTGCTACACTGGCTCAGTACAAACAGGCTATCTACGATGTGGCACGAGATGAGTTCGGCTTTGCGGTGCTGGATGGCTGGACTGTTGGTCTGAGTCCGAAAAACGCCAAGGTGAAAGCAGAGTATATCGTTGACGGTGTGCATCCGAACCCCATCGGACATGAACTGATCGGAGCCAGTCTTGCTCGTATGCTGAACGCCATTTAATACCCCACAGCTCTACGGCTGTGTTAATATAGATCACCATTACACAGGGACGGCGAAAACCGTCCCATTCTTTATGCCCGGAAACGGGCAGGAAAGGCAAGGTACAAATATGCAAAATGTAATCGACAAGCTCCAGTTTGCTTTTGCGGCACTGGGCGGTTTTCTCGGCTGGTTCTTCGGAGGCTTTGATGGCTTCCTCTACGCACTCATCGTCTTTGTGGTGACCGACTACTTCACCGGCATCCTTGCGGCGGGTATCCGCAAGGAACTGTCCAGCGAGGTGGGCTTTAAGGGCATTGCTAAGAAGGTGTGCATCTTCTTGCTGGTAGGTATGGCGAATGTGATCGATACGCAGGTGCTTCAGAACGGCGCAGCGATTCGCACCGCCGTGATCTTCTTCTACCTGTCCAATGAAGGTCTGTCCATTCTTGAAAATTCTGCTGTGATCGGTATTCCCATCCCCGAAAAGCTGAAGGATATGCTGATCCAGCTGACCAACGAGAAGCACGTCCCGGAGAAAAATGACGAAAAAGAAGGGTAACTATACAACTTTTCGCCATTTTCATTGTGCTTTATGAGAGGAAAATTTGGAGAACTGGGTACCAAATGCTGAATTTCAGTAAGCATAATGAGAGAAGTTTTCTGAAAAGTACCTCCCCAAAGCCAAAAAATCGTGCGCTTTATGAAGGAGTCTATTGGGAGAGGGCAACCTCTCCTTCAATTTTGATGGAGGAACGACTATGAACGAATATCCTGCAAAGCTGAACACCGGCTATTATCGTGTTCGGACCGATTGGAACGATGACGCATCCCAGCTCGGTGCATATAAGCTGCTGGCGAATGCAAAGGCGAAGTGTGACGAGAACCCCGGCAGCTATGTTTTTGCCGAGGACGGCACCGTGATCTACCCGGCGGATGAGCCTACGACCCGTGAGGAGAACGTTGAGGAGAAGCCTGTAACGGATATCCCGGAAGAGGACAAGCCCAGCGACGATGCACCCGGCGATGGCGAAGAGGACTTCCCGTCCGCAGAGCCACAGCCGGATGCCGTTGCTTTCGGTAAGCTGAAGACCCTGATGAACATCCGCAAGGAACCCAGTCTCGAAGCAGAGGTCGTGACTGTGTACCCGATGAACACCATCGTGGAGGTGCTGGAGGTCTGCGACAACTGGCTGAAGATCAAGTGCCCGGAGGCGGAGGACGGCATTGCCTATGTGCTGAACGAGGATGATGCCTATGTCTTTGTCGGCAGAGATGTGTACGAAGTCGTAGCAGGGGACAACCTGTGGCGCATCGCAGAGCGTAAGCTCGGCAGCGGTACCCACTACACGGACATCCGTGAGCTGAACGGCCTGACTTCCAATGCCATCCGAATCGGCATGAAGCTGCTTCTGCCCTGACCAAAAACCAAATCAACACAGTCTGGCCCGGAGCAATCCGGGCTTTTTTCTATTGGGAGGAATCTTCTATGGCATACACTAACAGTCCCTTAGTGGTTTATACGAACCTCAGCCCGAACCATTCTGGGCAGCGGACACACAGCATCGACCGCATCACCCCGCACTGTGTGGTGGGGCAGTTGTCTGCGGAAAGTATCTGTGGCTGCTTCATCAGCCCGAGTCGTCAGGCAAGTTGTAACTACGGCATCGGCAAGGACGGCCGTGTGTCGCTCTGTGTCGAAGAAAAGAACCGGAGCTGGTGCTCTTCCAGTGCAGCAAACGATCAGCGGGCTATCACTATCGAGTGCGCCAGTGACTTGACCCACCCATACGCCATGAACAGTGCCGTCTACACTTCGCTTATCAAGCTCTGTACCGACATCTGCAAGCGGAACGGTAAGACCAAGCTGCTCTGGCTGGGGGACAAGAACAAGACGCTGAACTATGCGCCGGCATCGGATGAGATGGTTCTGACCGTCCACCGCTGGTATGCGAACAAAGCCTGCCCCGGCGACTGGCTGTACAGCCGCCTCAGTGATCTGGCGGCCAAGGTAACGGCGGCACTGGGCACTCCTGTTGCGTCCACTGGCTTGCAGGCAGCTTCTTTGAAGGATATGGAGTCCGCAGAGGTTGTGACAAAGGTGGCCACGCTGTTTACCGCAAGCCAGAAGCAGTCCGGCATCCTTGCCAGCGTGTCCATGGCGCAGTTCATTCTGGAATCCGGCTACGGCAAGTCCGAGCTGCCACAGAATGCCAATAACTGCTTTGGCATGAAATCCTCGCTGTCGGGGAACAGCTGGGCTGGCTCTGCGTGGGATGGGCATTCCGTCTACACCATGCAGACCGGAGAGCAGAACACGGATGGCAGCTATGTGACCGTCACGGCCGACTTCCGCAAGTACGGCTCCATTGAGGACTCCATTGCAGATCACTCCGCTTATTTGCTGGGTGCCATGAACGGCAGCAAGAAGCGGTACGAGGGACTGGCAGGCTGCACGGACTATAAGAAAGCGGTGCAGATCATCAAGGATGGCGGTTATGCGACGAGCCTTGACTATATGCAGAACCTCTGCCGGGTCATTGAGCAGTGGAACCTGACCCAGTTCGATGTGGCAGCATCTGTTACGCCTGTCACACCCGCCGCGACCCTGTACCGTGTGCGCAAGAACTGGTCGGATACTGCATCTCAGAAGGGAGCTTTCCGTGACCTGAGCAACGCCAAGGCGTGTGCTGACAAGAATCCCGGCTACTCGGTGTTCGATGAGAACGGCAAGGCGGTCTATCCCACCAGCACGGCATTTCAGCCCTACACGGTCCGGGTGTCTATCTCTGACCTGCGCATCCGCAAAGGCCCCGGCACGAACTATGGCTCCCGTGGTTTTACTGGCAAGGGTGTGTTCACCATTGTTGCGGAGGCAACAGGTAAGGGTGCATCCAAGTGGGGATTGCTGAAGTCCTTTGCCGGCAAGCGTAACGGCTGGATCAGCCTCGATTACGTCAAGAAGGTCTAATATCACCTCGTTGCGATGACACAAAAGCACTCTCTGGCACATAGACCGGGCTGATTCAAACGCCGCACTCCGGGCTTCCCAAATCCAACCGGGAAGCCCTTTACATTTGTCATATATGCTGCAATTCAGGCGTTCTGTCAGGCAGATAGTTTGTCGGTAATATGCCGATTTATCTGGGCGACAGAACTTGCTATTCAGCCATACATGCGGCATTATACGACTACCCCAAGGAGGATGACGCAATGGAAATTGTAGTGAAACAGAAAAGGGCGGCGGCCTATTGCAGAGTCAGCACCGGCATGGAGTGTCAGGAAGGTTCCTATGAGATTCAGAAAAGCTACTTCACAGAGCTGCTCTCCGATAACCCCGATGAGGAACTCGTAAAGGTCTATGCGGATGAAGGCAGCGGACGCAGTACGCAGGGTCGGCCGGAATTCCGACAGATGATTCAAGATTGCATGGATGGCAAAATCGACATCATCTATACCAAGTCCATCTCCCGTTTCTCCCGAAATATGCTTGACTGTGTGACCGTGGTGCGTAGGCTGAAAGAGCTGGGCATCCCGGTCATTTTTGAAAAAGAGGGCATTAACACGATGAATGGCCAGAGCGAGCTGTTCTTCCACATCCTTGCCATCATTGCCGAGGAGGAGTCCAAGAGCATCGGTGAGAATGTTCGAGCAGGCATCGCCTATCTCCATGACCAGGGCATTCCGACCGGCCGTGTGACCTACGGCTTTCGCAGGGTCAACAAGCAGGGTGAATGGAGAATTGAAGAATCCGAGGCCCGCCGTGTCCGCTATGCCTTTGACCAAGCGGCAAAAGGAGTCTGCTACGCAGATATCCGAGCTTGCTTGGATAAGATGGAGGATGAGGAAAATACCGGTGTGTCATGGTCTCAGAATCGAAATCGACTACCCAATATGCTGAAAAATGTCGCATACATGGGGGATTACTGGACGGATTGCTACTACACGGCCTACGGCAAGAACGGCCACCGATACAGCAAGCGGAACAGGGGAGAACGCGCCCAAGTTCATCTGGAGGACCATCATGAAGGTATTGTCAGCAGAGAACAGTTCGAGCGTGTGCAGACCATGATTCAGATGGGCTTGCTCCACTCCGGACGAAAAAAATACAATGATGAACAGCAGAAGGTCCTGAACGACCCCAAATGGCAATAAGGAGAAAAGTACATGGAAATTACAGTAGAAAAGGTAGACACTGGGGTACAGAAGCTTGGCTTTCAGGCACTTAGCACCTTGAAAACAGTCCGCGTTGCAGTCTATGCCCGTGTCAGCACGGACCAGGAGATTCAGCTCCACAGCTTGGAGGAGCAGATGAAAGCCTTCCGCGCTAAGATTGCCCAGCACCCTGGCTGGATGTTGGTGGATGTCTACGCCGATGAGGGCATCAGCGGAACCAGCGTGAAAAAGCGTAAAGAGTTCTTGCGGATGATGGAGGATTGCGAGGCAGGCAAGGTCGATTATATCATGGCAAAAAGTATCTCTCGATTTGCCCGCAACACGGTCGAATGTCTGTCCTATGTGCGCCATCTTCAGAGCATCGGTGTCCAGCTTTACTTTGAAAAGGAAGGACTGGATACGGCAACGTCGGTGTCCGAACTGATTCTGACGGTCATGGCGGCTTTTGCACAGGAGGAAAGCCGTTCCATCTCCGAAAACCTGAAATGGGGCATTCGCAAGCGGTTTGAAAGTGGTGAGTCGCGCTGGACCAAGACCTATGGCTATCGGAAGACCAAGGACGGTGAAATTGTCATTGAACCGGACGAAGCTGCCATTGTGCGGATGATTTTCAAAATGTACCAGTACGGCATCCCCATGACGGACATTCTGGATGAGCTGACCTTTATACAGGCTCCTTCCGCAAGGGGCAAGCAGACGTGGAACAAGACCGCCCTTAAGTATCTCCTTGAGAACGAGAATTACATTGGTGATATGCGGCTTCAGAAATGGGTCAGTGTTGACCATATTTCCCATAGGAGTGTCCGGAACGACTCGACTGTGATTCCGGTCTACAACGTCAGGAACCACCATGTTCCTATTATCGACCGCCATACCTACCAGCAGGTACAGCGCATTATGGAACTGAAATCTCCGCATGGGGAGTACAGCCGGTATCCCTACTTCGATACAAACATTGTCTGCCCGCTGTGTGGGAAGAAGATGATTCCGAGGGTCATGAAAGTGAACAGCCACAAGCGCATCCTTGGCTGCTTTGATGTGGACGGCTGCCGTGGGTATGCGGTCAAAGGGTATCTTGTGGATGCTGCCCTGCTGGAAGCCTACAACACCCTTGAAATCAAGGAAAAGAAGCGGACGGTAGCTATGCAGAGGATGCTGGAAATCAAGGCAGAGAGCCCGAAACTGGACACCGTCCAGTATTACTGGCTGGATGACTTGGTGGGGCACATTGAATTTAAACAGGACACCATGCGGGTGTTCTGGAAATGTGGTCTGGAGAGCGAGGTTGCTTTGAATGCATCCAAGGTTGAGGAACCGACCCATGTGGCAGAGCTTTATCGGAACTCGCTGGACCGTGCGCAGCGGAGCGAGAACAAGCCGGTGAGCGTGGTGCGGGCTGATAAGAAGTCAGTGAATACGCGGGAGGCACAGCGTAATGCTGCCATGCAGACGGCAAAGAACCTCCGTGCCAAGGAGAATGGAGTAGCAGCAAATGATTATTAAAAAGGTAATGCCAAAAATCCCAGTGGCAAAGAAACGTGTGGCCGCGTATTGCCGTGTCAGCACTTTTCGCAACGAGCAGGATGAAAGCTTTGAAACTCAGCAGAAGTATTACGAGGAGCTGATCCAAAGTCATCCCGACTGGGAACTGGTTAAGGTATATGCTGACCGGCATTCTGCTACACGAGTGAAAAATCGACCGGGCTTTCAGGAAATGGCGGCGGCCGCCGAAGCCAAGAAGCTGGATATTATCATTTGCAAGAGTATTTCCCGGTTTTCTCGGAACATGGTGGATTGCCAGCAGTATGCCAAATGGTTTAGAACGCTGGGGGTTACAATCATTTTTGAGGAACAAAATATCCGCACAGATGATCCAACCTGTGATTTCGTCCTATCCATCTTGGCAGCAGTGGCACAGGATGAAAGTCATTCTATCAGTGAAAATGAAAAGGCTGCTTATGCAAGCCGATTTGCACGAGGTGAGTACAATCTCGGCAATAATCGTATTCTCGGCTACGACTGTGTGGATGGCGAGCTGGTTCCCAACAAGGACGCTTGGATTGTAAAGGAAGTATTCCGCAGATTCATCGAAGGCGAGAGCTATAGGCAAATCGCTAAAGGTTTGGAAGAGCTGGGGGCTCAATCGTTGCACAGTAAAAAGGGGTTTGGAGTAGAAACTCTCCGGTACATGGTTTCAAATGAAACCTGTGTGGGTGACAAGCGGTTGCAGAAGAAAGCTCCGTTGGACTACCTGACCAAGAAGCCCAATCCGAATCAGAAGGTGGAATCCAATTATCTGTGGGATGACCATGAAGCAATCATAGATCGGGAGACATGGGATAAGGCACAGGAAATTCTGGAAAAACGAAAAGAACTGGCAAAGGTCGGTATTCATAAAACGAACAGGGAGCATCACTTCCTCTACGGCAAAGTATTCTGTGGAGAATGTGGTGCTCCCTTTTTGCGCCGGACTTTGAAAGCTGCTGGCGGTTTCAAGACGCAAAGCACCTATAAAGCGTGGAACTGCCGAAACCGGCAAAAAGGAAAAGGCAATGAGCGATGCGGCAACCGCTTTATTAAGGAAGAAGAACTTATCGATGCAATCCTGCGAGAACTTGATTGGCTGAACATGGATCAGGAACGGTTTGAAAAGGAAGTATCGAAGGTACTGGTATATCCAGACCATATTGAAGTTGAGAAAAACTGATACAGCCCACCGGGTCACTTTCTGGCTTTGCGAATAAGCAAAAGAAGATGGTGACCCGGTGGGCCTTTTTGTTTTGGATGGGATTGCTATGTATAGAGTTTTGCTTTATGCTGGGTGCCAGAGACACACGATTGGGAGGAACTTGTATGAAGCATGAACTTGAACAGGTACATATTGAATCCTATGGATTGACTGGGCCAGAAGTGGTAGTTGCCGCAGCAATCAAAGTTTACTTGATGAATTTGCCATGGTCCGACGCGAAAAAGAAAATGGATGCAGTGATAAGCTTGGAGAGAGGGGCAGTGACGGTCGATGGGAGAACCCTGTCTGGTTTGGTGAACGATTCGGTAGAATACGCTCTGGGAGCAGTAGGCCAGAAAACTGAGCTTGCGCCAGAATTATGGCAGACAATGGAGGCCCAGCTTAAGTCGGTGAACGGATCGGTTACAGTTCAAACAGTAGCAACAGGGCTGTTAGATTTCCTGTACGATTGCTGGACTTCAACTAAAAGGTAGACCTTGGTTACATACAGCCTGCATAGACCACAGAAGCACCCTCTGGAAAAGAAGGTGCAGCGGTGGCTTATGCGGGCAATTTTTGTTTATACGCCGAGGCTGTAAAGGATGGCGCGTAATTCTTTCAAGGTACGAGTGAGAATTTCAGCTTCGAGTTCGTTGCAGTCAATCAGAACCCGATGAACTTCGGTGTCTGCTGTGGAAACGGAGTGGGTCAGACTATCGACAAGCAAGTCATCTGTAGAAACGCCGAGAGTGTTTGCAATCTCTACGATTGTTTCAAGACTTGGTCGGCAGGCAGCGGTTTCGAGCTGACTGATGTATTGACGGGAAAGATGAACCTCGTATGCAAAGTCTTCTTGCGTGAGGTGAGACTGGTTCCGAAAAAACGCTATACGTTTTCCGAGCGCAGGGTAGTCTATAGGCATGGCTTTACCTCCAAACTGGCCCGCATAAGAACAAGACAATTATTGCGCCGAACAAAACACATAGCAAATTAATGCGGTAAGGATGCAACCTTCCTCCCCTTACGGTGTTGCATCCTTAGAGAATATTTTCTATCAAATGTCAAGCAGTAGTTGACATTTAGAAAAACGTGTCGTCTACTGCTTGACAGTCAACTCGCCAGTGCAGATGTATAATAAAACTGAAGAACTCTAAGGGTTATACAATGCGGGAACGGGGGATTGGGACGAGTGCAAGAAGGACTTTTGACGCTGTATAGTGAGGTCGAATCATCGCCAGTCCGCTGGCTCTGGTATCCATATATTGCAATTGGAAAAATAACCTTGCTACAGGGAGACCCCGGTGATGGCAAGTCTACAATGATGATGAATCTGATTGCTGAAATAACCACAGGAGGTGCCTTTCCTGACGGAAAACCATTGGAGCAACCACAGAGGGTTATCTACCAATGCTCAGAAGACGGGGTTGCGGATACGATAAAACCCCGTCTGGAAGAACAGGGCGCAGACTGCAGCAAAGTGGCATTTATCAATGAAGAAGTCAACAGTGGGCTGACACTCGATGATGAACGCATTAGGGATGCAATCGTTGCGTTTCGACCGAGGCTTGTTGTGATTGACCCAATTCAAGCATACCTCTCCAGTGACTCCGATTTGCAGATTGCTGGAAAAGCAAGGCGGCTGATGCAGCACCTTGGAATGTGGGCGGCTACCTATGATTGCGCCATTGTGCTGATAGGGCACTTGAACAAAAAGGAAGGCATAAAAGGCTTGTATAGAAGCCTTGGAAGCATTGACGTGGTGGCGGCTGCAAGAAGTGTGTTGCAGATTGAGCGCGATGCAGAAAACATGGATATCCGTGTCGTTCACCAGATAAAAAACAGCTTAGGACCAGATGGGTCTAAAATCAGTTTCTCGATAACAGAGGATTACGGGTTCCAATGGCTTGATTCCATATCTGAAAGCTGCGATGAAAAACAAGAAGTGCAGACTTTGGAGTATAAGACAAAAACGGAAATGGCTTGCGCTCTTTTGAAGCAGTATCTTGTAAAAGGTGATATGGCATCAAAAGAAATCTATGAAAGGCTTGGAGAAGCTGGAATAAGTCGCAGAACCATAGCTGAGACAAAACATGTGCTGGGAATACAAAGCTATAGAAAAATGCGCCAGTGGTACTGGACGCTCAGGGAATAAGGTGAAACCGTGAAAGAAAACAGTGGACAAGATCGTAAGCAGAAAATCCGTGATAAATATAAAGGCACGGATGCGTCTGAAATCGAAATAATCCCTGCAAAGCCTACTGCGGATTTTATGGAGAGCGGTGGAATTCGCCGTGTGGCGGCCTATGTTCGGGTCTCAACGGATAATGACGAACAGACATCTTCTTATGAACTTCAAAAGAATTATTATACTGAGTACATTACAGGACATCCTGGATGGGAACTTGTTGGAATCTATGCAGATGAAGGTATAAGCGGAACATCTATTGCACACCGAAAAGGCATGCTCCAGATGATTGAGGATTGCAAAGCCGGGAAAATAGATTTGATCATGACCAAGTCGATTGCTCGATTTGCAAGAAACATCGTTGATTGCCTTTCTGTTATTGACCTTCTGAAAAACCTTGAACCGCCTGTAGGTGTTCAGTTTGAAGCAGACAACATTTATACGCTTGACAATAATGGACGAATGATCTTGACGATTTTGGCCTCGGTTGCTGAAGAAGAATCCCATTCAAAATCGGTCATTATGAACTGGTCGATTGAACGCCGGTTTAGGAAGGGACTGTTTTTAACACCAGAGCTGCTTGGCTATGACCGGGACGAAGATGGTGACCTTATCGTCAATGAGGACGAAGCTGAAACTGTAAAAGCAATCTACTATCTTTACTTGAATGGTGTTTCATTTTCTGATATTGCAGAATTGCTTAAAGCCTATAAACGCAAGACAAAGCAGGGAAGTTATGAGTGGAGCGCAAGCACACTGGCCGAGATTGTTGCAAATGAACGTCATTGTGGTGACATTAGGGCGTGGAAGACATTTACCCCTAATTTTTTGACACACAAAGCCAAAAAGAACAATGGTGAAAGAACGCAGTTTAGAAGAAAAAATCATCATGAAGCCATAGTTTCTCGAACTGTATATGAAGCAGCAAATTTTCTTCGGGCATCACGTGCCTATGCGAAGAAAGCTAGGCCCTTGCCTGTACTAAGCGTTGTTGACAATGGAATCCTTCGAGGATATGTACCACTGGATAAAGACTGGACCGGATTCTCAACGGATGAATATCAAAAGGCATCTGAAAGTGTTATGAGCGAGTTGGAGGACACGCGGCAGATTGAATATAAAGCAGGATTAGACATGCGTGGCTATGAGGTGGTTCGGTCTCAGTATTTCTCTACTACGCAAAACCCTGCGATGACAATAGCAGATGGAAAACTGAGCTTTAATACGGCCTGCCTCAAAAAATTTGAGAATGTGGAGTATGTAGAGCTGCTGTTGAATTCAGTGAACAGGTGTATTGCTGTTCGACCGTGTGATGGGAACAATCCAAATGCAATTCACTGGGGAAAGCTGCGCGAAGGGCGGTGGTGTGCGCTGTCCAAGTCGTGCCGTGGACTGGCGAAAACGCTGTTTGACATTATGGATTGGGATCAGGACCTGAAATACCGTTTCCGTGGTGACTTTATCGAGAATGATGACCAAAAGGTTATGCTGTTTCAACTGGACGAACCTGAAATGGTAAAGACGGAGAACATCGTTCTTCCGCCCAAAGAAGCTGAAACAGATGACCGAGCTGAAATCGCAGGGAGGACAGTTAAGCAGATTATTTACATTTTGCCTCCGGAATGGGAGGACACATTTGGAAGACCGATTACCAGCATCGGAGAGATTAATCTACTGGAGCAGAGGCACTATGCGGCTGATTGGGATGTTTTGCGGCCGGCAAAGGAACTGGCCGAATACAGTACACTAACCTCAGAAGACCTTGAAGAACTTTTACAGGAAGCAGAGAAAATAATAGAAGGGTGGCCTATACCAGATGAACATGGAACTGGAGAAACAGCAGACAATGGAGATGGAGAATCCGCAGATGTTGGAACTGAGTGCGGATCAGATGTCGGAGAGGGAACAGAGGAGAACAGAGATCGAGCAGACCTTTGATTATGATGGCTATCAGGTCGCCCGGAGGGAACTTTTTGCACATCTTCGAGATCCCGCCATTATAATAAGGAAAGACAGCATTACTTTCAACACAGCCTGCATTGCGGGGCTGGAGGATGTGGTTTATGTTAACATTATGTTCAACAGCGACTTAAAGCGGCTCGTGGTCAAAGGCTGCAATGAAAATGACAGGGATGCCTTGCGCTGGTGTATCGCCAAGCCGGACAAGCGTAAGAGCCGGAAAATGTCCTGCCGGTTGTTTTCAGAATTGCTTTATAAGGAAATGGACTGGTCCGGTGACTGCCGGTATAAGATCCTCGGATACCGAATTGAGTTCGAGGGTGAAGCTCTCTATGTATTCGACCTTGTGGCGGCTGAGGTGTTCCATGAGCGCAAGAAGAAGCAGTCTGCTGACCAGCTGCCAGCGACAGAAGCTGAAGAGAACAAGGAAGAGCAGCCTGTGAATCCTCGGAAGGGGTACTACCCGGAGGACATTGCGGGTACATTTGGCATGCCTGTTGAGCAGCATCGCCAAGAGTCAGAGCTGAGGCAAATGGATGGATTTGTCTCGGTTGGAATGCTTACGGGAATGCCGGGACAGCAGCAAAATTTGTAAAAATTGAGTTTGAGCACCAAGGGGGTAGTCTACCCTTTTTTAGGAAGGAGGAAAATTCATGCCAGCAAAGACATGGCAGCAGAATATGCTGGGAATTACATTTCGATATGCAGACGGTCGCATCACGGTCTTCCGGAGCGCCCTTGAATCTATTGGCCGCCCAGAATTCTATCATTTTCTCTACAACCCGACCAAGCAGATGTTTGCAATACAAGCGTGTGGGATGGACGCAGAGGGGGCCAATCGTGTTCCAAAGAAAAATCAGGACGACCGATATGAGATCAAGAGCAAGAATCTTGTGCGGCTGATCTATCAGAGCTGTGGCTGGGACAGGACAAGATCTTACCGGTTGCCGGGTGTCGAGTATCCGCAGCAGAGACTCGTGAATTATGACCTGCGTCGCGCCATTCCCATCTTTGAGGGAAGGGTGGACAAGGAGAACTAAAGCGTACAGGAGCCGACACAAGCGGCTTCTGGGGCGGAGAATATTTGACTGTGAGAGTTCAGAGAAGAAACGGTTAGGCTCCGCAGCCGCAGAGAAAACTGAATAGAAAATGCAGCAGCCCACCAGGTTGCTTTCCAACGAGCTGAGAGATCAGCAGGAAGGAAAGGCTACCCGGTGGGCTGTTTTTTGTGTTTTCTGGGAAGATTGCCTCGTGTCTGAAAGGGTGTTTATGCCTGACTGCACCTATTTCCTCGTGCCTGAATTGACGGAGCCGGGGAGAGGAGAGCAACCTGCCTCGTGTCCAAACGGATGTTTGTTCCTGATGTCACCCCGGCCTTTCCACAAAAACACTATATATTGACACGAAGAAAGCAAAAATACTAGATATAGCGGTTTGCTCTGCGACCAGCGTTGAATCCTGTTTATGCCTGAAAGCACGGAAGGTGTGGCAGAGGGGGCGACTACGGCGATGGGGCAGGAGACGAAGTGATGCAGAATTACAGCGTTTTAATGTCTGTTTATCACAAAGAAAGTTCGTGATTTTCCTCGCCGGGTATATATGTAAAATCAATGCGTTTACAGTTCAGTTTCATAAT
>OGHI01000601.1_pt1 | contig 21183 bp, 20 predicted proteins | sample 1571501 | NCBI WGS metagenome assembly OGHI01 (sample SAMEA2581962, study PRJEB24529) | metagenome | biome: Human gut stool | place: China | collected 2011
TATCTTCTTTCACAAATTTCTCACCGGTGATGTTTTCGAACAATTCGATGTAACGGTCACTGATGCTTTGTACGATAGCCGGAGTCATTTCTGGTACTTTCTGACCGTCTTTGCCCTGGAAACCGTTTTCCATCAACCATTCGCGAACGAACTCTTTAGAAAGTTGTTTCTGTGGTTCGCCTTTTTCGAAACGTTCCTGATAACCTTCAGCATAGAAATAACGGCTTGAATCGGGAGTGTGGATTTCGTCCATCAGGTAGATAGTACCGTTGTGCTTGCCGAATTCGTATTTTGTATCTACGAGAATCAGACCGCGTTCTGCTGCGATTTCAGTACCGCGTTTGAAAAGGGCTAATGTATATTTTTCGAGGATTTCATACTCTTCCGGAGTAGCCAATCCCTGTTTTAGGATTTCTTCTTTAGAGATGTCTTCGTCGTGCAATCCCATTTCTGCTTTCGTAGTCGGAGTGACGATCGGTTCGGGGAATTTTTGGTTTTCGCGCATTCCGTCCGGCAATTTCACGCCACAAATCTCGCGTACACCGCTTTTGTAAGCCCGCCATGCGCTACCGCACAGGTAACCACGTACAATCATTTCCACCGGAAAACCTTCACACAACACACCCACTGTCACCATTGGGTCCGGAGTAGCCAGTTTCCAGTTCGGACAAATGTCAGTAGTGGCATCGAGGAATTTAGCTGCAATCTGGTTCAGCATTTGTCCTTTGTAAGGAATACCTTCAGGCAGTACGACGTCAAAGGCCGAAATACGGTCGGTTGCTACCATGACGAGTTTTTCGCCGTTGATGTTGTACACATCGCGCACTTTTCCGTGGTACACATTTTTCTGTCCCGGAAAGTTGAAATCTGTTTTTGTTAATGCTTTCATTGTCTTTATTATAATTACAAATTACAAGTTACAAATAACAAGTCGCAATAGGATTTCGAATCTAAAGACGATTAGTCTTTGGCCAGTTTCACCGGACGTTCGCCGTTGATAACCAGTTGTTCGTTTTTCCGTTTCTCCCGTTCGGCTTTCGCTTCTTTGTCGAATTTTTCGTAAGCATCCACGATACGTTCCACCAGTTTATGGCGTACGATATCTTTTTTATTCAGTTCAACAAAACTGATACCTTTCACTCCCTTTAAGATGCGGAGAGCTTGCACCAATCCCGATGTTTGTGAAGCGGGGAGGTCAATCTGTGTCATGTCTCCCGTCACAATCATTTTGGTGTTCATACCCATACGGGTGAGGAACATTTTGATTTGCTGTGTGGTAGTATTCTGGGCTTCGTCCAAAATGACGACCGCATCATTCAGCGTGCGTCCGCGCATAAAGGCTAACGGGGCAATCTGGATAATGTTCAATTCCATGTATTCCTTTAACTTGGCAGCAGGTATCATATCTTGCAGGGCATCGTATAAAGGTTGCAGGTATGGGTCGATCTTATCTTTCATGTCGCCGGGCAGGAAACCGAGCTTTTCTCCGGCTTCTACGGCGGGGCGGCTAAGGATGATTTTTTTGATTTCTTTATTCTTCAATGCACGTACGGCGAGGGCGATAGCGGTGTATGTCTTTCCCGAACCTGCCGGACCGATGGCAAATACCATATCATTCTTGGCGAATCCTTCTACCAGTTTCAACTGGTTTTCACTTCGGGGGATGATAGGTTTTCCTGTGACACTGAACACAATCACGTTTCCTGTCTGTTCTGCTTGCGGCGCATTTCCTTTTATAATGTCAATGATAACTTCTTCTTTCAGTGAATTATATTCGGCGCAGTACTTTTCAAGTTTGGTGATATTTTCTTCGAAGGCACACATTTCTTCCTCGTCGCCCAGCACTTTGATGACATTGCCTCGGGCAACTATGCGTAGCTTTGGATATAAAGCTTTAATTAACTGTATGTTGGCGTTGTTTACGCCGTAAAAAATAACCGGATCAATGTCCTCAAGAACAATCAGCTTCTCTATCATTAAGTTGTATTAAAGAAAAATTTCTGCAAATTTAATGAAACGTTTTGGATTCTCTGATTGTTTGGAGGTGAATTTTACTGCAATTTACATTCATCTTCCGTTCATCGGGCAGTAATATGGAAACAACCTTGCTTCAGTTCGTATTTGATATAGCATTTTTCAGCTTGTCGTAGATCTCTTAAAACTTCGGATAGAACAAGTTTCAGTGTGTCGGCACTCACGTCCTGCATAGGGCGACCGTCTTTATCTTCCACTTTCTTAAAACGTTTCCAACTAACATCAAAAGTAGCCCCGAAACAATGTGCCGAGTTGGCGGAGGCATTTCCATTGCGACGGCGGAGACGTTTCACATCGTTTTCAGTACGTAGTACGGAGGTGATGATTACCTGATTGGGATTCAGCCCTTTGGCAGCCAATGAATCGAGAAAGTTGGAGCCGATTGTATCGAGCAATGCGCTGGCACGTGGAACGAGGTAGGGAATGGAATGTGTCAATGAATCCACTGCATAAAATTCATTATCAGTGATATGAGTCAACTTTTCTTTCATTGCTTCCGCTTCCTCTCGGTCTGCCAGCGGGCTAATACCTATCTTTTTAGCGACTTCCAGATGTGCATCGTTCAAATCAGGGAAAGAACGTTTGTAACTGACAACGCCACGAATATTGTGCGGCTTGTTCAATTTCAGTGACATGTCTTTCTTTTTGCAGCTTGAAGTAAGCGTTGTAAGCCCAATAACAAGTAAAAATAGCGGTAATATGCGAAGCTTGTAAGTAGTCATTTTGTATTTTTTGCCCGCAAATATACGCTATTTTTTCATACGTTCTATGTTTTGCATTATTTTCCGCCTCATATCTTTTACGGGTCACTCTAAAATATTTTCCGGTATTTCCGGACGGGTATCAAGAGTGCCTATAATGGTATAATCCGTGTTATCTATTGTTGTCTTCAGCGTTGGTATTATTAAATAATCACTTCTAGTAAGAGCCTTGTTAATAAGTTGCTCCCAATCTATCTTTAAATATCTTTGTATAAGATTGATAACTGCATTTACACTTGTAACTCCATCAAATAGTTCAAATCTTAATTTGTGAGGGGTGGGAGGGGTTGATGCATCCGTGAAATTTCCTTGTTCGTCAGATGCATAATTTAATGTTAAATAAGGTATGGCGTATGTAGGAGATGAGTTGCCGAAACCATTTTCTAATTTGACTGAAAAATCGTATGTTCCTTTGGCTATCGGATTTTGGGATAGTTCGTTTTTGGAGTCGCTATATCGGAAGAAATAGCAATCTTTAGATTCATTGTTAATCAAATAGACCACAGTGCCATTGGACAGTGCCGGATGATTACTTTCTTTTATTGCGTATGCCAAATAACTGTCTATAATTTTAATTTTTAATTCAACTATTTCGTTGGTGATATTATCTTTTACTTTCACCTTTGTTTCTCCTTTCTTTTTGGGGGTAACTTTTAAACTTCCCATTCCTATTGAGCTGGATAAATCTACATCGATGCTTAAAATATCAGTTTCTTCTACAGTCACGGTATAGTCTCTGTTTCCACCTCTAATGGTAATATCTGTTGCTCTTAATAAAGGTTGTTCGTAATACTCTTTTTCAAAGGATAAAGGATATATCTTTTCTTCATTATTATTGCCACAGCTAAAAAAGATAATTGTACAGAGGAATGACAGTAGTGCTCCAAGTAAATGTTTTGTTTTCATGATTATTTTGTTTTATAGTTTTGCAGGAGAGATATAGTCTTATAAGTTCCTGTGTTGACGTTGGAGGCAAATATAAAGATTTTATCGATATGTTGAAGTAAATAGTGTATTTATTTCCTGTCCTCCAGCTATTTTCATACATTTGTAGCGGTTTATAAAAATAGGCCACTTTCCCACTAAACATAACACACATGAAAACAGATTTCGATTACAATTCTATGCCCGTTAGCTTCGCTCATTGCTTGAATGGACATTGTTTGCGTGCGGACAAATGTTTGCGGCGACAAGTAACTCTCCGAATGCCGAAACAGCGGGCTGCTGTAATGGTTATTAATCCCGAACATGTCACTTCCGATGGTGTAGACTGCACTTACTTTATTGATGAAAAGCCGGTGTTGTTTGCACGGGGTATGAAACATTTGCTGGATCGGGTGCCGCTTGCTGATGCCACCGTTATCAAACGACAGATGATAGCCTACTTTGGCAAAACGATCTATTACCGTTGTTGCAACAAGGAGCGGCTGATTAAACCGAAGGAGCAGGAATACATACAGGGACTTTTCCGCAGGCGGGGAGTTACAGAAACGCCTCAATTTGACGAATATATAGAATACTATGATCTTGGGTAAGTATATCCGTTAGTTCCGGTAGTCCCACATATTGTGGGAAAGTATTCTTTTATATTATGGGAATTTATTCCCGCAAAATAAGGGAATAAATTCCCTCCAGCTAGGGAATCTTTTCCCATAATATATGGGACTACCGGGGACTGTAATACCCTGATAATAGTTGACTGCCTTTTTTCTTATCTTCGGGTTGGGTTGACATTTATTATGTAGGTATTATATAGCAGTCCCGGTATGAGAAATGCATGATGAAAGTATGAGAAATACCGGTTTTTTATGACATTTCAGGCAAAATATTATGAGAAACAGCTTTTTGAAAAGTATTTCTCATAGTGCTATTGCTTTGAATTACAGGTAATTATTCTATGGATTATGAGAATATGAGAAATGATTTTGCAAAATCATTTCTAGTGGCGCGACATTCCGGGATTATTGTAATTGTATACAAAGAATGAGCGATATGGCTTCACGACTTATTACATATTTTGTGTTACATATTTTATGTAACATAAAGAACGTAATAAATCCGGAATGTTCAAAGAAGATTTATTCGAGTTATATATAAAAAACAAGGCACTTAGACGATACTGACACCGTATAACAAAAAGTTATAGCTCGGAGAATCCGGGCTTTTTTATAAACAATTAAAATTAAAGATTATGGAAAAGAAAATTGAAGAAGAAAAAAAGATTTCAGTAAGTGAGAAATTAACAGCGTTACAAATTGCGCAAGCGATGGGAGGATTCGATGTTATGACAATAGCAAACAATGAAAAGTATCTTTCTGCCCTATTTAATAGAGCAGAAAGAATACTGAAATGGGCTAATTCTTATTGATAAGAGTTAAAATGCGGTCGGCAGTTTCTTGAATACTTTCAATGAGAGTTCCATTAAGCAAGCCTATTACCGTGAAATTTTTTTCTACATCGTCAGCAACCCAAATTATTTGGTCAACTAAAACTAAAAGTTTGCCACTATCTCTTTTGGTAAGTTCAATAAATTTGCTCATATCTTTCATGTTTTTAGTTAGTATTTCTGCAAATGTACTGTTTATAGTTTATAAGCAGTACATTGCTCTATATGTTGTATAAGAATGTTCTTTAGCATCCTTACAGACTTATTTTTGGAAAATATGTGACTAATAGTTTGCATATATCGTTGATTTTTAGTATATTTGGATAGTTAAAAATTTGACGTTATGAAAACTGATTTTACTCTTTTAACTCTCTATGAGAACTTTCCCGATGAAGAAAGTTGTATCAGGTATTTTGAGATGATGCGTTGGGGAGATAAGGTAATTTCTCCTTTTGACCCGACATCTAAAGTGTACAAATGTAGTAATGGGAAATACAAATGCAAGAATACTGGACGATACTTTGATGTAAAAACCGGAACTGCATTTGCTAAAACTAAGATGCCAATGAGAAAATGGTTTTCTGTGATGATGTTACTATTAACTCATACAAGAGGGATTTCTTCCTGCCAAGTTGCTTCAATATTAAAGATTAAGCAAAGAACAGCGTGGGGAATGATGCAGAAAGTTAGACAATATATGTCTATGGAAAACAACCATAAATTATCCGGTGAAGTAGAAATAGACGAAACATTTGTAGGTGGTAAAAACAAGAATCGTCACAAAGATAAGAAAGTAGAGAAATGTCAGGGACGTAGCTACAAAGATAAGACTCCTGTATTTGGCATTCGGGAAAGAGATGGCAAAATTATCGCTAAGGTTGTTCCCAATATTTATGGAGATACATTGCTTTCTATTGTAAACGAGTATGTAGAAGAAGGAAGCGTAGTCTATACAGACGGAGCAGGTTATCCGGGAATTAATATTAATTACGAACAAAGAGATGTAGACCATAGTAAACACTTTTACGGTACGACCTATGTTACTGATGAAGGAGAGATAATTGTTGTTAGTACAAATGGTATCGAAAATGTTTGGTCACATTTTAAGAGAATGATATTTGGGATATACTATCATGTAAGCAGAAATCACATGCAAGAGTACGTTGATGAATATATTTTCCGATTTAATACTCGAAATTTTACCGATTCTCAAAGATTTAATTTACTTTTGCGTAATGCAGCTTAGTTATGGGAAAGAAAAAGAAACAAGAAATAGACCTAAGTAACATTAAAACAGTGAGGTTAGAGATTAACTTTTCTGTTCCTAAAGAACAGTTCGATGAACTGCTCCGAAAGATGGCGCACATTGCGGAAGGGAAAACACCGGATCAAGTCGAAGATGAGAAAGATAAAGACAAGGAGGAAAAGAAGAAGGAGTAACAGTTTGTAATTTATGAAGTTATTCTTATATTTGCAGCGTATCATCGAATAGATGGTACGCTTTTTACGTATTATAGCCTAATCGCCATCGAACTACCACATTGACAGCAATAAGGCTATTTTGGAACTCACTTATGGGTGTATTGCGTTTATACGCCATATACTGGCGTAGACTTTTGCCTATAAGTGAGTAGGGTGTGGTAGCCCTCGATGGCGTTAGGCATTAGCTCTACGCCTTTTTCATATATATGCGTGAGGTGATGCTAACTAAATGGAAACATTATTATTTAGTATTAACCAATAAAACACAAGTGTATGAAAAAGATTATGATTTTACCAGTATCATTGTTATTGATGTCCTGTTCTTTTAGTTCTAAATCACAAAATTCAGAACAAGCATTACAAGATTCAATTAGAGTAGCTGATTCTATTGCTGCTGTTGAGGCTGCTGCATACGAAGCTGAACAAGCGGCAGCAGCGGCGTACGATGATGAAGTTCAAACTTCTAGCGGGTATTCTTCTGACCCCAATTTCAAACCCACTATTAGCCCTAATGGTAAGTATCATACAATAGATGGTAAAGCTAGGCAAATAGAATTTCAAGGTAGCTTAGAGCAAAAACAACAACTTGAAATGTTAGATGAATATGAAAGGAATCATCCTGAATACTAATCAAAATTACTTATATTATGGAAGAACAAGAAGATAAGCTATATTGTCCTAATTGTGGTAGCTCACAATTAACGGCAAATAAGAAAGGCTTTGGAGCAGGTAAAGCGGTAACTGGGGCTATATTAACTGGAGGCATAGGACTACTCGCAGGATTTATTGGGAGTGGCAATGTGAAAGTTACATGTCTTAAATGTGGGTGCAAGTGGAATCCGGGGCAACTTCGAACAACCCCACTTCCCAAATTAACGCCTGCACAAAGGAAAAAGAAAGCCGAAAATGAAGATAAAGATACAGCTATCGGTTGTGCTATTTTAATAGCTATAGTTCTTTTCTTTTGGATAATAATTGAGATAAGTTCGTAATTGTTTCTTTATTAAAAAATAAATTGCTATCTTAGCAGTCGAAAAAGAAACATGCTCTTTCCAGTTAACACCAACTAGAAAGAGCTTTTTTATTAACTAATTAAAATGCATATAGACGGTAGCTATAACTAAAAATTATAATAATAATTTGTGGTGTCGGTATCGTCTAAGTGCCAAAAACAAACGCTGATGAGAACAAGTAATCATGCTTTTCTCATCAGCGTATATTATGTTGGATTACAACTATTTCTTATCTTTTTTCTCGTCAGCTTTTGTTGCAGGCTTTTCCTCCGTTTTGCTTTCCGGATTGATAATACCCTTCACTGTTTCACCGATAGGAAGCTTGTCCAATACGCCAAGGCTCGGAGCTACTGTCTTTACTAATGTGTTCAGGAAATTGCTAGTTCCACCGTTTCCTCCGTCGAATACAGTGATATTTCCTAGGTTCATGTGTTCGAACGCCTTCACCTGTTCGCCGGCGATTTCCTTCCACTGGTCTACCATCTTATATTGGATAGCGATAGCTGGATTCGATTCAGCTGCTCTTACCATTGCTTCGAAACCTTCTGCTTCCGCAAGTAATGATTTCTTCTTACCTTCCGCTTCTGCTTCCAGTTTCAATTGGATAGCTTTTGCTTCCGCTTCGGCTTGTGCTAAAGTAGCCTTTGCGCGTGCTTCCGCTTCGCGGGTAATCTTTTCAGCGATGGCATTTGCTTGCAGGATAGCTTCCTGTCTGGCGATTTCCGCAGGAACAATCTTTTCAGCCTTCAATGAAGATTCCACTTTCCGTGCCTTAGCTTCTTCCACTTCCTTTTGCGCAATTTCGCGTGCAGTTTGTACGGCAGCTTCCGATTTTGCGGTAGCTTCACCTGCTTGCTTATCGGCATTAGCTTGTGTTACAGCTAGTTCAGCATTGGAAAGTGCTACCTCTTTCTGTGCGTCATTTCGTCCGATAGCAGCTTTCTTGGCAGCTTCCGCCTGTTTGATTTCCATATCCGAGTTTAGTTCGGCAACACGGCTTTCTTTTTCTGTATTTGCCTGCTCGATACGGATATTCTTTTCGGCTTCAGCCTTTGCTACTTGTGATTCTTTTTCTGCATTGGCAATGGCTACTTGTGAGATTCTGTCCTTATCTGCATTTGCAACGGAGATTTCCTGTAGTTTTTTGGTTTCTGCAATAGCAATATCCTGATCTTTGCGGGTTTCTGCTACTTTCGTTTCACGCTCCTTTATTTGATTGGCAATTTTGATAGCACCCAGCTTTTCCTGTTCTTCGATGTTAGCCTGTGCCTCGTTCAGTGCTTTACTTTCAGCTTCCTTACCTAAGTTGACAATGTAGTTGGCAGCGTCGCGAATATCACTGATGTTGATGTTCATCAGATACAAACCGAATTTGCGAAGTTCAGTATCAATATTATCTTTCACTTTAGCCAGGAACTTATCCCGGTCAGAATTTAATTCTTCGATAGTCATATCGGCGATCACCATACGCATCTGACCATATACAACATCAGTAATTAAGTTCTGCTTGTCATCCATCGTCAGACCCAGCATACGTTCTGCGGCATTCTGCATCACTTCGGGATCTGTGCTGATGGCTACGGTGATTGTAGTCGGCACATCTACACGAATATTCTGAGCGGATAGCGCACCGGTCAGTTTACATTCGATCTGCATGGGTTTCATGGACAGGAATTCGTAGCCTTGAATAATAGGCCATACGAAGGCTGCACCACCGTGGTATAGTTTTGCCGACTTTTTATCTCCTCCCGTTTTACCATATACGACGAGTACCTCGTCACTCTTACATTTGCGGTAACGGGAAAGGATACCAATGAAGGTAAGCAAAATGACTGCCACTAATATAGCAGCCATTATCAACATTTCTTGTGTCATAAAATTATGTATTTGAATAGTTATTGAATGAACAGTGTTCCGTCTTTGTAACTGGTGATGATTGTTCGGTCTCCAGTCTGGTATGTTTTTCCGGATTCGGAGATGACGTCTACTTCACGCATGGCTCCGTCCCGGGTGGTCTGTACAGTATATTTGCTGTCGCTTTGCTTGAAGTAGATGGTACATTCTCGTCCCACAAGTTGATCTGTCTGTTCAGAATGATTCACTTGTTGCAGTTGATAAGCTTTCTTATAGAGAAACCACACAGCGAGAACAAAGAAAAGACCCACCAGAATTCCGATGACATAACTTTGAATTTCAGTGTTTCCCGCTAAATACATGTACCAGCCGAATCCGATTCCAAAATGAGTTAGTCCTTTAAAAGAAACTACGCTACTGATGTCAGCATCTACGTCTACATCTGCATCTATGTCTCCGAAAAAGATGGATAGAACGAATTGGATTACAAATATTCCTGTTGTCACAAGGGCAATAATAAGGAAAATGGTACTACTCATAATTGTGAGGTATTAGTGAATCATGATTATTTTGTTCTCCAAATATACAGGTTTATGCGAATTATACAAAGATAAATGAGATAAAATGACTACTTTTGCGCGCGAAAACCCTAAAAAAGAGGAATTAGCGTGCAAAGGTATTTTATTTATTTGGCTTACGACGGAACCAACTATCACGGTTGGCAGATTCAACCGAATGGGATTAGTGTGCAGGAATGTCTGATGAAGGCATTGTCTACCTTTCTGCGTCGCGAAATTGAAGTAATAGGAGCAGGCCGGACGGATGCGGGAGTGCATGCCTCTCTGATGGTTGCTCATTTTGATTCCGATGAACTGTTGGATACTACTTCTGTTACTGATAAATTAAATCGTCTGCTACCTCCCGATATTTCCATTTATCGTGTTTGCCGGGTTCGGCCGGATACCCATGCCCGTTTTGATGCGACTGCGCGAACTTATAAATATTATGTGACGACATCGAAATATCCTTTTAACAGGCAATATCGCTGGCGTCTTTATAACCAGTTGAATTATGAACGCATGAACGAAGCAGCGCGTATCCTTTTCGAGTACAACGATTTTACGAGTTTCAGTAAACTTCATACGGATGTAAAGACCAATATTTGTCATATCACTCATGCAGAATGGACGCAGGAAGAAGATGCTACCTGGGTGTTTACCATTCGTGCCGACCGTTTCTTGCGGAATATGGTGCGAGCCATTGTAGGCACGCTCATTGAAGTGGGACGCGGGAAACTGACTGTTGAAGGTTTCCGGCGGATTATAGAACAGCAGGACCGTTGCAAAGCCGGGACATCTGCTCCGGGGCAAGCCCTGTTTCTGGTCAACGTGGAATACCCGGAAAGTATATTTGAATGTGATGACCAGCAATCATCTATAACTGGCGAACCGTCTGTCGCTGATAACTTATAATTGGTAATTAGTAAATAATAAATATTCTCATGTGGTTATTATTAGCATTCCTCTCGGCTACTTTGCTGGGCTTTTATGATGTATTCAAGAAGAAATCGTTGAAAGATAATGCAGTACTTCCTGTTTTGTTTCTAAATACATTCTTTTCCAGTCTCATCTTTCTACCGTTTATCCTGATATCCGTTTATCAACCGGACTTGTTGGGAGGAACAATATTCAATGTTCCCGTTGCTGGTTGGGAACAGCATAAATATATTATCATCAAGTCGTTCATCGTATTGTCTTCGTGGATATTCGGATATTTCGGAATGAAACATTTGCCCATAACCATTGTAGGACCTATCAATGCCACCCGTCCGGTGATGGTGCTCGTGGGAGCTATGCTGGTATTCGGTGAACGATTGAATCTCTATCAATGGATTGGTGTGATGCTGGCCATTGCCTCTTTCTTTATGTTGAGCCGTTCGGGAAAGAAAGAAGGAATTGATTTTAAGCATAACAAATGGATCTTTTTTATTGTACTGGCTGCCATTACAGGTGCTATCAGCGGATTGTATGACAAGTATCTGATGAAGTCTCTGAATCCGATGCTGGTACAATCCTGGTATAATGTTTATCAGGTGTTTATTATGTGTCCTATTCTGTTATTGCTTTGGTGGCCTAAAAGAAAGTCTACCACCCCGTTTCGCTGGGACTGGACGATTATCCTGATCTCCATTTTCCTTTCTGCTGCCGATTTTGTTTACTTTTACGCATTAAGTTACGACGATTCGATGATTTCTATTGTTTCGATGGTTCGTCGGGGAAGTGTGGTTGTTTCTTTCACTTTCGGTGCGCTTTTCTTCCGTGAAAAGAATTTAAAAAGCAAAGCGATTGACCTTATACTGGTGTTAATCGGAATGATATTCTTATATTTGGGGTCTAAAAGTTAAAACAGTTACACAAGACTGTTTGTCATAGGTTAAATAAGATAGATATGAAAATAAATAAACTTGTTATTACTATATTCTTCTCTGCTGTCGGACTTTTTGTTTCGACTGCTCTTCAGGCACAAGAGGCCAAAACGTTGTTTGTGAATATGCCGGATTCTCTAAGTCCCTTGCTTACAAAAGTGAATCGTGAAGATTGCATAGACTTTCTGGAAAGTAAGATGAAAGCGCAAGTAGAAAACCGTTTTGGCAAGAAGTCGGAGATGACTGATCTTGGTAAAGACTATATCCGTATGCAAATGTCAGTTCAATCGACCTGGCAGATGAAAGTGTTGGCATTAAATGATTCAACGAACGTAATCTGTACAGTCTCTACTGTTTGTGCTCCTGCCTGTGATAGCAGCATCCATTTCTATACGGACGACTGGAAACCGCTTACAACATCTCTCTTTATTACCCTGCCCCTGATGGATGATTTTCTGAATGCTCCCGATTCAGCAGGAGTTTATGAGTTTGATGAAGCACGCCGTTCGGCAGATATGCTATTGATGAAAGCCGATTTTAATAAAGAAAATACGGAACTGACACTTACGTTAACAACCCCCGACTATATGTCAAAAGAAACAGCAGAGAAACTGAAACCGTTTCTCCGCCGCCCTGTAGTCTACCATTGGAAAAATGGAGCATTCTCAATTTAATAAGCATTCGTTGATGAACGCTATCATTTCCGGTGTATTTGCTTCCACACTTTGAAGTAATTTGAATTGTGCTTTGGTGCGAACGAGGTTATGTTCCGGATATTTGATTTTATAATAAGTATCTCCGTTGATATAATCTGCCAGGAACCGTACACACTGCATGTATGGGAATAAAGCCGCCGCATAAGGAAGATTCTCAATCTCGATCTGAGTCAGGAATGATTTGGCTCCTTTCAGATAGCCCTTGGTAAATGCTTTGAATATTTCCATATTGAAGTTTACACGATCAAGGTCTTTGTCGTCTTCATCACCTGTGTTGGCACCTGTACGTAAGAAGTCACCATAATCGGAGAATATAAAGCTAGGCATTACCGTATCCAGATCAATGACACAAAGCACTTTACCATCCTCGTCGAACATCATGTTATTCACTTTCGTATCGCAATGGCAAACGCGTTTGGGAAGTTTCCCTTCACGATATAAACGTTCAGCCTTACACATTTCATCTGCGCGTTTCTCTATTTCATCCAGATAGTACTTCACTTCTGCTACCCGTCCGGCAGCATCCTTCGCAACGGCTTCATGTAGTTGTTTGAGACGGAACTCCATGTTGTGGAAATCGGGTATGGTTTCACCCAATGTTTCCGGAATATCGGCCAGCATAGCCTGGAAGTTACCGAAGGCTTCTCCTGCATAATTGGAATATTCGGGATTTACCGTCTCATACGTTTTTGCACGTGGGATGAATACCATCACACGCCAATAACTGTCACCGTCAAACCAGTATGTTTTACCTTCTTCTGTTTCGAGGAAACTCAACACCTTGCGGTCTATATCCGATTCTCCGGCTTCCGTCAGTTTCTTGCGAATGTGATTGGTAACAGCGCTAATATTGGATTGAAGCATTTCTACATTCTGGAAAATGGCATGATTGATGCGTTGCAAAACATAGTCGGGAGCATCTGCTTCTTTGGTGTTTACTTTATAAGTGTCGTTGATAAGTCCTGCACCCAAAGGTTTGATTTCTTCTATCGTACCTTGGACTTTAAATTTAGCTACGATGCTAGATAAATCTTTCATGTTTTTTTTCTTTAAAAATTTATACTAAGGTTATCGATAATCATATTTAGCAGCTTCGTTGGCCTGGTTAGCCGAGCGAACGGGTACTAATGTGAAGCCCCACTGGTAATCACGGTTAGCCGGGATCTGGTGGAAAGGTTCCGGGCGAGCACCCCAACTGTCATATCCGCCTACTCCTTGTTGCTTCATATCTACACAAACCTCAACGAAATCTCTGGGAGTGATGTCGTTGACATGATGCATTCTCCGTAATACGTTGCGGGCAGCGTTCTCATCGTGATTGGCAACCTCTTCCGGGCTGAAGTTATTCCATTGGTAAGGGTGGGGCAGAGCTTCTTCAGAGTCAAAGTCTTCGATAGAGTTGCGCAAGGCATTGAAACCGATAAGACTGTCCGCTACCAACACCAGGCCGTTTCCTGTATTAGGAGATAAAGCGATCCAACGGGTATCAGTGTGATGTCCGTTTTCCTGTGGACGCACATAGTTGAAGTACATTTGATCCGCTGTTGTCTTATATACGCCAACGAGCGTTCCGTGATTGCGGTCGATATAATTCTCTTCCGGGCCACGGCCAAAGTATTGTACATTGTTCATCTGTGCCGGCAAGCGGAAACGCACACCGATACGGGGGACTTCCAGTTTGGAGGCAGCCTTACGGGCAGCATCACTTCCGGGGGTAAATGTAGCCATGCGGGTAGCTTCGGAAACTTCTGTTTCTGTAGGCTGCATATCCGTTGATGTGAATTTGGCATTTACGTTAACTATTCCGTTCGGATAGATTTTGTAAGTGACAACATACAAGTTGCCGGCAGCCAGTAAGTAGGTTACATTTAAGGAGACTGCTTTATCTTCTGCTGTCATGGTGGCATCCGTTATGCGGAAGTTTTTGCTTGATTGTTTCCATACCTGCAAACGTTTAGGAGTGCTGTTACCATAGTCATTATCATTAGGAGCACGCCAGAAGTTAGGCTGAATACCAAATCCGTCTTTGAAATATTCTGTACCATCTACTTTATACGAGGTTACTAATCCGCTATTCTTGTTGAATACAAAGTTTACTTTGGAGGAAGAAACGATTAATTCATCTCCTTGAATCGTTGTTTTCAATGCCGGACCGTTTGCTTTATATATACTCTTCTCTGCCTGGATAGGAAGTTGGAACTGGTCGTATGCAATTTCATATCCGGTTGGAATCAACGGTTCAGGCTCTGTGGTTGTTACACTGAAGTTGACAAAATATTCTGTTCCCGGTTGGGCTTTCAGACCATTTACCGGTACGGTGAATTCTTTAGAGGCTTGCGGAGCAATATCCAAAGATACTTTTCCACCTTTTATTGTCTTTCCGTTAGCAAGTACATTGTAGTGAATCTGATATTTTTTCAGGTTAGTGAAATAGAAACGGTTGGTGATTTTGAATATACCGGCTGCGGCATCTACTGCTTCAAAACCTACATTCTGATGTACATATTTCACTTCAGCCATTGCCGGATGCGGACCACGATCCGGATTGACAAGACCGTTGCAGAGGAAGTTACCATCGCTAGGTGCGTCTACGCCGAAGTCACCTCCGTAGGCCCAGTATTCTCTTCCATTCTTATCTTTTTGGAGAAGACCTTGGTCTACCCAGTCCCAGATATATCCACCTTGGAGATTCGGATATTTGTAAATTGCCTGCCATTGTCCCCACAGGTTTCCCGTGGAGTTTCCCATGGCATGTGCATACTCCGAAGGAGCTACAGGACGGTCGCTACCATTCTTTCCGATATTTTCCAGCCAGTCGGCACCCGGATATTGCGGAACATACATATCGGAGTTCCATTCCCATTGAGCACGTTCGTAGTTGACCGGACGATCCATCAGATCTTTGTCTGCCTCTTTCAACCACAAATAAGTCTGATAGAAATTATATCCGTTTCCGGCTTCATTTCCCAGCGACCAGAATGTAACGCTCGGATAATTCTTATTACGTTCAAACATATTGATGGTACGATCCATGTGCGGTTTCAGCCATTCGGGATTGTTACCCAGTGAACCGCCTTTCCGGAGATCATAATACATTCCGTGGCTTTCCACGTTGGCTTCATCATATACATAAAGTCCGTATTCATCACAAAGCTCATAGAAACGGCGGTCTTGCGGATAGTGGCAAAGGCGTACACTGTTTAAGTTATGTTGTTTCATCAGTTCGAAGTCACGGCGCATTAAATCCTCTGTAACATAATGACCTGTTGACGGATTATGTTCGTGGATATTTACCCCTTTCAGTTTCAGAGGCTGACCGTTGATGAATAAGCAGACATACGGTTTTCCGTTAGCAGCCTTCTGTTCGATAGGCTTGATCTCAATCCGGCGGAATCCTACATTGAAAGGAATGATTTCATTGATTTTGCCATTCTCTTTTACTGTCATCAACAGTTTGTATAGATTCGGATGTTCGGAGGTCCATGTGCTGACATCTGTCAGATTCTTATCGAAAGAAAGTGTACGTACTTCGTTCGATGGAATATAGGCTGTCTTCTCTTCAGTAGCTACAACTTTTCCTTGTGCATCTAATAGTTCATAAACTAATGTAAGATTAGTTGCAGCCTTTTCGTGATTTCTCAAATCGACATTTAAACCGAAGATTCCATTTTTGTAACTGTCGTCCAGCGTAGACTTAATTCGGAAATCTTTGAGAGCTGCTTTAGGCTGTGAATACAGAAAAACATCGCGTTCAATACCACTCATACGCCAGAAGTCTTGACATTCAAGATAGGAACCGGTGCTCCAACGGAGAATTTTAACTGTAAGTACGTTCTTTCCCGGCTTCACGTAATTGTTGATAAGAAATTCTGCCGGATTCTTGGAGTCTTCGCTATATCCTACTTCTTGTCCGTTGATATATACATATACGCCGGACTTAGCTCCTGCCAAATGCAAGTAGATATCCCGCCCGTCCCAGTCTGCCGGAATATCGATGTCCCGGCGATAAACTCCTACCGGATTGGCTTCGGGAAGAGTAGGAGGTTGTGGATTGCGCGGTTTGAATTCATAACCATGATTGGTGTAGATGGCTATTCCGTGTCCTTGTACTTCCCAGTTGCCGGGCACCTGAATATCATCCCACGAATCTGTATTGGTGTTCGGATCGGTAATGTTTTCGGGAAGTTTTTTATAAGAGTCTACAAAGTAGAATTTCCAGGTTCCGTTCAGCAAGCGGTAATACTTGCTTCGTTCGAACTTGCCACTCAAGGCATCAGCGCGATTGTTGTATGTCATAAAAGAAGTACGTGGATACTCTTTGTTAACTTCAACTACCTGCACGTCCTGCCAATAAGGTTTCACGGCTTTCTCAGCCATTGTACTAAGTGTTGTCAGGGAAAATATTCCCATGAAAATGCCTGTTAATAAGTTGGGGGTTGGTCGAAATTTCATGTTTCTCAATATTGGTTTTTCATTTCTTTTTTATTTTACTTTAATATGATCGAATCCTTCTCCATATACTCCAATGACAGCACTTTGCGATACAAATGCATTCGGGTCTATGTCTTTTATTAACCGGAAGATGATAGGCGATTCCCTTTTCTTGGCTAATACAAACATCATCTTAACTTCTCGTCCTGTATAAAAGCCGGTTGCATTGATAATCGTTACTCCCCGGTGTGGGTATTCGTTAATATGCCGTCCTATTTCTTCATATTTGTTGGATATGATAAAGAACTGTACGGATTGACGGGCGCTATTCACTACCTGGTCGAGAACGAAACTACAAATATAAAGAGTTACAAACCCATACACCACTTTTTCCCAGTCTTTTAAGACAAAATAACTGGAAGAAATGATAATCATATCGCAGATGAGCACGACTCTTCCTAATGTGATGTCCCGGTATTTGTTGATGATGGCTGCAATAATATCTGTACCTCCCGTACTTCCATTAGCCGAAAAAGCAACACCTATGCCGCCTCCACAGAAGGATGCTCCGATGACACATGCCATAAAGGGCTGGTCGTGGAGAAGCCCGAAACCTGCCGTCAATTTTTGAATGACGGACAGAAAGAAGGTGAGGGTAAATACACCAAAAATAGTTTTGATGCAAAACTTTAGTCCCAGCAACTTGAGGGCCAGTAGTAGCAAGAAGAAGTTGATGCTGAAGTACGTATATTGTACCGGAAAACCTGTGGCCCAATATACGATAGAAGCAATACCCGGTACTCCCCCGGTGGTGATATCGTTAGGCAACAGAAAAACGGTCCAACCGATACCATACAAAATCATGCCGATGGCAATCATTACATAATCTCTGGCTTCACGGATAATGCTTTGCTTAGAAGGCTTTGGAATAGCTGTTTTCATAAACGTGATTATGATAATCTATAAAATGTTCAAACACGAACCCATGAATAATCCGGCTTTAGAGGAGAAGCCGGATTGGTTCATTATGCTCGTGCTAAAAGGAAATATGCTGTTTTATTTTGCAAAAGCGTGACGGTAGCCTTGTACTTTATTCCATCCGCCGCGAGTGAAGTCGGGTACTTCTACCGGAGCTGAATTGTTCTCGATAGAAAGTCTGGTAAGTTCAGCCATGCAACACCATTCTGCCAGGTCATAAACGTCCATATCCAATGGCAGTCCATTCTGCAAGCAATATGCCAGACGGTAGTCCATGATAAAGTCCATACCACCATGTCCACCTACTTTCTTGGCTGTTTCTTCCAACTCTATATGAATAGGATCTTTATATTTATCCATCAAGGCTTTTTTTACGTTTTCAGGTACAGAACCATGTGCATTCAGATTCTCATGATTAGGCACATCTTTTGAATCAACTTGTGAAGGTCGCAGGCAATATTCTTCAATCGGATATTTGCTTGCGTAACCATCGGCTCCCACTATCTGATACATACGGCTGTATGGGCGTGGAGTCATTACGTTGTGCTGAATCAACATTGTTTTACCGTTCTCTGTGCGAATCAGGGTAGAAGTCTGGTCACCATTCTGGAAGTCAGTCACCTCTTCTCCTGTTTGTTTCTTAATATAAGCCGGTCCGTTGACAGCTTTCGTATCCATCGATACCAATGTTTTCATGCGGTCACCACGGTGGATATTAAGTACCTGACAAGCAGGGCCCATGCCATGGGTAGCATATACATCACCGCGGTGTAGATGATTATAATCCATTCGCCAGTTATTCCAGTATTCAGGCCAGAAATCTTCCAGATTATGGATATATGAACCTTCTACATGAAGTACTTCTCCGAATACGCCTTGTTGTGCCATATTTAAAGAAGTCAGTTCAAAGAAGTCATATACGCAGTTTTCGAGCTGCATACAATGCTTACGTGTCTTTTCGGAAGTATTGATTAGCTGCCAGATTTCATCCAGTGTCATGGCGGCAGGAACTTCGATAGCTACATGCTTACCGTGTTCCATGGCATAAACACCCATTGCTGCATGATGTTTCCAGTCGGTGGCTATGTATACCAGATCAATATCGTCCCGTTCACAAAGTTGCTTCCATGCCTCTTCCGAGCCACTGTAAGAAGCAACTTCAGGAAGTCCGGCATTCTTCAAAATTTCTTGTGATTTTTCAACACGTTCGGGAAGCAGGTCGCATAATGCTACAATCTTAGTTCCCGGGATATGGGTCCAGCGTACCACGGCACCAGGACCACGCATTCCTAATCCGATGAAACCGACACGAACGGTATCAATTTTAGGAGTAACGAGTTGGATTACATCTTCTTGTCCGGCAGGGCGGGCAGGAGTTTCTACTTTGATAGGAGTAAAGGCTTCGGGAGCCTTTGGTTGTAGAGTACAACTGGTGTGCCAAGTTAACAAAGCCAAGCCGATAGCCGTGACTGTAAATAGTTTCTTCATCATATTTTAAAGTTTTTAATAGGGGTTATTCGATGTTTTTCATTTACGTGTCAAAAATAGTAATTAATTAGCCAACTATTTATATTTATAATCGATATTTTCATCATAAAAGTTTCTATTATGAGGTAAAAGATGAGTCTGACTTTTTCTACCTGATTTTGTGTAGGCTTATGTGATGTCAAATACATATAAAAGACATGCCATAAAAAGGCTCTTCCTAAAAAGAAGTCACCTTTTTAGAATTGCTTAACGTTTACTGCTCCTGTTGGGGTAAACTACCTACTTCGTCTGTACTTCTGATAGAACCTAGTATTTGTATTTTTTCCAGGCTCCCCTGGTGAAATCCGGTATTTCTACTGCCATGCTCTTATTCAGTACAGATTTTTCACTTAGTTCTGTGATACACGACCATTCGGCTGCATCGTATACATCCATATCCAGTGGAAGCCCGTTGCGCAGACAATGAATAAGGCGGTAATCCATAACATAATTCATTTCATTGGGTAGGCCTCTGCGATGTGCTTCTTCGCCAATGGTTGCGTTAAAAGGATGTTTATAGCGTGCCATCATTTTTTCTAGCAGTTCTCCTTCAAGTGGAGTGTCTCCATTAGGATCTAGGGCGATACAGGGGACAGGGTATTTTTGGGCGAATCCCAGTGTGCCGCATACTGTTTGAAGGCGGCTGTAAGGACGTGGGGTGGATATGTCGTATTGAAGCATGATTGTCTTCCCTTTGAGCGTGTGGATAAGAGTGGTGTTTACGTCTCCCAATTGATATTTCTGGTGGGCTTCCGGTGAATATTCGCCGAATAGTCTGCGGGCATACTCGCTCATTCCTGCCTGATGAGTAGACATGGACACGAGATATTCCATTCTGTCACTGCGATGAATATCCAGTATCTGGCAGGCGGGGCCCAACCCATGAGTGGGATAAGGGTTGCCTGTATGTTCGATGCTGTATCTTTTTCCCCAATGGTTGTGATAGCCGCCTTCGCTCTCTTCGGCAAAGTACATTGAACGAAGATCGTGAATGTAGGTTCCTTCTACATGCATGATTTCTCCGAACAATCCTCGTTGGGCCATGTTGAGAGTCATTAGTGCAAAGGGATCATAACAACAATTTTCGAGCATGATGCAGTGTCGCCTGGTTTTTTCTGCAGTGTCTACCAATTGCCAACATTCTTCCACGCTCATAGCAGCCGGAACTTCAATAGCTACATGTTTATTGCATTCCATTGCGAAAGTTGCCATTGGAGTATGCATTAACCAGTCGGTGCAGATGAATATTAAATCTACTTCATCCGATTCGCACATCTTCTTCCATCCCTCCACTCCGGTATATCCGGTGGCTTCGGAACGGTCGGCTTCTTTTAATAGTTGTTGGGCCTTACTTAGATTTCCTTCTCTTATTTCACAAAGAGCTTTGATTTCTACTCCTTCAATTTGCAGATAACGTTGTAAGGTGAGCAATCCTCGATTGCCCAGTCCTATAATCCCGATGTGGACAGTGGGGATAGGGGGATGTGCTAGTCGGAGTACATGCGATTGTACCGGAGAATTTTGGCTCAGTCTGAAAACTTGGGGGATTGCGTTAAAATTCTTATTTTTGCATCAT
>OGHI01000605.1_pt1 | contig 20997 bp, 18 predicted proteins | sample 1571501 | NCBI WGS metagenome assembly OGHI01 (sample SAMEA2581962, study PRJEB24529) | metagenome | biome: Human gut stool | place: China | collected 2011
GAGATCTACACTCTTCCCCTACCCGACGCTCTTCCGATCTCCTCGTCGCCCGCGCGCTTTCCCGTATTCGTAACGTTGACTTTAACCGTATATTCCCCTTGCGTACGCTGCCGCAACGGAGATACTTCCAAATCGGAATAGGCAAACGTCGTATAGCTCAGGCCGAAACCGAACGGGTATAGCTCGCCGATGACGCGTGTCGCGCCCGAACCGTTGGGACCGGATTTCGGCTGGCTGCCATGCGAACCGGGTTTGAAAGGGAAGTTCAGCTCTATCTGTCCCACACTCTTCGGGAAAGTCACCGTCAGCTTGCCGCCCGGATTATGCTCGCCAAACAAAGTCTCCGCAATCACCGTTCCTCCCTGACAACCGGGGAACCACGACTCCAAGATGGCGGGAATATAAGCATTCGCCCAATTGACGGTGAGCGGCTGGCCGTTTATCAACACCAGTATCACCGGCTTTCCCGTCGCATGCAATGCCTCAAGCAATTGCTGTTGGCGTCCCGGCAAGTCGAGCGAAGTACGCGAACGGCTTTCCCCCGTACGATACTCGTCCTCACCCAGTACGGCAATGACTACGTCGCTTTCACCGGCTTTCGCCACCGCCTCGGCGATGCCTCGCTTTTCCCGCTCATTCATGGGTACGGGCAATATCTCCGTGGCCGGCCAGCCAGCGTCCACAATATCACAACCTTTGGCATAATCCACTTCGGCAACGCCTTTCAGATAAGCGCGCAGGCCGGCCAGCACGGTAACCGTCTCCAGTCCGTTAGGGCCGTAACGGCTGGTCATGAAATTATCCTCATCAGCCAACGGACCTGTCACCAGCACTTTCTTTATCCGCTGTTTATCCAGCGGAAGAATATTATTCTCATTTTTCAGAAGCACGAGAGCCTGTTGCTGCATCTCCTTCACAAAATCCATATTCCGGTCTGCCCCGCCTACGTTATCGGCGGCTTTCGTATCGGTCACATAAGGCCGGTCGAACAGTCCCAAACGGAATTTCACCCGCAGCACTTCCGACACACGCTTGTCTATCGTAGCCATTGAAATCTTCTTTTCTTCCAGCAACCGGCGGATGGGCAGAATAAAATCGGAAGGCGGAGTAAAGTGGGTGCGCACATTCAAACCAGCTTCCAGCACCTGACGTACCGCCTCATCATAAGTATCCGCCACATGATGCTTGGACTCTACAAACTCCACGGCCTGGCTGTCGCTCACCACATATCCGTCGAAACCGTATTCCTCGCGCAGCAACTCTGTCAGAAAATAATAGCTGGCGGACACGGGCACACCGTCCCAATCGTTATAGCTGCTCATCACTCCCATAGGATGCGAGTTCTGAATAACTTTCTTAAAGGGATACAGGAAAAGTTCGTGCAACTCACGCGGAGCAACGTGCGGGTCGGTACGGCAATGCCCGTCACGACCGCCTTTGGGGACGCTGTAAACCGCATAATGCTTCAAGGTGGCGGCTACCCCCTGCGACTGAATACCGTTCACCATTTCCGTTCCCAGAGCCGCTATCAGAAAAGGTTCTTCTCCATAACACTCCAATGTACGTCCCCAACGCGGATCACGTACTACATCCAGTATGGGAGCGTACACATTGGTGTATCCCAACGCTTTCGCCTCCTGCCCGGCGATGACGCCGGCACGACGTACAAGCTCTTTGTTCCAGGTACTTCCGATTGCGATAGGGGCCGGCAACGGAGTGGCTTTGGTGTGATTCAGTCCGTGAATACCCTCATCCGTGAAGTCAACGGGAATCCCCAAACGGGTTTCCTCCACAAACCAGCGTTGCACGGTATTGACAGCCTCGGCATGGTTGCTGAAAGGATACAATAAATCGGGAACCAGCGCGGACTTCTTTCCCACGCCATTCAGCATCTCATCGATATTCGCGATGCCGTCTTTCCATATTTCATTTTTCCAGCCGGCAACGGGCAGGGAGTCCTTTAGTACGCGCCCGTAGCCGTAAAGGGTTGCCAACTGGCAGGTTTTCTCCTCCACAGACATTTGGGAGAGCAGGTCGGCCACCCGCTTTTCAACAGGTTGGGAAGGGTCTTCGTAAATATCCTTCACCCCGTTCTTGTTGAAATCAATCCAACCTTTCCGATACATTTTCTTGTTTTGCGCCTGCACATTGCCGACGAGTCCCAGACACAGGACGGAAATACCGATAATCAGTTTGTGTTTCATGTATAAAATCAATATAAATAATTAAAGTTCGAATAATTCCGCATACCGGGTTTCAATAAAGGCATCCAGCTCATTGTAGAGCGACCGCATCGCTTTCATATCCGCCCTGCCTCTCTTGCGCCATTCTTTCAACACCGTCCCGGCACGCCGGAACACCTCATCCTCCACCGGAGCCAGCAACTGCATATATCCGTTCTTATCGGCATTGTAAAGCCTTTCCCAATTCATATAGCGGTCGCTGCCCATACCTTGCCCGTAAGAGAAAACATCTCCCGCCAGTATCACCGACCAATTGCCCAAAGGAGATACTTTCTCCGCTTCGTCGCGGAGCAGAAGCCTCGGCAAAGCCTCATCCGCCCCTTTCACCCAGACGGGCATTGCCACTCCGGTGGGCGGATACCCCAGGACAGTCCACATCGTAGTGAGCTCGGGACGTTCACCCTTTTTCACTCCCTGCACCACAACCGAACTGGCCGTACTGCCGCGCGCAATGAAATCCTGGTCTACAAACCACCCTGTTGTCTTAGGACGGTTGAAATCCCCGCTTTTCAGGTCGATTCCCAAAAGCGGATTGGCGAAAGAGCGGGAAAGTTCCCTGAATATCCATTGCGGCGTAATCTGTCCCGTAGCCGAAGCCGGCATCAGCAGCTTATCCTCCTGCATGAAGCGGACATAGCCCGCCCCCTCGTTCACCTTGCCTGAGAAAGAGAAGTTGGTACGTGCAATATACCCGCAAGGCGCATCCTTAGGGTCGTTGGCATCGTACATCACATACTTATGATAATCCACCTCGAACATGGCGGCACCCCCTTCGGCATCAATTACACCGAAGTTAGCTTCTATCAGGCTGGGCTTGGACAGCGTATCGAGAAATTGACGGAAATCCTTCACCGTAGCGCACACTTCCAACGCACGCCGCATTACCCGTCCGTTGGCCTCTCCGCGCTCCTCACCGGGTTTCACCTCGACCAAGTTATAAGACTGCGTATTCATAACGGAGAACCCCGCGGCGTTCGTACCTATCCACACATCCGTCGGATTATCTTCCACACTGTTGACAACGGCTACAAACGGATAGCGCCCGCCGGAGAAATATCTCACGCTGTTTTGCGGAAAGTCCGTATCGCGGTTCTTCCACAGCAAGGGGCGTCCGTCGGGAGTAACCTTGCCGGAGATTACGGCAGATGTACAGGCGGAAAGCGGTCCGGCGCTTCCCAAAGATATAACGACAGCAATCAGAGCGAATAAAGTCCGTTTCATAGCAAAGAAGTTTTACCGTTAGTTTCGACAAAGATAAAAAATCAATCCGGATTAGTACGCCATACCGTTCAAAATACCTACAAATAGCGATTGCAGTTCTCGAAGAAAAGCCGTTACTTTGCGCCCGAAACATAGAGTAGAAAGGAATAACTTACAATGAATGAACAACATAAATACCGGGCAACGGACAAGATGAGCGACCTCATCTGCGATAACTACTCCTTATTAATGGTGATGAGCCGCTTCGGTTTGTCGCTTGGATTCGGAGACAAGAGCGTAAAGGACGTCTGTGAAGCCCAGAATGTAGACTACCGCACTTTCCTCGCCGTAGCCAATTTCATCAGCGAGGAGCAATACTCTTACAGCGCGGATGATGATTCATTCTCTATTCCGGCGCTTATGGATTATCTGAAACGCGCGCACGCCTACTTTCTCGACTTCAACCTGCCTGCCATGCGCCGCAAACTGATAGAGGCCATAGACTGCTCCAGAGATAATGACGTGGCCTACCTCATCCTCAAATTCTTTGACGAATACGCCAAAGAAGTGCGCCGCCACATGGAATACGAAAACGAGGCCGTCTTTACGTACGTAGAGCAATTGCTGCAAGGCAGGCTGTCCGACGAATACAACATCGCCACTTTTGCCAGCAAGCACAACCAGATAGACACCAAACTGAAAGAACTGAAAAATATCATCATCAAGTACTATCCGGAAAAAGAAAACAATAATCTTCTGAACGCCGTCCTGTTCGATATCTTCAACTGTGAACAAGACCTCGCGTCGCATTGCCAGGTAGAAGACTATATGTTTGTTCCCGCCGTAGCACAAATAGAAAAAAGACTGAAAGATGAACAATAATATTTCTCTGAAAATAGTTGTTGCGGAAACTTCGGTCATTGTACGAAGTGGTCTTGCGGCAGTACTCAAACGCATTCCCAACCTGAACGCGCACCCCATCGAGGTGTCGTCACCGGAAGCATTGCAGAACTATATCCATCTGCACACTCCCGACATTGTAATCGTAAATCCGACTTTCGGCGGCTGGTTCGACCTGCCTTCCTTCAAGACAGACCATACCAGAAACAGCATCAAATACATCGCATTGGTATGTTCCGTCATCGACAACAACGCTCTGAAAGAGTATGACGAAAGTATCGCCATTTGTGACGATATCGAAGTAATCACCGCAAAAATCAACCGCCTTCTCCATACCGAAGAGGAAGATGAAAAAGACAGCGAACAGGAAACGCTCAGCCAACGCGAAAAGGAAATCATCACTTGCGTCGTAAAAGGAATGACCAACAAGGCGATTGCCGACAAACTGTATCTGTCCATCCATACCGTCATTACCCACCGCCGCAACATTGCGCGCAAACTGCAAATACACTCTCCCGCAGGCCTCACCATCTACGCCATTGTGAACAAGCTGGTGGAACTGAGCGATATTAAAGACACCTTATAAATTCCCTGTCAACCTTTCTTCCGTACAACCTGCCGCGAAAGAAGAGCCCCGAGTCCCTTTCCAACCCCGTCTTCCCCCAGGAGAAAAGCATGCCGGCCTGCCGACCGAGCTTCATCTCCAGCCTAAAGATACATATCTTCAGCGTAGAGATACGCATCTTTACCCTGAAGATGTACATCTTTAAGCTGAAGATAAAGCTTACTCCGTACCTTAGCACCCTTTCCCGGGCAACTCCGGCCGTTTTGGCAAGCACCCCTGACGGCCTTCTCCCTATCTTCACTCCGGCAGGTATCTCCGCTTCGTCCGCCATAAAGCAAATCCCCGCTTCACGATATCACATCGGAAAGCGGGGATCCTTTTATCTTCATAAAAGTGGTTACGTAATTATGACTAACTAATTCATTCTTTAAATCTGATGTTGCAAAGATACGGCATCGCGCCCAATGCCGCAATCACCCGATATAGGTATAATAAAGAACGCCAGTCATTATAAATAGGTAACACCATCGTTTCAATCACGCGTTTGCATAGCTGTGCATGCCGCCCAGGATGTAATTCACTCCGAAATAGGTCATCAACACCGTAAGAAAGGCCGCAATCATATAGATGTGAAAGAACAACGGTCTGCGGAAAGCGGGCAGGCTCTTCGCATGAAACGCCATTCCGTACACAAGGAACGTAATCAGCGCCCAAACCTCTTTGGGGTCCCATGCCCAATACCGCCCCCACGACACGTTGGCCCAGACAGCCCCCATAAAGATACCCGCGCCCAGGAAGAAATTCGCCGGATAAAGCAGGAGACGGCTGAGGAGCATCAGCATCTTCCCGTGCCTGCGAATACACAAAGCAAGTATTCCGTTCAGCATCATAAAGGCGAACAGCGCATAGGACATCATTATCAGTGAAACGTGCATGCTGAGCCAGGGAGACACAAGTACAGGCATCAAAGGGGTAATCTGCGGATTCATCTGCCCCAAATGGGCGACGAGCAACGCAAATCCCGAAAGCAGAAAGCCGAAAGGAACCGTAAACGGAAACCTGCGGCGAAACAAGCACGCCAGCAGCAGCGTGCACAAGGCCATAAACTGCATCGTCTCATATCCGTTGCTCAACGGAATACGCCCGCCCACATACCAGCGCAGACCATATCCGAAGAGCTGGAAAAGGAATGCCGCATAAAGTGCCGCCACAAACAAACGGTTTATCCGGCGTGACAAAGCGCTCCGCTCCGAAGCATGGCGCAAGCCGCAATATACCAGATGGAAGAATGCCAGCAAACCAACCGTCAGATTGAACATGAACAGGCATTTGCTGAAAGGAATACGGTTGTAGATAAGCTCCGCGCGTACCTTCGGCGATGGCAGCGGCTTTACGCCGCCGTCTTTCGGCAGAGGGCGAATCAAGGTACCCTTTTGAAGCATCAGAATCAATCCCACCTTTTCGTCCGTTTCCACGATTGCCTTTTCCAGAGGAGACATTTTCCGGCCGGTTTCCCGCCCGCCCTGCCAGAAGTCCTGCAAGCGGTACCGCTGTCCGTCAAACAAGTCGGCCACAGAAGCGTAAGACGTTTTCAGGTTCAACAGGCGGCATAGTTCCCGGTTCTTAATGTAAATCATCGGTTCGTACTGCCACACTTCCGGACGCAGCAACCAGCCGCCGATAACCTGTTCGGGAGTTAACCCCGCATAAGACGGCCGTCCCGTCAGTTTCATCACGAAATCACGGGCAAGCGTATTGAAGGGCACCACCCTGTCATGGTAAATAACCTGTTCGGAAGCCAGGCTGTCCGCCTGCCTGATGCTCAAGGCCGGAAGCGTCCGTCCCTGCACCTGCATGCTTCCCGCCAACAGCAGAAGGCAGAACACGCCTCCCTTTTTAAGCAACGGATGGTTCATCAACCTACGGAATTCCCCCCTGCGGCCGAAAAGCATCCCAATCATAGAGATGCCCAACAGGATGTATCCCGCATAGGTAATTCCTATACCCCAAGGGTCATGGTTCACCGTCAGCCAACTGCCCTGCCTGTCTTCGTCGAAAGACGACTGATAGAAACGGAAACCCTGTTCGGACAAGATACGGTTCATGGAAACGGTGCGGCTGCAAGAGGAGCTGTCCGCCCCCTGCCCCGGCCGTAATACGCGGATATGGCTGATATAGTCCGCGGGAGCTTCCGTACCGGGATAGTATTCCACCCGAAAGCTGTCCAAAAGCAATGTAAAGGGCAAATCTATCTCCCGCCCGCTCTCCTGCTCCACAAAACGGCTTACCTTGTTCCCTGCAATAAGATGTACATATCCTTTCCGGCCGCCGGCAAACGTAATCATGGCTCCCGCCAAAATCACGAGGAAGGAGCCATGCAACAACAACGCAGGGAGAAATTTCCGCAACCGCTTTCCGGCTGATGCCATCATAGCCGCAACGGCCAGAATCCCCCAGACACAACAAAACCAAAAAGAATGATATATATGCTTTTCTATAAAATCCGTCCCGTACGCCTGCTCCAGAAATGTAGCTATGGCAAGCAAGCATACGAGACAGATATATACACTTACAAACAATCGTTTCAAATTACAAAACATCGGTCGCTCTTTTAGAAAGGGGCATACTCTGTATTCTCAAGCCTCTTCACGCCCATGCACTCCATTTCTATCAGCCAGCCCGGACGGCACACCGGCGCGTGGACAAACACTTTGGGGGTAGCGGGGAAACGCATGTCGTACATCTCTTTCACTACGGCATAGTCCGCCATATCGCGCAGGTATACAATCATCTGCCCCAGGTCGGCGAATGTGCAGCCGGCTTCCTTCAGGAGAGCCTCCACATTTTCCCACATACGTTCGGTTTGCCTGCGGATGTTTCCCGGATGCACCACCTCGCCTTTATTATTGATGCTTGCCGTACCGGAGATAAAGACCTGCCGGCGGTCGCCGTAATCCACATACGTGCCGCGCTCAAAACTGACGCCATACTCATAAGTGGGGTTCAGATGCGTAGGCGCATACAGGAAATGAACTTGTCCGGGCTTTATCCCGTCGACCGCATACGCGTCCATCTGCACCGACACTTTCGGATCGGCATGGCGGCCGCCGATACCGGTACTCGATATGTAATGCGTCTTCTCCGTCAGGTTTTGCGTAACAAACACTTCGTTGCGGGCCTTCACCACGCCGGCATAGTTCACGTCTACGTTCTGCACGAAGAACCAGGTACGGATACAGTTGTCCGCCAATTTGCATCCCTGTTCCATTAGCTGCATCACGTAGTCATTCAGCAACAGGCGGGTTTGATATTCGGAGTTGGCCGCACGATTGAAGGCATTGCCGCTCCAAAGATGGCGGTAAGCGCCATGCTTCACCTCAAACAGCCCGTTGTGAAGCACTCTTGTCTGTACTCCGGACTGCAGGTATGCCCACAAGGCTATTTTAGTACCGTTCAACGGCGGCTGCTCCACGATGGAAAGCGCGCAGTCCGAACTCTCGGTGGTAAGCGCCAGCAGCATATCCGACTGGTTGGCGGTATCGCTCAGGAAATAACGCTTGAAAACGGCAACGGCGCCATGAAGCTCCCCTTCGAGCAAGGTGAAGTAGGCATTCACGACCACGTTCAACTGCTGCTCGTATGTATCTTCCGGACAGCACGCATGAATCATCACATGATATTCCGAAACACCGTTTTCCACATTATATTTAAAGATTTCAGTTGAGGTCTTTTCTGTTTGCTTTTGTTGTTTATTGTTCATGACAATATCTTTTTTCGTTGTTGTTGATAGAAGTTATTCTTTGGCGCCGGAGTCTATCCAGTCTTTAAGCATATCCAGCGTTATAGACGATTCTATTTCCTGCGAATGATCGTGTCCCCACTCCTTGCTGACAGGGGAAGAAAGTATCTGATACAACATGCTTTCACCGGAATTGCCCGGATTGACACGCATCCATTCGGGCATTATGACGGACGGACGGTTCACCAGGTCGTTATAACTGACACCCTCTTTCAAATCCAAATCGGCGGCCGCGGTCGTACTGGTTCCATGACAACCCACACACGACTTACCAATAAAAATACCCTGCTGAATGGCATTGAACATGCCGGCATCGATTGTTCCGGCATCCACCCGGGTGGTATCGGCATCTACTGTCGAGAAGTCCTGTGTGTAAAAGGAATAGACACGTTCACGGATACGGTTCGTCACGCAAAGCTCGATGGAAGTGACGTCTTCGCCTATACCCGCCATTACCATGTCCACATCCCCGTTGTTCGGGATGGACTTTGCTATCAGCGAATACTCCTTGTCGTCATTGAAACCCGCAAGAACCACCGTATAGCCGTCCGGCCATGTATCCACTCCGCTCATATTCACGTGCAGCTTCACCACACGCCCTTCTTCCGGCACGATGAGCCTGTCCTGATAGAGCCTGCCATCGTCGCAAGAGGCGAAAACGAACATGAACAGCGATAAGAAAAGAATATAGTTCTTCATAGATAAATCCTTTCTTCAATCTGTTAGAATGTGTATTGCAGCAAAACGGTAGCGGAATGCGTAGCCAGACCCAGGTTATCATTATCGCGGTCGAGCTGCGTGTCATGTCCCCAACGGGCTATATACTGATACATAGCCTGCAGCTTCAGGTTGCAACCCTTGAAGAAGTAATTCATGCCCACGGCCGGCATATTCAGGAAGCCGTCGTCACCGGTACCGTTACGGTTGAAGAAGTCGTAGCGCGCGGCCACCTGAACACGGGGAGCCACAAAATAACCGCCCTGCACATAACCGCCCAAATAATGATACGTCTCGTCAATCTTCTGCCGCTTGGTGAATCCCACATTCATATAGTACGCCTCGGCAGCCAGATAGAGCTTGTTCTTCAACATGGCAAACTCCAAACCGACGCGCGTATCGTTCGTACTCTCATTCTCGCTCTCCACATTGATAGAACCGGACAGGCCGAAAAGCATCTTGTCTTCATTCAGGCGGTTCGGGTTACCTTGCGTGGAAGGCATCACTCCCTTAGGCATATAAGTCAGACGGCCCGCATAAAGCAAAGAAGGTATGTGCCAGTCGTCACTGATAGTTTTTGAAGCCGTATTCACGGAGATTCCCGTACCGTTGAACAAGCCGACCTCATAGCCGAACTTCTCGCCTACCAATCCGTGCAGCTCCACGCCCAGGTCAAAGCCGGTAGCCATGTTCGGAGTAACGGCGTTCAGCGAATAAGGCATGATGACGGAAGAGGTCAGCGAGACAGGCAGCTGCGGCAGCAATGTCTCGCCCAACGTAGTCAGGTAGGCATGCGAGAAAGGCGTCTTGAACTTACCTACACGCAATGCCAGCTGCTTCTTGAACTGCACGTCGAACCAGGCCTGCTGCAACAAAGCGCCGCCGCTGGCCGCCGCATTGATGGAAAGGTTGAAAGATACCTTCCCGAAAGCCTTACCCGTAAAACCCAACACCGCATAAGGCACTGAGAAACCGGAATTGGCGAAGTTATCCTGATTGTAGGCCTTGTCCAGGCCTTCATCATCATACCAGTTCAGATTGGCGCTCGTCTGTACCAGCAAATAGGGTTTGAAAACAAAGTCGCCTTTCTTGCTGGAAATAGTAAAGCCTTCCCTTCCGGCCAACGACACCACGCCATTCTCCGTATCTTCTTCGTGCTGTGCCATTGCCATCAACGGCATAGCGGCAAGCGAAGCCAATAATATTAATTTCTTCATACGATTATATCGTTTCTTATTTAAATACTGTGTAACTTGTTATTATAGTGAATTGATAAATGCAATCAGCGCGTCACGGTCTTCCTTATTCATATTCTTAAACAGATTCTTGGAAGCCTCCGCCTCGCCGCCGTGCCACATAATGGCCTCAACCAGATTGCGGGCGCGGCCGTCGTGCAGGAAATAGGTATGTCCGTTGACAATCTCCTGCAAACCGATACCCCACAACGGGGTGGTACGCCATTCGTTGCCGCGCGCCAGACCGCTGACATAGTTGTCGTTCAATCCCACACCCATAATTTCCGAACCCATATCGTGGAGCAGGAAATCCGAATACGGATGAATGGTCTGGCCGCCCAGCCACGGGAGCTGCGTCCCTATCAACAAAGAACTGCCGCGCGGCTTGGTATGCAAGGTGGTGACATGGCAAAGGTGGCATTTGGCTTCATAGAACTTCTGCTCTCCTTTGATAACCTGTTCGTCATCCACATTGCGGCGGGCCGGCACACCCAGACATTGCATATAGAGGTCTACGTCCTCCATATCCTCCGCCGATACATCCAATTGGTCGTAGGACAGCCCCATCATGCTGCCCTGCTCCATTTGCAATTGCCCTTCACAGATTTCCTCCGGATAACGGCTGTTGGTCACTCCCAAATCGCTGGAGAAGCCCAGTTCCACGGTCAGGTCTGCATGCTGGGCCTTGTTGCCCGACAGTCCCAAACTTTTCACGCCTTTCTCCGTAATGTAATTACAGCGTCCGCTAATGCCGTATTCGGGGTAATTGCTTTTGGCGGCAAGCGCCTCAATCTCTTTCGGGTCGAGCGCCATCATCTGTCCCATTCCCACATGCCGCAGGGGGATACGAACCGTACAGAACAAATCTTCCGGTTTTATTTCTTCCGCATACCAGTCCGTTATCGTATAAGTGGGCTTGGCAAGCTGATAAGGAGTACCGTCGGGAAACTTAAAATCCTCATAAGTATATTCCACTTTCAGCTTTCCTTCCGCCTTTACGCCATAAATGGACTGGTCGTGAAGCACACGCCCGTAATTGGGAAAGAAAGCGCCGTTCTTGCGGGTGATGTATATCAGCATGGAAGAGAAACCGCTACTGCCCGATCCTCCCTCGCTCCACAACGTAGGACGTGTACGGCCTGCGTTATGATGGCAACTGCCGCAGGAATATCCGGCATAGACAGGGCCCAAACCGCCGCCCGTTCCGTTAGTGCTGGTACGGACATCGTCGTAAAGTCCGTCTCCGTTATTGAAACGTGAGTTATAGGCTCCCGTCACCCAGTTGGCCGGAGTGTCATAAGCCTTGGAAGAACGCATAAATACAGTGGCGGTACCGGCGGACAATTCATAACCGCCCGGCACTTCTATATCCAATATATCATAAGTATCGCCCTCACAAGCACAGCAAAGCAACGAACCAAGCAACAACGGAAACAAACGCTTTTCTAAATATCTCATAAGCAACAGAGTTTATTTTACACAAAATATCAGAACACAACAAATAAGTAAAGGAGACGGCAAGGCACTCCTTTACTTATTTGCCCACACGGTCATATCCGGGACTTATTCAGCCGGTGCCGTACGAGGATCGCCATCCTTGAAAAGAAGGAATTCCAATGTATGGAAGCCACGGACATTCTGAGCGGACGCAATGCTCTCTACCGGGTCACCGTTCTCATCGGTAATGAACTCGCCGTTCCATTGCAATTTGGTGAAGTCTCCCGAATTCAGGATGTTGACAATCGCATCCGCATCCAACGGCCAGCTATCCATATTGGGGTCCAAACCCTTATCGGCTACGGGGCCGAACAGGAACGCCTCACTTGTTTCCCACGGCTTGCGGGCTACAATCCATTGGGCTGCGGCAGCCTTAAAGTTCGCATCGGTCGGGTTCTTCTGCAACGCGCTTACTTTCTCCAACAATACGGCCACTTCGTCTTTCAAATCCAGGTAAGTAGGAAGTACCACGTCATTTACATAAGTTTTTACGACTTCATTCAGAACGGCATCATTATATACGTCTTCCTTTTGCGCGATTTCAGGGTGTAACCTCTTATCCAAAAGGTCTGCCAAATCCGCGCAAGCCTGTTGGGCTGCCAATGCTTCCGCACTGTTGATATGGCTACGGAAAGGAGCGGGAATAGCCAGAATGGCATCATGGGCTTTCTTGATGGCTTCACGGGTATCGTTCGCCAGCTTTTCATCGTTGGCTTTAATTACATTATAAAGGGAATTCGCGGCAATTGCAGAGTTCGCCAAATCCATCACATCGTTATTCACCTTTACATCTCGCGTACCGCAAATCGCGCTGTAAATGGAGATGATATTGTTGGAATAGTCCTCACGGGAATGCCAGCTGAACCAAGATTCCACCGCATACAAAGCGTCTTGTGTCTTTCCGTCCACATACAAATCGTAAGGGTCGCCGATTTTCGCATCGCCTACCTCATTGGCAATATCCCAGCAACCTTCGATAATCTGCTGGACACAGTTATTGGCAGTACCAAAGTAAGCCGAATTATTATGATTGATAAAAATCGAAGCATAGGATTCTCCTCCGTTATAGCTGGTTTTCCAGTCATTGTAAAGCGTTGTGGCGTCTTCTTTCAACAGATTAGCCACGTTAATCATGTAGCTGTACCAGTTGGAAGCGTTATCTTTGGTAATGTCGATTTCTTCCACAGCGCCATTACCATTTCCATTAGAAGGATCATCGTCATCACTACATGCGGACATCATTCCGCCCAAAGACAGCATGCAAGCTGCAACATACAAAAAATACTTTTTCATTTTCATCGTTATTATTTGAGATTAATATATTATTTCTTTATAAACCAACCGACATAGGCGATACCGATGGAAAATTCGTTTTCGCTATTGTATTTGCCTTTGCCGAATACCTTGCCTGTACCTATTTGGCGGGTCATGTAATCGGCCTTTACCACCAGATTGGGCAATGCGTACCAGTTCAGGCCGGCAGTCCACATGCTCACCTGATTTCTCTTGTCCATGGGAAGCTGGCCTTTTTCTCCCGCTTCCTGAGGATTGTAGTATTCATAACGGGCAAACGGATAGATGACAGGCACTTTCTTATTGCCGTTGCAAATAGAACGGAGATTGACACCGACCTCACCGGCATAGCTCACGGCTTTCTTGGCCACTTGTACCACACGGGTATAAGGAGAGGAATTGGACAAACCTTTATTCTTATTGCTGATAGCGGTAGCTCCCGTCAGGTTGCCAAACACAAAGTTCGTACGGGCCGTCACATACTTGTTCTTATACTGACCGTCGACGGTATAAATGCGCAACGGTGCTTTTACTCCCGCATACGTGGCTACTTTATCGGAATTGGACGCCGTATTGACGCAGTAATAGAAAGAGCCGCCTATACGCAGACCCGGTACTCCCCTATAATCCAGACGGGCGACATAAGCGGGAGAGGTAAAGTTGTCGACCTCGAAGAAGCCCTGCTTTCCACCTGCAACCCAGTTATTGCGGTCGAAACCGTTCGCATTCAGACCGGTTACAATCAACGCCTGATAATCGAATGTAGCATATCCCTTACCGAAAGTACCGAAGAACTCGATACCCGTTTCGTGCCAGGTGGAAGGAAGAATGGTGGTTTCGCCTTCCGGACGGTAGGTTCCGAAAAAGTTAATGGGCTCGTGATGCGCATTGGTAAGTCCGACGGGCACAATCATATGTCCGGCACGGACATTAAAAGCAGGATGTATCAGGCGTGTAATATGGAATTGCTCCAAAGCGACCTCGCCGCCTTTCTCTATTTCCGTTTCGTACTCTCCATTCTCGGAGTTCTCCAGCTCTACGGCCGTACCTGTACCTCCGGATTCAAATTCTATTTCAGCCCCCAGTATCCACTTGGAATTGAACTTATAATCGAATGCCAATACGAAACGCGGGATGGCGATCGTATTACGGTGGTCGTCCGAATTTCCTCTATTGCCGCCAAAGAAACGGTTGATGCCGTAATCCTTAAAACTGGCTACCATTTCTCCATATCCGCCGAAACGGAATTTCTTGTAGCTGTCATCATCCGAAGTGCTTGTCTTTTCTTTCTTCAGCATACTCTCGGCAGTCTCGCTTTTCGCGCTCGCTTCATCGGGCTCCCCTGCCCATAAAGCATTGGCCGATACTAAAAAACACAATGCTAATAAGCTCGTTAATTTTCTCATCTTTTATCTTAATTTTTGTTGGGACAAAGGTAGGGGTAGTTAAAAATGGTAACAATACCTAAAACAGAGTATTACTTAAAGACGGGATAGCAACAATTAGGTAGGTCTTATCCAAACAAAAAAAATCCCTATCGCATTCGGCAATAGGGATTAACTATCAAGATAACCATTTAATCTTCACATTCTTGTGTTTCCAAATCGAGATGGGGAGCGGACTTACTCTTTTTGACCCGTCCGTTTTTACGAAGAGCCTCGGCTATAATCCACTGAAGCTGTCCATTGGTACTACGGAACTCATCGGCTGCCCATTTCTCGATAGCATCCATTGTCACAGCATCCACACGTAAGACAAAGCTTTTCGTTAAAGTCTCTTTTTTAGTCACTTATATACTTTATTAATGATTCATATCCTGCGTATGTTCACAGGATTTACAGCTTTATCGGTACAAAGTACTCCCGGTAGATTACCGAACGCCGTCTCTTCTCTTCCGTATAAATTAACAATAACTTCTTCGGAAAGTTTAGGGGACTGTCTTTTTTGCCGCGCTTCTTACTTCCTTAACCGCCACGGCCAACTGCTGCAAGGCTCTTTCCAGAACAGAACGGGGGCAACCGATATTCAATCGCATAAACCCTTCTCCCGGCTTACCGAACATTGTGCCGTCATTCAATGCCAAACGGGCTTTTTCCACAAAAAACTTTACCAGTTCCTCTTGCGGCAGGCCTAATGCGCGACAATCCAAGAAAATCAGGTAAGAGGCCTGGGGACGTATCATACCGATACCCGGGATATGCTCCTTCAGATAATTCTCCGTAAAGTCTATATTGCCTTGTACGTATCCGAGCATCTGCTTCAGCCATTCTTCTCCATGCGTATAGGCTGCCGCAGCGCCGATATAGGCCAGCAAATGTCCTTCGCAGAACTCGCCCGCCTCCATAAAGTCCCGGAAACGGCGGCGAATATCTTCGTTTACCGCTATGGCGTAGGAACTGCCCAAACCCGGCATATTAAAAGCTTTGCTGGGAGCCATAAAGGTAAGGGAATTCTGTGCGGCCGCCTCGGATACGGTGGCAAAAGGATGATGCTTATGGGGAGGCAAAGTGAGGTCGGCATGTATCTCGTCGGAAATTACCATAGTCCCGTTCTCTTGACAGATATCCGCTATCCGGCGCAACTCCCCGGTTGTCCAGACACGCCCGCCGGGATTATGAGGATTACAAAGAATAAGCGCCCTGCACCCTTGAATGTCCTTAGCGAAACGCTCGAAATTAATGTGATAATGCCCGTTATGCAAATCAAGCGGAGAGTAAACGACTTCACGTCCCATACGTTCGGTCACCAAAAAGAAAGGATGGTATACCGGAGTCATTACCATCACCTTATCGCCCGGCTTGGTAAAGCATTGTAAGGCAAAGGCTTGTCCACGCACAATACCGGGCACAAACGTCAGCATATCACGCGTGATATCCCATTGGTGACGCCTGCGCAACCAATGGCAAATAGAGGTATACCACTCTTCACAGGCGAAAGTATATCCCAAAACCGCATGGTCGAGACGTCTGCGCAAAGCGTCCATTACAAAAGGCGGCGTACGGAAATCCATATCGGCCACCCACATGGGAAGCAAATCGCTACGCCCCCATACATTCTCCACGCCGTCCCACTTTACGGAGTCCGTACCGCGGCGTTCGATCACTTCATCAAAATTATACTTCATAAGGTTCAAGTTGTTTTAAATAGGGAAAAAGATAAAAACAGCCACATCCCACAAAGAATGCGACAGGATAATGGCGGCAAACCGATTCGGGAAGAAACGGTAAAGCGCTCCCCAAACCACACCTGCCACCAATGCCGCCATGATAAGCATGAAATTGCAAGAGCCGGCATGTACCAGCGCGTACAAGGCCGTAGCCGCCGCAAACCCCGTATCGGGATTCTTCCAACGTTCGGAAAGCGTGCGTTGCACGTATCCCCGCCAGAAGATTTCTTCCGCAGGCCCTATCAAGACCAGCATCAAGGCAGCCAGCAACCAGGGAGACTCGCCTTCTTTCATACCGTAAATGGAATCTACCTGCGGACGGGCAAAGTCGAACATCCAAGTGGAAACCTTATCTCCCACCCAGAAAATCATCCATAAAGCAACGGCGATACCGACGCCCAGCAAGACATTGGAAATACTCCATTTCACCTCACGCCACCATCCGGGGCTGAACAGGGTGGCAAATACGGATAAGGTCAGTGCGGAACCGGTCATCATCCACCAGAAATTAACGGCAGGAGCCGTCCACGGCGAAAACATGACGGTCCACAAAACAGCGGCCAATATAATAGTAAAAACTAATTTCTTCATACGAATAAACCGGCTATGACAAATGATAAAGCGAATACCAAACTAAACAATAACTGGAGCTTTGCCGTCATCTCATCCAGATTGGCGATGGCGGCAACACCCTTTCCCGAAAACCGGGACATGACCCGGACATTGCCGACGGCAGGAACCAGCACAAGCAAGACTAACAACGTCCATAAAGGAAAAGTTCCGGCTGCTACGCAACCGGCAATCCAACCGAAAGGAAACAGTATCTCCGCACAATAGAGAATCACGGATGTCCTTCCACCCAATTCCATTGCCAAAGTCTTGATGCTCGCCCGGGCGTCGGTCTGCATATCGCGGGTATTGTTGGCGTGCAGGATGGCCACCGTAATCAACCCTACGGGAATCGCTATCCAAAGAACGTCCCACAGAAATGCTCCGGTAGAGACATAGGCAGTCCCCAAAGTGGGCAAGAAAGCGTAAGCCATGAAGATAACGACGTCTCCCAACGCGTTGTACTTCAGCGGCGGATACAGAAGCGCGCACGCCGCACCGCCCAAACCGATATACAGCAGAGGAAAGCCTGTACGCCACAATAATCCGAGACCTCCGGCAAGAGCCGCCAAAAGCAGGACTAACGACAAACAATATATTTCCTTAGGAGTAAACATCTTATCCGTCAACGTTTTCGCGCCGAACGTATCTTTCATATCAACCCCTTGCTTATAATCGAAATAATCGCTCCAAGTGTTTCCGGCCGCATGGAAAACGACGATGTTCAACAAAGCCCATATACCGTTCGCCCAATTTATATCTTCCTTCATCCAAAACAGATAGGCCAGCGTCACCACCACCGGCATGGCCGAAGCGGGGAACGACCACGGACGCACGGCTATCATCCAGTCTTTAAAAGAATGTGTCTTCATTATATATTCGAGTTTTTGATTTTAAATGCGCTGAACAAAATTGTGTGCAAAAGTACGAAATATCTTCGCTTTTGAGTAAATTTGCCAACCAATTTAAAAGAGACCCATATGATTAAAGCTCTGTTTTTTGACATTGACGGTACGCTGGTGAGCTTCAAGACTCACCAAATTCCCGTTTCCACCATTGAAGCGCTGGAAGCCGCTAAAGCCAAAGGCATACAGATATTCATTTCCACCGGACGTCCGCGTGTCATCATCAACAACCTCGCCGCCCTGCAGGAACGGAAACTGATAGACGGCTACATCACCATGAACGGCGCCTATTGTTTTGTGGACGATACCGTCATCTACAAAAGCCCCGTTCCGGCAGCCGAAGTGGATGCGCTGGCAAGTTTCTGCCACGAACGCAATATCCCCTGCATACTGGTAGGCGAACACGATATTTGCGTAAACCAGCCCGACGAGATCGTAACGGAGATATTCAACCATCAACTCAAAACGGACCCTATCGCGTCAAAGCCTTATACAAGCGATCATTCAGACAAGGAATATTACCAGCTGACACCCTTTATCACCATCGAAGAGGAACAAACCGTATTACCCTCCATTCCCAACTGCGAAATGGGACGCTGGCATCCGGCATTTGTAGACGTTACCGCCAAAGGAAATACCAAACAACACGGCATCGATGAGATAATCCGGCATTTCAACATTCGCCTGGAAGAAACAATGGCTTTCGGCGATGGTGGAAACGACATCAGCATGTTGCGCCATGCAGGTATCGGAGTGGCTATGGGCAATGCCAAAGACGACGTAAAAGCCGTGGCCGATTATGTCACCACGAGCGTTGATGACAATGGCATAGCCAATGCGCTAAAGCGGTACGGGATAATCGAGAGTTGAATCATGCCGTTCGTACCCGATACCCAAAACAAGGAGTTTCAAGATGCTTTGAATCTCATACAGTACACCCGCCAGTCCGTTTTTCTGACGGGGAAAGCGGGTACGGGCAAATCCACCTTTCTCCGGTATATCTGCGGGCATACCAAGAAAAAGCATGTAGTGTTGGCTCCTACGGGAATTGCCGCCATCAATGCGGGCGGGAGTACATTGCACAGTTTCTTCAAGCTGCCTTTTTATCCTCTGCTGCCCGATGATCCCAATTTCAGCCTGCAGCGGGGACGCATCCACGAATTCTTTAAATATACCAAACCGCATCGCAAGCTGCTTGAGGAGCTGGAGCTGGTTATCATTGACGAGATTTCTATGGTGCGGTCGGACATCATCGATGCCGTCGACCGTATTTTACGTGTCTATTCACGTAATCTGCGGGAACCTTTCGGCGGGAAACAACTTCTATTGGTAGGTGACGTCTTTCAGCTGGAGCCGGTAGTGAAAGGAGACGAACGGGAAATACTGAACCGTTTCTATCCCACCCCCTATTTTTTCTCCGCAAGGGTCTTCAACCAGATAGACCTCGTCTCCATTGAATTGCAGACCGTCTATCGCCAAACCGACAAAGTTTTTGTCAGCGTACTGGACCACATACGAAACAATACGGTGGGCGCTGCCGACCTGCAACTGCTCAACACCCGTTACGGCACACAGATAGAGCAGTCTGAAGCCGATATGTACATCACCCTCGCCACCCGCCGCGACAACGTGGACTATATCAACGATAAGAAACTCGCCGAACTGCCGGGAGACCCTGTAACATTTCATGGAGAAATCATGGGTGATTTCCCTGAAAGCAGTCTTCCCACTTCACAGGAACTGGTACTCAAACCGGGCGCGCAAATCATTTTCATCAAAAATGATTTCGACCGCCGGTGGGTAAACGGCACCATCGGGATTGTCAGCGGTTTTGACCCCATTGAAGAGACGCTCTACGTCATTACGGACGATGGCAAGGAATGTGACGTGAAACGGGAATCATGGCGGAATATCCGCTATAAATACAATGAAGAAAAGAAACAGATTGAAGAAGAGGAATTAGGAACTTTCACCCAGTATCCCGTACGATTGGCATGGGCCATCACTGTTCATAAAAGTCAGGGGCTGACGTTCAGCCGGGTAGTTATCGACTTCACCGGAGGAGTGTTTGCCGGAGGACAAGCGTACGTAGCACTCAGCCGATGTACGTCTCTGGAAGGAATACAACTGAGGAAGCCTATCAGTCGCGCCGACGTATTCGTACGCCCCGAAATTGCAGGATTTGCCGAACGTTTCAACAACCGTCAGGCCATCGACCGCGCCCTAAAACAAGCGCAGGCGGACGTTCAATATGCAGCTGCTGCCAAAGCGTTCGACAAAGGGGATTTTGAGACTTTCCTCAACGAGTTCTTTAAAGCCATCCATTCCCGCTACGACATTGAAAAGCCCGTTGTGCAGCGTCTTATCCGCAAGAAATTGAATATCATCAATCAATTGCGTGAAGAGAACCGCGCGCTGAAACAGGCTGCCGTAGAGAAAGAAAAGTCGCTGGTGAAGTATGCCCGTGAATACATCATCATGGGTGACGAATGCCTTAAACTGGATATGAAGGAAGCCGCCATGAAGAATTATGAAAAGGCCGTTGCTCTCTGCCCCAAGTTCAAAGAGGCATGGAAGAAGATTAAAAAATTAGAGAAAGAGATGCTAAAAAGATGATTCTCTTGCTTTTGAGAATATTAACGAGTACTTTTACATCCAACTTATAATCCCATAGCCCTATGCTTCTGAAACTTTATGAAAGAAACAACAATCCGGCGGATTTGCAACAGGTAATCGATATTCTGAACGACGGCGGAATCATTATCTATCCTACCGATACCATGTATGCCATCGGCTGCCACGGATTAAAAGAACGTGCAATAGAACGTATCTGCCAGCTCAAGAACATTGACCCGAAGAAGAACAATC
>OGHI01000607.1_pt1 | contig 20962 bp, 15 predicted proteins | sample 1571501 | NCBI WGS metagenome assembly OGHI01 (sample SAMEA2581962, study PRJEB24529) | metagenome | biome: Human gut stool | place: China | collected 2011
CGAGCCGACGAAATTGTCGAGATAGTACTGCAGCATGTCGGCCCATTTGTCTCCATAACGTTCACGCATCAGGGCGACGCCGTCATCATTCGACATGCCGCAGTCCAGTTCATCGTTGATGTCGTAGAAGCCGGAAATATCGTTGTCAAGGAACTGTTCAACAAGCTCGTCGCTATAGCGGGGCGTCATCACGGCCACCGGATCCCAGTAGACGAGCACGTTGCCGAAATCGAAAATCACATCGGTGATCGGCTTGCCCGCATTCACCGCAGCTTCGCCGTCAGCCATGAGCACGTCGTACTCCATATCAGGCTCTCCAGGCCAACCCTTCATATGATCCTCCATTCACTGCTGTGCGGCCTCATGCCGAACTGCCAACCTGTCTAGTTTTTCACGGCGAGGGGACGTGCGTCAGATTCGCTCCTTCGGATCAAGCTGAAAACGCAGTTCTCCCGGTTCACGCGCGGCCACATGGCGGGCACTGGCGGAACGCAAACGCAACGCCAACTCACCTCGGCGACTTTGCGGCACACGCACCACCGCCTTGACACGATCCGCAGTGCCTTCCAATTCGCGCGAATCAATGGTCCGAGGCTGCGGAATAGGTACCGGCCCCAATACGGACGGCAGCATGCCTTCGGTGGTTTCGATGGCGGACAGGTCACCCCCACCCAACGCGCCGATACGTTCCAGCGTGACCTTCACCGCGTCACGACGTCCCCATACGCATGCGGCGGCAAACACAGGCGGCAATGCGGTTTGTTCACGTTCCCGCAATTCGGTTTGTGCCAGCAACGTTGAATTCCAAAGCATCAACGATTGAGCGAGCGTGGGATCGGTTTCGCCGATCAACAGGGCCTGACCTCCCCTGATTCGCGGCGCGCACAGCGAAACCGCGCGCATCCACGACGTCAACGTGTCTACGCCCGCGTCAATGCCGAAGGCGTACAAGCTGGTCCATGCGTCGAGAATGGCCACGGCCCGGTATTCGCATTCCGAGGGGTTCCTCCCACGTACACGGGGTTCTGCGCCGGGAGTGGCGATGACCAACTGCGGCGCAAACCCGATATCGGGAACAATGCCGCGTGGCTGGCTCGGCGTTGAAAGCACAATGGGCACGCCACGAAACAGTCGGCTTAGCTCCTGCGCAGTTCCGGCGGCACCCACACGAACCACGCGCATACGTTCGTTATGGCATGCCGGGCAAGCCCATTGCACAGTGGCGACACCGCACCAACGACAACGCACCGACCCATCCCGTAACCGTTCCAATGGACCCGTGCAGTACGAGCAGCGAGCCTGACGGTGGCATTTCGCGCAGCTCAATGCTTCACCGATGCCATCCTGCGGAATGCTCAACAGCACCGGACCGCTTTCCAACGCCTTCGACAGCACTCGCACCGCAGTGTGCGGCACACGCGCTCCGATGGTCGAATCCGCAAGTCTTGCCAATTCGTCACGGTTCAGCCAACGAATCCAAGGACTCGCTTCCTTGGTTACGGCAGGGAATGCGTGAATCGGCGTACTGAAACCGCTGACCTGGGTGGCACCGACATGCGCCGCATCGGTTTCCCACTGGCTTTGCACACTGCGCGCATTGGCCATCGCGACGAACACGCCATTATGCGCTTTTGCACGTAACCGCAACACTCCGCGGGCGTTGGCGTAAGGCATCATGCCATCGGCATCCTGATAGCACACGTCATCGAGAATGAGGAACAACGCATTGCCATCCACCGGCGCATACATCGCCGCCCGTGTGCCGATCACGCACCGCACCTGCCCTCCACTGATGGCCAGATACGCACGATACCGTTCAGCAGGCGCCATCTGCGCGTTCAGAATGGCGAAATCGCCGCCGTACGCACCATTGGATGATTGGGTTGGCGCGAAACAGCGCAAGCCGATCGACTGCAACGTTTCGGCCATGTCCTCAATCTCACGCATGGTCGGCAACACCAGTACCGCCGGTTTGCCCTGCAATAAGGCCGCGGCCACCATCCAGGCCACGCACTGCCTCCAATGATGGGATCCCGGCAATGGGTCGAGCACGAACGCTTGGAAACGTTGCCCTTCCAATGCCGTACGAAGCAGGTCGATATTACCGTATTGCCGCTGCAGCTGCTCGTACGATTCCCGCTCGATCTTGGCAAGCGATTCGATACGTCCGTTTTTTTCAATACCCGTTCGATTGCCGATACGTTGTTCCTGTTCGACGCGAGCCACGCGCGGAGGCACCGCCAAACGCAGGATATTGGCTCGCGTTCCGCCGAATGCGTCCGCGATAAGTGTGGCATCGTTGCACATATACCCCTCCTCCGTCAGCCCATCGATAACCACCCGTTCGATGAACCGCAATGACGATTCAGGGGTTTCGCTGGTATCGGTCCGTTTCCAAATGATGCCGTTGACCCGTTGCCCGCCGAAGCGGACACGCACCATTACGCCGGGCTGGGCGGCTTCGGAATACTTCTCCTCAACGTAATAGTCGAAGGTTTGCCCCAAATGGATGGCCTGAATATCCAGCACCACTTGGGCTATGGGATGCTCCGCAGCCGGCGTTTTAACCGCGGGCGCACGCTTGCGCCGCTTGCGCGGGGCGAGCCCGTCAAGCGCCAGCTGCTCGGCATCCTCAGTACTCATGATTCAAGGGTAACTCAGCCTTCGATGGCGGCTTTCAGCTCGTCGACCTTATTGGTGGTCTCCCAGGTAAAATCAGCATCGTTGCGTCCGAAATGACCGTAAGCAGCGGTCTTGGAATAGATCGGACGCTTCAGATCAAGCTCGTCGATAATGGCGGCCGGTCGAAGGTCGAACACCTTACGCACAGCCTGCTGGATCTGCTCGCGAGTCACACCATTTTCAGTGCCGTACGTTTCCACATTGATGGACACCGGATCGGCCACGCCGATGGCATACGCCACCTGCACCTCAACCTTGTGGGCCAGACCTGCCGCCACAATGTTCTTGGCCACCCAACGCGCCGCATAGGCAGCGGAACGATCCACCTTGCTCGGATCCTTGCCGGAGAACGCGCCACCGCCATGATGAGCCGCACCGCCATACGTGTCGACGATGATCTTGCGACCGGTCAGACCGGCATCGGCAGCTGGACCGCCCAACACAAACGAACCGGTCGGATTGACAAGCACGCGATATTCATCATGCGCCACACGATCGGCAAGCACATCATCAAGCACAGGACGAATCACATGTTCCGTCAACTGCTCCTTAAGCCACGCCTGATCGACTTGAGGATCATGCTGCGTGGACACCAACACCGTGTCAAGACGAACGGGAGCATCATGCTCATCATATTCAATGGTCACCTGGGTTTTGCCATCGGGACGCAGATGAGGCACTTCGCCATTCTTACGAACCTCAGTAAGACGGTAAGCCAAGCGATGAGCCAAATAAATCGGCAATGGCATCAGCACATCGGTCTCGTCGCACGCATAGCCGAACATCACGCCCTGATCGCCGGCGCCCTGCGCCTCATAACGCTGCTCGCGAGATGCCTTCGACTCCGCTTCGCCACTCAAACGAGCCACACCCTGGTTAATCTCAGAGCTCTGCTCGGTCAACGAAACGGTCACGCCGCATGAATCCGCATCAAGACCAACGCGAGAACTGGTATAGCCGATATTGCGCACCACAGAACGCACAATGCTCTGAATATCGGAATAGCCTTCACTCGTCACTTCGCCGAACACGAAGAACTGGCCAACCGTGGCGCATGTCTCCACGGCCACGTGGGACTGCGGATCCTGGGCAAGCATATCGTCAAGAATCGCGTCGGAAATCTGATCGCAGACCTTGTCCGGATGCCCCTCCGTCACTGACTCAGCGGAAATCAACTTCAATTCAGCCATCTGGCTGCTCCTTTCACGAACGCCCCACACGTTCGCCCTTCTGATTGCTACGAAAAAAACGCCCCGTCCTTCGCATACGCAATCAATAGCTTCACTATGGACTATTCAAAGCGCACCGCTCAGGTATCGGGGCGAATGAAAACTTGGAATCCGGTTCTTATCGCAAGAACCGTTACATCAGTTGCCTTCGGTCAGATCGTCTTCGCCGAGGGTCTCTTCAAGCAGACCATCATTGATCTCACGGAAAGCGATGGATAGCGGCTTTTCCTGATTCTGATACTCCACCAGCGGACCGACGTTCTGCAGCAGGCCCTCGTTGAGCTGGGTGAAATAGGAATTGATCTGGCGAGCACGCTTGGCTGCGAAAATAGCAAGAGCGTACTTGGAGTCCGCATGCTCCATCAAGTCATCGATCGGCGGTTCCGCAAGACCGGTCGGGGTTGGCTGAGTGCCGAATGCCATATTGATTATCTCCCAATCATCAGATAAGCCAAAAGCTTCTTTTCCAAAGTCTTAAGTATAGGGCCGCCACTGGACCTGATTCAAGCCCTTTCTCTCATGTTTTCGGCAAGCGCAAGCATCTTCGGCAATGCTCGCGAATATAACGCTTCTGGGAATTCCACATAGTGACTCTTGACAAAACCGTGTCCCGCTTAACCACCACAATAGAGAACATGGAAATGCGATCTGCAAAACTGATGAATGGACGAGTATTCGCGGGCGCACGCGCCCTCTACCGTGCCGCTGGCGTGGACGGTAAGGATTTCGGCAAGCCGATCATCGCCATTGCCAATTCCTTCGATGAGTTCCTGCCCGGCCACGTGCACCTGAACAAGGTTGGTCGACTGATCTCCGAGGCCATCAAGGAAGCTGGCGGCATTCCGCGTGAGTTCAACACGATGGCCGTTGACGACGGCATCGCCATGGGACACACCGGCATGCTGTACTCCCTGCCGAGCCGTGACATCATCGCCGACACCGTGGAATATCAGGTGAACGCGCACTGTGCCGACGCCCTGATCTGCATCCCGAACTGTGACAAGGTCGTGCCGGGCATGCTGATGGCCGCTCTGCGTCTGAACATCCCGACCGTCTTCGTCTCCGGCGGTCCGATGGAGGCCGGCACCACGGTACTTCCCGACGGAACCGTGAAGAAGAACACCGATCTGATCGACGTGATGTATGCCTCCGCCGACGACAATCTGAACGAAGAGGATCTGCTCGCCTATGAGAAGACCGTCTGCCCGACCTGTGGTTCCTGCGCCGGCATGTTCACCGCGAATTCGATGAACTGCTTGACCGAGGCCATCGGCCTGGCCCTGCCAGGCAATGGCACCATTCTGGCTTCGCACTCCTACCGCAAGGATTTGTTCAAGCGCGCCGCCGAGCAGATCGTCAAGATCGCCAAGCAGTATTACGACGATGATGACGAGACTGTGCTCCCGCGTTCCATCGCCACCAAGGAAGCGTTCGAGAACGCCATGACCATGGATGTGGCCATGGGTGGCTCCACCAATACAGTGCTGCATATCCTCGCCATGGCGCAGTCCGCCGACGTGGACTTCACGCTTGACGACATCGAGCGCATCTCCCACACCGTGCCCTGCATCTGCAAGGCTTCGCCGTCCGGCGAATGGGAGATCTCCGACGTGCATCGCGCCGGTGGCATCACTGGCATTCTCGGCGAGCTCGACCGTGCCGGCAAGCTGCACCGCGACGTGCATTCCATCGATTACAAGACGCTTGAGGACAAACTCAACGACTGGGACATCATGCGTGATACCTGCACCGAGGAAGCCAAGCAGATGTATCTGGCGGCCCCGGGTCACATCGTGTCCCCTGATCCGTGGACGCATACCACGCTGTTCGACTCCCTCGACCGCGACCGTGTGAACGGCGCGATTCACGACATCGATCATCCAGCCGTCACCGAAGGCGGTCTGGCCGTGCTGCGTGGCAACCTCGCCCCTGACGGCTGCGTGGTGAAGACCGCCGGTGTGCCGAAGGAGATTTGGACCTTCCGTGGACCGGCACTGGTCGTCGAATCCCAGGAACAGGCCATCGAGGTCATCCTCAACGACACTCTGAAGCCCGGTATGGCGCTGGTCATCCGTTACGAGGGCCCGAAGGGCGGCCCTGGCATGCAGGAGATGCTGTACCCAACGTCGTTCGTCAAGGGCAAGGGTATCGGCAAGCAGGTCGCCATGCTCACCGACGGTCGCTACTCCGGTGGTTCCTCCGGTCTGGCCATCGGCCATATCGCTCCCGAGGCGGCAAACAAGGGCCCGATTGCCCTGATCAAGAACGGCGACATCATTAACATTGATATCCCGAACCGTACGGTGAACGTCGAGCTTTCCGACGAAGAGCTGGCCCAGCGCCGCACCGAACTCGAAGCCGGCGACGGCTATGTGGCGCACCGCGACCGCAAGGTCTCCCAGGCGCTGAAGGCCTACGCGGCGTTCGCCCGTTCCGCAGACAAGGGTGCCACGCGCGATCCGGAGCTGATCAACAAGCTTTCCGGTCTCGCCTGATCCTAGCGAATATTAAATAACATAATGAGGATTGTGCAGTTAATATGCTGCGCAATCCTCATTTTTATTTCATACTTGGCTTCTTTTATATAAAAATATGCGCCCGATATGTTCGAGCGCATATTACAATCCTTGTAATTATTATGATTACAAATCGAATTCCGTTGCGATAAGGTTCCACAGTTCATCTGCTGCCTCATCCACAACATTATTGACGATGACTTTGTCGAATTCCGATTCCGCGGCAAGCTCGATTTTTGCGGTTTCCAATCGTTTCGTCTGCTGTTCCGGAGTTTCAGTGCCGCGCCCGATCAAGCGTCGTTCCAGTTCTTCAAATGACGGCGGCGCGATGAACACGGTCATTTCCTCGATACCCAACTCCCCCGCACGCTGCTTGACACTGCGAGCACCTTGAATATCGATTTCCAGAATGACTGGAATATTTCGCTCAAGATGTTCCACGACAGGTTTCACGGGAGTGCCGTAATGTGCGAGACCAAACACGTCGGCGGTTTCCAAGAACTCACCGGCAGCTTCCTTGTCGAGAAACTCCTGTTCGGGCATGAAGAAATAGTTCACGCCATCCACTTCACCTGGACGAGGCTGTCGTGTGGTTGCGGATACCGACAGCCAGATTTCCGGATGCTGCTCGCGCACGCGCCCGAGAACAGTGCCTTTGCCTACACCTGCCGGTCCGCAAAGGACGATCAAACGGCCATGCTGGGAGTCGGTCATTGCTTCCTCACTCTGTATTAGTTGCTGAAGATATTTACAAGAAGGAATTATTGTTGACAAATCGATGATGATTTACTCGTCTTCTTCATCATCCAAAATCTCATCATCGACTTCGTTCTGGGCCTCGATGAGCGCTTGACGAATATCGAGCGCCACGGATTCCGTAGCCGCGGCCAAACTGGAAATATCCGGACCATGCGTGGCGATGAAGCGAGACACGGTGACGAGCACATTGCCCTTGGTGCCTTTGAACACCGTCTTGAGGTCGCGGGTTTCAGCACCCTGCCATCCGTAGCCCGGAGACAGAATAGGACCAGTGAACTTGGCTGGATCGACACCGGAATCATTGATCCACTGACCGATGGTGGCACCGATGATCAAGCCTACGGAACCCATACCGTCATTGCCCTTATTGAACTTCTGAGCCGTGCTGGCAATGCCGTACGCCACTGTTCTGCCCTTGTACTCGCCTGCCTGACGAATGGCGGTCTGCAGGCTGGCACCCTCTTGGTTCGAGGTCAGCGATGCAATGAATACACCTCGACCGTTGTTCAGGGCATCGTTAATGACACCGCCCAACGAGCGTGCGCCATAATATGGCAGCAAAGTGATGGCGTCGGCAAGCAACGGAGACCTCGGCTTGAAATAGACATCGGCGAATGCGGACACCGTAGTCGGCAAGCCTCCATGCAGGCAGTCAACGATGGTGATGATACCCATTTGACGGGCTGCGTACAGTACCCGCTCGAGCGCTGCGATACCTTTCGAACCGTAGCGCTCGAACATGGAGAACTGGAATTTGACAGCTGCCGCTCGCCCATTGGCTGCCTGCAGCATACGCATGGAGTATAGTTCGGCACCCAATGCGTCTACGTTGTAGCCCCAGTCAGTAAGAAGCTGCCTGTGTGGATCGATTCCCACGCATAGCGGACCATATTGGGCCATGGAATTGCTCAGTCGCAGACCGAAGTCCGAACGCTGGGCACTCATTTCTTCACTGCTGAGGCTGCTCATCATTACTCACGGCTTTCCAACTCGAATAGCTGCTGGGAATGATCCTGAATGCTCATGATCTGATAATCATTATTACGCACGGCCTCGATGGCCATCAACACGGCGGAGAATTCCGTCATGGTGGTGAACTGAGGCAAATCCGCGGCAATAGCGGCCGAACGGATGGCGTAACCGTCGGAACGGGAGCCACGAGAATTCGGCGTGTTGAGAATCAGATCAATGGCACCCTCTTCGATCAGCTGAACGACGTTCTTGCCGACGCTGCCCTCCGCATGGTAGGTGGTGATCGGATCGTCCGGATTGGAATCCATACGCACGCTGATCTTGTCGACGATCTTGGACTCGATGCCGTAACGACGAAGCACGGATGCGGTGCCTTCGGTGGCCCAGATGTTGAATCCAAGCTCCACCAGTCGCGCAGCGAACAACGGCAGCTGACGCTTGTCGGTATCGTTCACGGAGATGAACACGTTGCCGCTGGTCGGCAAGCCACCGTCATAGGCGGCCAGCTGGCTCTTGGCGAACGCATGCGGGAAGTCACGGTCGAAGCCCATGACTTCGCCGGTGGAACGCATTTCCGGTCCGAGCAGCACGTCTACGGTCTTGCCGAGCGGCGTACGGAAGCGCTTGAACGGAAGCACGGATTCCTTGACGGCAACCTGTTGGCCGCGGCGAATGTCGCCACCGTCTCCATGAGGCAGCAGCAAGCCGTTATCGCGCTGCTGCTGGATGGTTTCGCCGGCCATAATGCGGGCCGCGGCCTTGGCCAGTGCCACACCGGTCGCCTTGGATGCGAACGGCACGGTACGGGAGGCACGCGGGTTCGCCTCGATAACGTACAGGGTGTTGGCCATGAAGGCGTACTGCACGTTGATCAGACCTTGCACGCCACAGCCCTTGGCGATGGCATAGGTGCCTTCGCGCAGACGGCGGATCTGGTCATCGGAAAGGGTGCTCGGAGGCAGAGTGCATGCGGCGTCACCGGAATGCACGCCAGCTTCCTCAACATGTTCCATAATGCCGCCGATATACAGCTCTTCGCCATCGAACAAGGCGTCGACGTCGATTTCCACGGCATCCTGCAGGAACTTGTCGATCAGCAACGGAGAAGGCAGACGGCCAGAAACCACGGTATCGGCCTGAGCTTCCTTCAATGCGCGATCCACATACTTGCACAGCTGGGCGTCGTCGTACACGATTTCCATGCCGCGACCGCCAAGCACGTAGCTCGGGCGCACCAGCACCGGATAACCGATGTTATGAGCCGCCTCACGGGCTTCGTCAAGGCTCAGAGCGGTGCCATAGCGAGGCGCGTTCATCTCGGCCTTCTTCAGCACTTCGCCGAAGAGCTCACGGTTTTCAGCCAGATCGATGGATTCAGGCGTGGTACCGAGAATCGGAACACCGGCAGCCTTCAGACGAGCCGCCAGAGACAGCGGGGTCTGGCCACCGAGCTGAACGATAACGCCCTTGACCGGACCCATCTTCTTTTCGGCCTCGTAGATTTCGAGTACGTCTTCGAAGGTAAGCGGCTCGAAGTACAGACGATCGGACATGTCGTAATCGGTGGACACGGTTTCCGGGTTGCAGTTGACCATGATGGTGTCATAGTCCTTGCCCAGCTCCTGCACGGCATGTACGCAGGTGTAGTCGAACTCGATGCCCTGGCCGATACGGTTCGGACCGGAGCCGAGAATGATCACGGCTTCACGCTCACGCGGACGCAGTTCACTTTCGTCCGCATAGCAGGAGTAATAGTACGGCGTGACCGCGTCGAATTCGGCAGCGCAGGTATCGACCGTCTTGAAAACCGGACGAAGATCATACGACCAACGCAGCTCGCGGATCGTGTTTTCGCCTTCGTCTCCCAAGCGACGCAGGTGGGCGATCTGCAGATCGGAAAGACCAGCCAGCTTCGCCTTCTTCAGCAGCTTGCGGCTCAGCTTGCTCGCTCCCTTGATTTCAAGAGCTGTCTCATTGATGAGTGCGAACTGGCGGATGAACCACGGGTCGATCTTGGTAGCATCGAAAATCTGCTGTTCAGTGGCGCCTCCCCACAGGGCGCGCTGGATCTGCAGATAACGATGCTCGGTCGGCACCTTGATGGCTTCCAACAGCTGCTCGACTTCCTGTACGTCAGGCTTGTCGCCGTCCCAGTTGAAGCCCATGTGGCGCTTGTCGATGGAACGCATGGCCTTGCCGAGGGATTCCTGGAAGTTGCCTGCCAGAGCCATGGCCTCGCCCACGGACTTCATGGAAGTGGTCAGCGTCGGATCGGCACCCGGGAACTTTTCGAAGGCGAAACGCGGGACCTTGGTGACCACGTAGTCGATGGTCGGCTCGAAGCTGGCCGGAGTGGACTGCGTGATATCGTTCTGGATTTCGTCGAGCGTGTAGCCAAGAGCCAGCTTGGTGGCGATCTTCGCAATCGGGAAGCCGGTTGCCTTGGATGCCAGAGCGGAGGAACGGGACACACGCGGGTTCATTTCGATGACGATGATGCGTCCGGTGTTCGGGTTGATGGCGAACTGGATGTTGCAGCCGCCGGTATCGACGCCCACGCCACGAATGGTGGCGATGCCGATGTCACGAAGCTTCTGATACTCGCGATCAGTCAGAGTGAACACAGGCGCCACGGTAATGGAATCGCCGGTGTGCACGCCGACAGGATCCACGTTCTCAATCGGGCAGACGACCACGACATTGTCTTTCTTGTCGCGCATCAGCTCGAGTTCGTATTCCTTCCAGCCTTCGATGCCTTCTTCGATCAGCACCTCGTCGGTTGGAGAATAATGGATGCCTGCGCCTGCGATGCGGTGCAGTTCCTCTTCGTCGTGCGCGATGCCGGAACCAAGGCCACCCATGGTGAAGCTTGGGCGCACGACCAGCGGATAACCGAACTTTTCGGCGATCTTGTCGACTTCTTCAATGGAGTGCGCGATGTCGGAACGTGCGGATTCTGCACCAGCTTCCTCAACGACCTTTTTGAAGAGCTCACGATCCTCGCCGCGATCGATGGCTTCCAGAGAAGCACCGATCAGCTCGACGTTGTACTTCTTGAGCACACCGGCCTCACCCAACGCCATGGCCGCGTTCAGCGCGGTCTGGCCACCCAAGGTCGGCAGCAGCGCGTCAGGACGTTCCTTGGCGATGATCTGCTCGAGAATCGGCGTGGAAATCGGCTCGATGTAGGTGGCATCCGCCATTTCCGGATCGGTCATGATGGTGGCCGGGTTGGAGTTGACGAGAATGACTCGGATGCCTTCCTCACGCAACACGCGGCAGGCCTGAGTGCCCGAGTAATCGAATTCTGCGGCCTGGCCGATCACAATCGGACCGGAGCCGATGACCATCACGGACTTGATGTCTGTGCGCTTAGGCATTGTGGGTTCCCTCCTTGGCGGAACGCATGAGATCCACGAAACGATCGAACAGGTATGCGGCATCGTGCGGGCCGGCTGCGGCCTCCGGATGGTATTGCACGGAGAATGCCGGAATATCAACGCACTGCAGCCCTTCAACCACGTTGTCATTCAGATCGATGTGGCTGACGAACACCTTGCCGTACTTGCCGTTTTCAAACGGCGCGTCAACGGTTTCGCCGATCGGCGCGTCAACGGCAAAGCCGTGGTTGTGCGCGGTGATTTCGATTTTGCCGGTGGTCATGTCTTTGACCGGCTGATTGATGCCGCGGTGACCGAACTTCAGCTTATATGTGCCGAAGCCGAGCGCACGGCCGAGCAGCTGGTTGCCGAAGCAGATGCCGAAGAACGGATGACCTGCGTCAAGTACCTGGCGAAGCAGGTTCACTTCAGGATCGGCCTGTTCCGGATCTCCCGGACCGTTGGAGAAGAAGACACCGTCAGGATTGAGGGCTTCAAGCTCATCGAACGTGATGGTGGATGGCACCACATGTACACGGCAGCCACGCTCGGCCATACGATGCGGAGTCATGGCCTTGATGCCGAGATCGACCGCGGCGACGGTGAACAGCGGTTCCTTGCCTTCGAATTCACCACACGGCTCGATGGTATAGGCTTCTTTGGTGCTGACTTCGTCGTAGAGGCTCATCCCCTTCATCTGCGGAGTGGACTTGACCTCGTCAAGCATGGATTCGATGGTACGCAGCTTGCCATTGGCGTCAAGCAGAGCATCACCGGAGAAAATACCTGCACGCATCACGCCTGCGGAACGCAGGTGGCGTACAAGCTTGCGAGTGTCGATTCGGCTGATGCCAACGATGTGATTGGATTCCAAATCGTCATCGAGGCTGCCGGTGGCACGCCAATTGCTCACATTCGGGCTGGGATCGCGCACAACATAACCGGCAACCCAGATTCGTGAGGATTCTGGATCCTCCCCATTGATTCCCGTGTCCCCAATGTGTGGGAACGTCTGCACCACGATCTGACGATCGTAGCTGGGGTCCGTAAGCGTTTCCTGATATCCGGTCATACCGGTTGCGAAAACGATCTCCCCGCTGGTCGTGCCGATCGCGCCGTAAGGTTCACCCACATACACCTGCCCGTCTTCGAGAACGAGAACGGCATCTTGAGGGTCAAACATCACGGCTTCGGAATCATACTGGTTCACCAAAACCCCCTTATAGTCAAGGTATTCGTACCAAGGATAGCGGCCGGTTAGGACTCGCGACCCGGCCGAATCGCTTAACTTTCAGCTTTATTCAGCTGAAGGTTCGGTCGGTTGCTCATCCACTTGAGCGGCATCCGCATCAGCGCTTACCGCGCTGAGCAGACCGTGGATGAATGCCGGTGATTCGTCATCACACAACGTCTTGGCAAGGCCAAGCGCCTCGTCGATGGCCACCATATTGGGAACATCATCATTGAACATGATCTCCCATGCGGCGATACGCAGAATATTGCGATCGACAACGCCCATACGCTTGACCTTCCAACCGGTGGAATGCTCGTCAAGCGTGGAATCGATGGCTGCGATATGTTCCGCAACGCCACGAACGATTTCGATGGCGTATTCAGGCAGCGGAGTCTGGGCGCCGGGCTGCTCAATGCGCTCAGCAAGAAGGGACAGGATGTCCTGTCCCTTCTCATCCGCTTCATACAACGTATTCAGAGCCCTCTTACGAGCGGTGGAACGTGCCATGAAACTTCTTTCGTCCTTACTCTCAGTTCTCGCGGCCGAGGTAGGAGCCGTCGGTGGTGTTCACCTTGACCTTCTCACCTTCGCCGATGAACAGCGGAACCTGAATCTCGGCACCGGTCTCAACGGTGGCCGGCTTGGTACCGGCGTTGGAACGGTTGCCCTGCAGACCCGGTTCGGTATGGGTAACGGTCAGGATCACGGAAGCCGGCAGTTCGACGGACAGCGGGGTGCCGTCGTGGAAGGACACGACGCAGTCGGTTCCTTCCAGCAGGAACTTGGCCTGATCGCCGACGAGAGTCTTCGGAATGTAGATCTGATCGTAGGTGGTCATATCCATGAACACGAAGTTGTCGCCGTCCTCGTAGGAGTACTGGAGGTTGCGGTTGTCGACGGTTTCGAATTCCATCTTCATGCCGGCATTGAAGGTCTTGTCAACGATCTTGCCCGAGAGGACGTTCTTGATGGTGGTGCGCACGAAAGCGGGGCCCTTGCCCGGCTTGACGTGCTGGAACTTGATGACGGCCCACAGCTGGCCATCGAGGTTCAGGACGGAACCGTTCTTGATGTCATTGGTAGTCTGTGCCAAATTAACTCACCTATTTCTTCGTCTAACAGGGAAAGCTTAAAAGAGCCTTGCTCATTATGCCACGGTGTGCATACTTTGTCGGTAAGCCTTCCATATATAGGAAAACCTCCCTCGGCGAACATGCCTCGGGAGGTTTTCCTAAAAAACGCTAGTTCAAGCGTGCCTTGATATCAAGCAGAAACTACTCGATGATCTTGGTGACACGGCCCGAGCCGACGGTGTGGCCGCCTTCGCGCACTGCGAAGGTCAGGCCCTCCTCCATAGCGATCGGCTGGATCAGCTCAACGCCGAAGGTAGCGTGATCGCCCGGCTGCACCATCTCAACGCCTTCCGGCAGGGTGATAACACCGGTGACGTCGGTGGTACGGAAGTAGAACTGCGGACGGTAGTTGGAGAAGAACGGCGAGTGACGGCCGCCTTCGTCCTTGGTCAGCACGTAGACTTCGCCCTCGAACTTGGTGTGCGGGGTCACGGAGCCCGGAGCAGCCAGAACCTGGCCACGCTCGACCTGGTCACGGTTGATGCCGCGGAGCAGCAGACCGGTGTTGTCGCCAGCCTCGCACTCATCCATCTGCTTGTGGAAGGTCTCGATGGAGGTGACGGTGGTGGTCTGGGTCGGACGGATACCAACGATCTCGACGTTGGAGTTGACCGGGAGCTTACCACGCTCGACACGGCCGGTAACCACGGTGCCACGGCCGGAGATGGTGAAGACATCTTCGATCGGCATCAGGAACGGCTTGTCCAGATCGTGAGTCGGGGTCGGGATGTACTCGTCGACAGCCTTCATGAGTTCCTTGACGGACTCAACCCACTTCTCGTGATCCGGAGCGTCGTCGTGCAGCGCGCCGTAAGCGGAGGTGTGGATGACCGGGCAATCGCGATCGAAGCCGTTTTCGTCGAGGAGGTCACGGACCTCTTCCTCAACGAGCTCGATGAGCTCTTCGTCGTCGACCATATCGCACTTGTTCAGAGCGACGAGGATACGCGGCACGCCCACCTGACGAGCGAGCAGCACGTGCTCGCGGGTCTGAGCCATCGGGCCGTCGGTGGCGGCCACAACGAGGATAGCGCCATCCATCTGGGCAGCGCCAGTGATCATGTTCTTCACGAAGTCGGCGTGGCCCGGGCAGTCGACGTGAGCGTAGTGACGCTCAGCGGTCTGGTACTCGATATGGGCGATGTTGATGGTGATACCGCGGGCGGCCTCTTCCGGAGCGGAATCGATCTGGTTGAAGTCGTACTCCGGGTTGACATCCGGCAACTCCTCGTGCAGCACCTTGGAGGTGGCGGCAGGCACGGTAGTCTTACCGTGGTCGACGTGGCCGATGGTACCGATGTTAACGTGCGGCTTAGTACGCTCGTACTTTTCCTTTGCCATGTGTTTTGTCCTCCTGGACGTCTCGTAGTAAGCCTTGAACTCACTTCAAGGCACTCGCTACATTTTACTGGGTTTGACGGGTTTGTGCCACTTTGGAGCCCGAACCCAGTCAGCGCTACAAAATACTAGCGCTGACTGGAGACAGTTTCCACTTAAGCGGCAGCGCGTGTCACTCGCCGCGCTGGGCCTTGATGATCTCCTCGGAGACGTTCTTCGGAACCTCAGCGTAGGAGTCCATCTGCATGGTGAACATTGCGCGGCCCTGGGTCTTGGAGCGAAGGTCGCCGATGTAGCCGAACATTTCGGACAGCGGAACCTTGGCGTCGATGACCTTGACACCGGTGGAGTCGGTCATGGACTGGATGGAACCACGACGGGCGTTGATATCGCCCATCACGTCGCCCATGTACTCTTCCGGAGTACGCACTTCCACGGCCATGATCGGCTCGAGGATGACCGGCTTGGCCTTCGGAGCAGCTTCCTTGAAGCACATGGAACCTGCGATCTTGAAGGCCATTTCGGAGGAATCGACGTCGTGGACCTGGCCGTCAGTGACGGTAGCCTTGACGCCAACCACCGGGAAGCCGGCGAGCACGCCGGATTCCATGGCTTCCTGCACACCAGCATCGATGGAAGGAATGAATTCCTTGGTGATGTGGCCACCGGTGACCTCGTTGACGAACTCGTAGGTCTCGCCCTCTTCGGTGTTGAGCGGCTCGAAGTTCATCAAGACCTTTGCGAACTGGCCGGAACCACCGGTCTGCTTCTTGTGCGTGTATTCCTGGTTCATGACGGCCTTGCGGATCGTCTCACGGTATGCAACCTGCGGGTTACCCACGTTGCACTCCACCTTGAATTCACGACGCATACGGTCGACGATGATGTCGAGCTGCAGCTCGCCCATGCCGGAGATCAGGGTCTGGCCGGACTCTTCGTCGGTCTTCACCTGGAAGGTCGGATCTTCGTCGGACAGCTTCGCCAGAGCGATGCTCATCTTCTCCTGATCGGCCTTGGTCTTCGGCTCCACGGCCACCTCGATCACCGGATCCGGGAAGGTCATGGATTCGAGGGAGATAGGCGCCTTTTCGTCGCACAGGGTGTCACCGGTGGTGATGTTCTTCAGGCCCACGAAGGTGTAGATGTTGCCGGCTTCGGCGGCATCGACCGGGTTCTCCTTGTCGGCGTGCACCTGGAAGATCTTGCCGACGCGTTCCTTCTTGCCCTTGGTGGAGTCAAGCACGGTGTCGCCCGGGGTGACGGCGCCGGAGTAGACGCGCACGAACACGAGCTTGCCGTAGAACGGGTGGGTAGAGATCTTGAACGGATCATCGGTGGTCGGCTTGCGATCGATCTCGATGGATTCGTCCTTAGGATCGAAACCGACGATGGACGGAACGTCCTCCGGGCTCGGCAGGTAGTCGACGACGGCGTCCAGCATCGGCTGAACACCCTTGTCCTTGAAGGCGGAGCCGCAGAGCACCGGATAGGCTTCACGGTTAATGGTGAGCTTACGGATGCCGCTACGGATCTCGTCCTCAGTCAGTTCGCCGGACTCGAGATACTTCTCAAGCAGCTCTTCGTCGGATTCTGCGACCTGGTCGAGCAGCTCTGCACGATACTGCTCGGCCTTGTCCTGCAGATCGGCCGGGATGTCGGTAGTGTCGTAGTGAGCGCCCATGTCGCCGGAAACGTCGTTCCAGACGTAAGCCTTCATACGAATCAGATCGACAACGCCAGCGAAGTCGTTCTCAGCGCCGATCGGCAGCTGCACGACAAGCGGGGTCGCGCCCAGCTTGGTTTTGATGGTGTCGACGGAGTAGTAGAAGTCAGCGCCGAGCTTATCCATCTTGTTGATGAAGCAGATACGCGGAACGCCGTACTTGTCAGCCTGACGCCACACGGTCTCGGACTGCGGCTCCACACCTTCCTTGCCGTCGAACACGGCAACGGCACCATCGAGCACGCGCAGGGAGCGCTCCACCTCGGCCGTGAAGTCCACGTGGCCTGGGGTATCGATGATGTTGATCTGGAACTTCTGCTTCTCGTCATGGGTCTGACGGTTCCAGAAGCAAGTGGTTGCAGCGGACTGGATGGTGATGCCGCGTTCCTGCTCCTGAGCCATGAAGTCCATCGTCGAGGCACCGTCATGGGTCTCGCCGATCTTGTAGTTCTTGCCGGTGTAGTACAGGATACGTTCGGTGGTAGTGGTCTTACCGGCATCGATGTGAGCCATGATGCCGATGTTACGGATCTGGTTGAGATCATTGAGCACGTCTAGTGCCATGAGTGTTCCTTAACTCTCGTTCTCGACTAATTACCAGCGGTAATGAGCGAAGGCCTTGTTGGCCTCTGCCATCTTATGAGTATCCTCGCGACGCTTGACAGAAGCACCAAGGCCATTGGAGGCATCGAGGATTTCGTTGGCCAGACGCTCAGCCATGGTCTTCTCACGACGGGCGCGGGAGAAGTCGGTCAGCCAGCGCAGGGACAGAGTGTTCGCACGAGCCGGCTTCACTTCGACCGGAACCTGGTAGGTAGCGCCACCGACGCGGCGGGAGCGAACCTCGAGGGATGGACGGATGTTGTCAAGAGCGCGCTTAAGCACTGCCACCGGCTCCTGATCAGTCTTTTCCTTGACCATATCGAGAGCGGAGTAGACGATGTCTTCGGCGATCGACTTCTTGCCGTCGAGCAGAATCTTGTTGATGAGCTGTGCCACAACAGTGGAACCGTAAATCGGATCCGGCAGCAGCTGATGCTTCTTGGAAGGTCCTTTACGTGACATATCTCTTACTTCGCCTTCTTTGCTCCATACAGGGAACGACCCTGCTTACGGTCCTTGACACCCTGGGTATCGAGCGCGCCACGCACGATGTGGTAACGCACACCCGGCAGATCCTTCACACGGCCGCCGCGCACGAGCACAATGGAGTGCTCCTGCAGGTTGTGGCCTTCGCCCGGGATGTAAGCGGTGACTTCCACACCGGAGCTCAGGCGCACACGAGCGACCTTACGCAGTGCCGAGTTCGGCTTCTTCGGGGTGGTGGTGTAAACACGGGTGCACACGCCGCGGCGCAGCGGGCTTCCCTTCAGTGCCAAAGTCTTGGACTTCTTCGGCTTTGCCTGACGTCCCTTACGGACGAGCTGTTCAATAGTAGGCAACTTGAATTCTCCGATTCAGTGGTTTCTCTTGCTTTTGTGTGACCGCCGCACTGCACCCACACTCCACGCATCTGAATCGTGAAGATAGCCACAGTCCACCGGCCCGATGGCCCATCCCTCTCTCACCGTCGCATTGCTGCGCGTGATGCAATCGAGTTCCGGGATATCCCAACCCGCACGCCTGTCACATAAGGCATGCCGTTGGCACACACGAATTATCAGTATACGGATTCCCAAGACATTCCAACATGCCGTGTCGCAAATCGCAAAAGGAATGGCCCCGGATCCTTTCGAATCCGGGGCCATCCACTCGGGAAGGAGGTTCCCACTTCTTTGCTACGCGCTACCTTACGCGCACTCTTCAGTCTCGTTGTCTGTTTTGCATTTGCGGCCCGGCGCCTGCGCCGTACTACCCCATTGCCGCTGTTTCGAATCGCTATTGTTCAGTTATATCTTAAAGGCGTTGCGCATGAACCTCACGGCCATCGGCGCTTCGTTGCGACCTGACGAATTCTCGACTGATCCACAACTCCGGCCTTCAGTTACAGTATACCCCAAAACGAACAAAAAACACGGGTGAAGACACCCTTAAATCCCAATAATTTCAATCATTTTGCCTACATCAGCGCAAAGCAACAAAACATCACAATGACACGTCTGCACCACTCAAAACAAAACATTCCCTGAATCGTTTTGAAAGATTCAGGGAATGCGCAATATGACGACGGAATCTACTGACGAATGTCAGCTGTTAGCTGTTTCGGCAGCGTCTTCGCGGGCCTTCGCAGCCGAGCCCTTCTCGCCATTGTCGGAATCAGGATGGATCTGATGCCTGTCATCATGCTCACGCCACCAGCTGGACAGCACGGAACCGGAAATGTTGTGCCAAACGCTGAAGAACGTGGACGGCACCGCGGCCAACGGATTGGAAGCGAACGACGTCAGCGCCAAAGTCGCTCCCAAAGCGGAATCCTGCATGCCGACCTCGAAGGTGATGGCTTTCTGCTGTGCATAACGGAAGCCCTTCGGATATACCTTGTACATAAGTTTGGAGAAACCGAAGCCCAACGCGTATCCGCACAGGTTGTGCAGAATGACCACCGGGATGGCAAGCAGCGAGGAAGCCACGAACAGCTTCGGACCGTTGGCTGCGACGACCACGCCGATGATAAGCAGGATGGCCACCTGGGACACGATCGGCAGAGCGACCGTAATCTTCTCGATCTTCTCGCCGAAAATAGCATGGCAGATCACGCCAAGAGCGATCGGGAACAGCACCACCTTGACCGCATTGAGGAACAGGGATTCCACCGGGACCGACACATACTGGGAAGCCAGCCACTGCATCAACAGCGTAATCATGAACGGCGCGCACAACGTGGACAAAATGCCGATGGACACGTCCAGCGCCACATCGCCACGGCTCAGATAGCTCATCACGTTGGACGAGGTTCCGGACGGGCAGCAGCCGACCAGAATCACACCGACGGCGAGCGCACCATCAAGACGGAAAACCCAGCACAGCAGCACAGCCACCAACGGCATGATGACAAAGTGGGCCACGGTACCGACGATGACCATCAGAGGCTGGGTGAGAATGCGCTTGAAATCGTCAAGGGTCAAGGTAAGACCCATGCCGAACAGCACGATACCTAGGAAATAACCGGTATAGGATTTGCCCCACAAGCTTGCCTGCGGCACGAAATAGTTGAACACGGCCCACACAATCACAATCGCGGTGAACCACTTGGTGAGCCAATCACCAAACGCTTTGACCTTCTGCATGAATCTCTCTTCCTTCACATTTCACAGCTTTTCGGCCGATGATCCGCATACGCCGTAAACACTCCGAGACGGCCCACACCGCCATTACAGCACACCCTTACGCATGCAGCGACTACAAGGTACGCGTGAGTTTCGGATTTGTGTAATATGCCGTTCACATAATGAACAATCCACAGCGCAAGCCGATGACAGGCACGCGCAACACGCCGATGTAGACATAGCTGGAAAATCGTGTATAGTTTTCATCTGTTGCGCTTCTGTATGAAGCGAAAACATGGTGGCTATAGCTCAGTTGGTAGAGCATCTGATTGTGGTTCAGAAGGTCGCGCGTTCGAGCCGCGTTAGCCACCCCGGTAGAGACCTCGGAAGAAATTCCGAGGTTTTTTGCTATCCGGACGGCTTGAATACAGCAAACAGCCGGTCGCAAGTCATCAGCATAGGTCAGATACAAGGAGCGCATCATGCTGTCTTTTGAAAACGACTATTCCTGCACGGCAACACCGGAAATCATCGAACGCATCAGCGAAATCGCACAAAACCAATATCCGGGTTACGGCAACGACAGCATCTGCGAAAGCGCGAAAGCCAAAATCCGCGAAGCATGCGCCTGCCCTGACGCACAGATTTTCTTCCTGGTAGGTGGCACGCAGACCAACCAGACCATCATCGACTCCATCACACCGCAGTATGCCGGCGTAATCGCGGCAAGCCCAGGCCATGTGAAAGTGCCTGAGGCGGGCGCCATCGCATTCACCGGAAACAAGGTGCT
>OGHI01000619.1_pt1 | contig 20562 bp, 19 predicted proteins | sample 1571501 | NCBI WGS metagenome assembly OGHI01 (sample SAMEA2581962, study PRJEB24529) | metagenome | biome: Human gut stool | place: China | collected 2011
ATATATCATACATCTGCTGCCTGCTGCCTATACATTCCTCATACAATTTATTATAATCGGTACTGCATGTATATGATGTCTTATAGTCATCAACAGCAACCTGAAATTTTCCATCATATGATATATATACCTGTGAAAATACAAATGCAAAATATACTGTATCCGTACTGTCACCATTTACAACATCAGCACTGTAAAAATAATAAATATAATTTTCATTACCACCCTCAAGACTGTTCTTTCTTTTAAGGAATTTTATTTCCATAAGATTAATATTTTCAGCTCTTTCATCATTCGCCTTGTAAAGATATGATGTATCAGATGTAGCACGATACATCATTCTGAATGTTTTATCCTGGGTCTGGCTCGTAATAGTTTTTTTACATTCCTCATCAATCTGTCTTACCACATCTTTATCAAGTTCATTTACATCATCAGCATATGAGCCAAGCCTGTCAGCCGTATAAGACATTGATATAGATGAAACAGCATATCCGTGGCGTCCAAGTTCAGCTTCATCCGCACTGCATTTAACACAGATTACATCATCTTTGCTTATTCCTGTATGCTTGTCCGGCACAAATTCAAGTGCTGACAGATATTCATCATCCCATTTATTATTTATTACAACATATGCTTCAGGACTTATGCCCGCAAATACAACTTCAACATTAGAAAATAAATCTATTTTAGTTCCATTTCCTATCCCTTTTGCTCTTATATTATAACTGCTGCCTGCAACCCTGACGCCTGAATCAGCCGCAGCCTGTGTATCATATTCAACATATACTGTAAGCTTGTCTCCGTTTGAAATATCACTTTTTTCAATATGTGCCTCAAGTGAATCAGCAAACTTCCTGTAAGCTGTAAGTTTCTCCATATTAACTTTTTTTCCGGCAAGCGTTTTATATAGCTTTTCTGAATCAACACTACATTCTGCTGATGCATATCCGTTAATTCCATTATAAGTAACCGTTATATAATCCTGCGGATCTATGTGCTTTTTTCCCATAATCCACGCTGCAAGCACTATAACAAAGCATACCATAACAGCAGCGACCACAATATATGATGAACGGTCTTTTACCATTTTTTCTGCTGTATTCTTAGTTCTGTCTATTATTTCTTTCATATTCTGACTGTTGCCCTCTTCAATTTTTCTAATTCTTCTCCACACATATATGGACTCAGCTGTTCATACACCCAGCTGTGATAATTATTAATTCTCTCTATATCTTTTTCATTTAGGTACGATACATCAACAGCTTCAAGGTCTATCGGTGCACATGTAAGCATTTTAAATTTGAGAAATGTACCATATTCATTTTCATAATCCCTGACGCATACTATCTCATTTTCTATACGTATTCCGTATTTTCCGTCAACATAAACGCCCGGTTCATCTGATGTTACCATTCCCGGCTCCATGACACACAAATCGTTTTGTCCCAATATATGTTTCCACCTGAATCCGTTTGGTGATTCATGCACATTCAAAAGATATCCGACACCATGTCCTGTTCCACATCTGTAATCAAGACCGGCTTCCCAGAGCGGACCTCTCGCAAGAATATCAAGATTAAATCCTGTACACCCATAAAGAAATCTTGCATCAGCAAGTGCAAGCATCCCCTTTAATGTAAGCGTATATGCTTTTTTTATCTCATCGTTTACAGGTCCAAGTACAATTGTTCTTGTCACATCTGTAGTTCCACGCATATACTGTCCACCAGAATCAACTAAAAGCATACCTTCTGGTTTCAGTATGGCACAATTATCCTTTGTAGCACTGTAATGCATCATTGCTGCATTAGCACCATATGCACTGATTGTCTCAAAACTAAGTTCTATGAAATCAATGATTTTTGCACGCTCATTATCAAGATAATCAGCTGCATCTTTCTCTGTAATTCCCTTTCCGGCATTTTCTTTAACCCAGAACATGAATCTTGTAAGTGCAAGTCCGTCCTCAATATGGACATCTGAAAGATTTTTGATTTCAACAGGATTTTTTACGGCTTTCATTGATGTAACAGGACTTAATGTTTTTACTGTTTCCACTCCACAATTGCAGATTTTCTTATATGCACAATAATTAATTCTTTTCATATCAACAAGAATTACTTTCTCTTCTATCGTATCAAGAAAATCATAAAATTCTTCGTATGGTTTTAATGTAACGCCATCTTTTTGAAGCTTTTCTATAATTTCATCAGAAAATCTATCTTTATCTGCAAATAGATATGCACACTTATCTGTAACATACGCATATGACATTATCACGGGATTGTATACAACATCATTTCCTCTTATATTAAATAACCAGCATATATCATCAAGTGATGTTATAATATGTCCTTCTGCCTCTTTTTCATTTATTTTTTCACGCAGTCTTATGAGCTTTTCCCTGACTGTCTCCCCGTTATCAGATACAAACGCTTTGCTATACGGAAAATCCGGTCTGTTATTCCATATACTTTTTGCATAATCAACCGTTACATCAAGTTTAATATTCTTTTTTGTAGCTTTATGTTCCAATTTTTCGCCAAAAGAAGCACTTATTGTTCTTCCGTCAACCGCAATACTTCCGTTTGCAGGTGTATTCTGTATACAATATTCTGTCAGTTCCGGAACATCTTTCACACCTATTCTCATAAGTTCTATGCCTGTACCTTTAAGCTGAAGTTCTGCCTGCACAAAATATCGTCCATCTGTAAATAAAGCAGCCTTATCCATTCCTATGACAAGAGTTCCTGCAGAGCCTGTAAACCCTGACAGGAATTCTCTTTCTCCAAAGTAATCACCCGCATATTCTGACAGATGGTAATCACCTGTAAATACTATATACAAATCCGTACTGTTTTTTTTCATTATATTTCGTACTTCATCAATTCTTTTTCTTATAATTGTATTATCCGTAATCCGCGGCATATTAACGCACCTCCTGATTTCATAGCGTCCTTTAAGCTATACTTTAATATAAACTCATAAATGATTATCCTCAAGAAGTTTTTTTAATTTTTCAAGTGCTTTTTTCTCTATTCTGCTTACATAACTCCGGCTTATCCCCAGTTCTTTCGCAAGCTCACACTGTGTTTTTTCATCATTTCGAAACAATCCATATCTTTCTGAAATAACAGTCATCTCCCGCTTATTAAGCACTCTCCCCATTTTCTTATAAAGACATGCAATTCTCTCATCAAATATACAGTCTTCAACTATGTCTTTTTCTTCATCGCTGACAATTTCTATAATGCTTATTTCATTTCCTTCTTTATCTGTTCCGATTGGCTCATATATAGAAACTTCCCGTGATTTTTTCTTCTCAGACCTGAGCATCATAAGCAGTTCATTATCTATGCACTTTGCAGCATATGTTGCAAATCTGATTCCCTTATCAGGTTTAAATGAATTAATTGCCTTAATAAGTCCAACTGTGCCGACAGATATCAGATCTCTTACATCTCTGTCCGGCGTGCTGTATTTTTTAGTCATATGGGCAACCAGACGCATATTCTTTTCAACAAGAATATCTCTTGCCTTATTATCTCCGTTATACAAACGCTCAAGAATTTCCTTTTCTTCTTCTGCTGATAATGGCTTTTCAAAACTTTTCAAAGAAAGGCACCCCAGACACACATTTATATATTTTATGTGCCGGAGTGCCTTTTATTGCTTTTCCTAATCTTCTTTTCTTCTCAAAACATCATACTGTTCAAGTTTTACGCCCAAATCGATATAAAGCTGCTGCTTAGGATGAGGTGCACTTTCCATATCCACACCACGCTCATCAGTAATTCGTTTTACTGTAACCAAAATATTATCGCCATTTGGTCTCATAACTTCAATTGTCTCGCCTACACTGAATTTATTACGCTGTTCTATATGATAAAGTCCTTGTGCATTCTGTTCGCCGACAATGCCAAGATATGTATATTCCTTAATATATGTATTTGTATCATATATCTGTGTATTTTCATCCGGTTTACCGAAGAAAAATCCGGTTGTATACTGTCTGTATGTGCATTTTGAAATCTCTGACTTATAAAATGGAATTCTCTTTTTATAAAGATTCTCATCCTGTATAAACTCATCAATTGCAAGTCTGTATGTTCTAGCGACTGTAGCAACATATAATGCTGTTTTCATTCTGCCTTCGATTTTAAAACTGTCTATTCCTGCATTAAGCATCTCAGGAATATGTTCAATCATGCATAAATCTTTTGAATTAAATATATATGTTCCACGCTCATTTTCATATACAGGCATATATTCACCCGGTCTTGATTCTTCAACAATAGAATATTTCCAACGGCACGGATGTGTACATGCACCTCTGTTGGCATCTCTTCCTGCCATAAAACTGCTCAGCAGACATCTTCCCGAATATGAAATACACATCGCACCATGCATAAATGTCTCTATTTCCATCTCATCAGGAATATGTTCACGAATCTGTTTTATCTCATTAAGAGACAATTCTCTTGCTGAAACAACTCTCTTTGCCCCCTGCTTCCACCAGAACTGATACGTCATATAATTAGTATTGTTAGCCTGTGTGCTTATATGTATATCTATGTCAGGCAGTTCTTCTTTTGCAATTGTAAACATTCCCGGGTCAGAAATAATAAGTGCATCAGGTCCTATCTGTTTTAATTCTTTAAAATACTGTCTTGCTCCATCCAAATCATAATTATGTGCAAGAATATTTGCTGTAACATATACCTTACAATCATGTGCATGTGCAAATTCAATTCCCTCTTTCATCTCTTCAAGAGTGAAATTTTTTGCTTTTGCACGAAGTCCAAATGCCTCTCCACCGATATATACGGCATCAGCACCATATATTACAGCAATCTTTAATACTTCAAGACTGCTTGCCGGTATAAGAAGTTCAAGTTTTCTTCCTTTATAAATATGTTCGCCCATATTAATCTCCATTTCTTTTTATTTTTTTACACTGAGCGTAATTCCATCTCCGATAGGTACTACTGATGTTACAACCTCATCTGAATGAGTAAGCATATATACATACTCTCTCATTCTCTCATGTATCGTCCTGTTTCTTCTTGTAACACCATACTTTGACTGTACTATCTCGCCTTCCTGAAGGACATTATCCGATATAAGAAGTCCGCCCTTTTTTAATATTCTCATAATATCAGGAAAATAATTAATATACTGTCCTTTAGCTGCATCCATAAATATAAAATCATATGGTCCATCAAGTGTTTTTAAAACATCCGCTGCATCACCCTCAATAAGTGTTATTTTGTCAATAACACCCGCACGGATAAAGTTCTTTTTCGCCACCGGTATTCTTTTGTCATAATTTTCAATTGTTGTAATATGGCAGTTTTCCGGCATATTTTCACTCATAAGAATAGATGAGTAACCTACAGCAGTGCCAACCTCCAGAATTCGCTCCGGCTGTTTTAATGCAATCAGCACTTTTAACAGATTACCCATCTCTTTTCTTATAATAGGAACATTATCATTTAATGCTTCTTTTTCAATCAGATTACAAATATCGGAATTACCGGAATCCAATGAATTAATATAAGCTACAACACGTGGTTCAACTATCATAACTCAATTGTCCTCTCCTTTGTCCGTACACATTACTTTAAACATATCAGATGGCTTCATTCCTGAATTCAATGTATATGTTCCGCCTACAAATTTCTTATTATAATCAGACAGCATTATCTGAAAATACATTATTGTTTTATCCTTGCAAAGTCCTTTTTGGTATAACATAGATGAAAGCTGCTTCGCCGATATATTATCTGAAATAGTAATCTCTACTTGTCTCGCATTTTCTGTAGTATCAATTGCTTCTTCATCAAAAATATTATGTCCGAATGTATATGCTCTGCTTCCGGCGGCATAAATTATAAAAACACCGACTGTCACAATACATATGTTCAATAACATACTGAGTATTACCCTGACACTTTTATTTTTCATCTGATTCTCCAATCCTGCATGGTCTATACATTTTTATTCTGCCTTATTATTGCAGGAAATCCATATTAAAGTCAACTGCTTCAACAACTGACATACAGATTTCCTGAACCATTCTGCATAATTCCATCTCAGCTGCAAGATACCCTTCAACCTCCGGCTGTTTTCTTATATCTGCAAAATGTCCCTCTAATTCCTGTGTTGCTGACAGGACATCACCTGTATCTTCAGAATATTGCATTCTGAAATTTTCTCTTCTGAAATCATCCAATGCCCTTTTTAAATCAGGTCTTTTCATAACTTCAGATTCAAATTCTTTGAACCTTTTATACTCACATGAGTCTGTTATTGCCTCTGTCAGCTCCTTTGTAAGTTCCTCTACTCTGCTCATAAACCTCTCCTATAATCAACAAACAATTACATCTGTGCTTCCATTATAATTGGAAGAATAACTGGATTTCTCTTCATCTTCTTCCAAAGGTACTCACTAAGGTCATCCTTAATTATATTTTTAATCTTACTCCAGTCAGATATATGTTTATCAAGGCATCCCTGGACTGAATCTTCAACAACAGCTTTTGCCTCATCAAGAAGTTCTTCTGCCTCCCTGACATATACAAATCCACGAGTTACAATATCAGGACCTGCAACGAGATTTCCTGTATATTTTTCAAGTGTAAGCACAACTATAATAATACCATTTTCTGCAAGATTCTGTCTGTCTCTTAAAACAATATTACCTACATCACCAACTCCAAGTCCATCGACAAGAATTGCTCCTGTTGGAACCTGTCCCACAATTTCACCGTGGTCGTCACTCAATTCAATAACATCACCTGATTTTGCAATAAATACATGGTCTTTATCATAACCAAGAGCCATAACTACATCTCTTTGTGCACAAAGATGTCTGTACTCGCCATGAACAGGAATTGCATATTTTGGTTTTACAAGGGAATAAATAAGCTTGATTTCTTCCTGACAGGCATGACCAGAAACATGTGTATCCTGGAAAATAACCTTAGCCCCTTTCATTCCAAGCTCATTAATTACTTTTGCAACTGATTTTTCATTTCCCGGAATCGGTGTTGAAGAAAATACAACACAGTCACCCGGCTGGATAGATACTTTCCTGTGAAGTGAAGCCGCCATTCTTGAAAGAGCTGCCATAGATTCTCCCTGACTTCCTGTTGTAATAAGCACAATCTGCTCAGGCGGATAATTTTTCATTTCCTCAGTATCAATAAGTGTTCCTTCCGGAATCTTTAAATAATCAAGATTTTCAGCAACCTCAATTATATTAACCATGCTTCGGCCTTCAACACATACTTTTCTTCCATATGCAACAGCTGAATTGATAATCTGCTGCACTCTGTCTACATTTGACGCAAATGTTGCAATTATAAGACGGCTGTTTTTATTATCATTAAAAATCTTATCAAATGTTGCTCCTACAGTGCGTTCAGACATTGTAAATCCCGGACGTAGAGCATTGGTACTGTCACACATAAGTGCAAGCACGCCCTTCTTTCCGAGTTCACCAAGCCTTTGTAAATCAATAGGATCTCCGTAAACAGGAGTATAATCAACTTTAAAGTCGCCTGTATGAATAATTGTTCCTGCCGGTGAAAATATAGCAAGTGCAGCAGCATCTGCAATACTGTGGTTTGTACGGATAAATTCAACCCTGAAATCACCAAGTGTTATTGACTGTCCATACTTGACAACTTTTCTTTTAACGCTTCTTAACATACTGTGTTCTTTGAGTTTTGACTCAATAAGTCCCATAGTAAGCTTTGTTGCATAAATAGGCACATTAACATCTTTGAGGACATATGGTATAGCACCAATATGGTCTTCATGTCCGTGAGTAATAACAAAACCTTTAACTTTGTCAAGATTCTGCTTTAGAAATGTCACATCAGGTATAACAAGGTCAATACCTAACATCTCTTCTTCCGGAAATGACAGACCGCAGTCCACAACAATAATACTGTCATCATACTGGATGGCAGTAATATTCATTCCAATCTGTTCAAGACCACCAAGCGGAATAATCTTGACAGAACCAATATTAACTTTTTTCATTCCATAACCTCCATGCTGCATATTTCGGATATGCAGCTAAAACTAAATTTCTTCACATATTAATTAACAGCATGCTGTTAACACGCTGTTTTATTCAATATCTATATCTTCAAGAAGCTCAGCAAATATTTTGCTCACTCCCTCAAGTTCTTCATCATCTTCCACAAATTCATATGCTGCCTCAGGATCAGCACTGTCAGAAACATCTTTTAAAATGTATGCCTCTGCTTCCTCGTCCTGTGAATCTGTAACTAAAATATAATTATATCCATTGACTCTTGTCTCTTCAATGATATAGAATTCCACTTCTTCATTATCATCTGTCACAAAATTAATCTTTTCCATTTAAAATCCCTCTTCTTATTATTAACAATCCCTGTCTGAATCTGCTATTACTGTTCCCCTTCATTATTATTGGCAATATAATCAAGATAGCTCTGCAAAATAACACATGCAGCTATTTTATCTATTACAGCTTTTCTGTTCTCTCTTCTGACACCACTTTCAATAAGAACATGTTCTGCCGAAACGGTACTTAATCTCTCATCCCACATAACTACAGGAATACCTGTTCTTCTTTCAAGTTTATCTGCAAAATCCTTACAGGCCTCTGCTCTCTCTCCAAGTGTATTATTCATATTCTTCGGAAGACCAACGACTATCTTTGTAACTTCATACTCTTCTATAATTGCTTCAATTCTTGCAAGTGTCTGTCTTAACTTATTCTCTTCCTTACGTGTAATAGTCTCAACGCCCTGTGCTGTAAGTCCGAGTGCATCACTCACTGCAACTCCAACAGTCTTTGTTCCATAATCTAATCCGATAATTCTCATTCTACAGACCTTTTCCGGCAATAAAATACCTTATTACTTCTTCGACAAGCTCGTCTCTCTCAACTTTCATAATAAGGCTTCTCGCATTATTATGGCTCGTAATATATGTTGGATCGCCTGACATAATATATCCCACAATCTGATTAACAGGATTATATCCTTTTTCCTTTAAAGCAAGATAAACCTGCTCCAGGATTCCTTCTACTGATATTGTTTTTTCTGGTTGTGCTTTAAAAAATTGTGTATTATTATCTATCATATTCCTCACGTCCCTTTCGTATATGTATCTATAATATACTAATTTTTGATATAAGACAAGTATTTTATAGATAAATTTTTTATAAACCTCATGTTTGTGCGGGGACTTTTCCCTTCCATATTAAAAAGCGTGCTGTATTTCTCACACACCACGCCACAGAATTTAATTAAGATTATTATTGTCATTTTCTGCTACAGAAAGACTTATATTCAGATTTCCATTTCTCATTCTCAGATTATCAATAAATTCTTTTTCATTAACACTATCTTTAACCACAACATTATATGAAAGTTCAAACATAGTTCCCATATTTGTTGTCTTGACTTTCCTAAGTTCAGCTTTTTCAGTAAATTTATTCATAACATCATCAAATACATCGCTGTAATTAAGCGATTCAGGAATTGTAATCCTCAGCTGCTTTATATCTGTATGCGGCTGGGCAAAATTAAATACTGTAAGCAGAATTAGAATAACTATCATTATCACAACAAATACACATGCAAATGTAACATATCCGAGCCCACACGCAAGCCCGGATGCCATAGCAAAGAAAACTATTGCTATATCTTTCGCACTTCCCGGCACACTCCTGAATCTTACAAGAGAAAACGATCCTGACACTGAAAATGCTCTTGCAACATTGCTTCCTATCAGAAGGATAACTGCTGCCACTATTGCCGGAAGAATAACAAGTCCTATTATAAAATCCCTGTTATATCTTTCTTTCCTACACATAAACATATATGCAATACCTATTATCAGTCCCAGCAATACTGCTGTTCCTATTCCTAACATTGATGTGCCAATACTGATTGTATTGTCTGTTGTTGCTGTAAAAATTGATTCAAACATACAAATTCATCCTTTCTTTTTAAATTTTCCATAATATACTGCTTGTATTCCGTTCCATATTTTGAAAATGAAACAGGATAAATATCATATTCCGACAATATCTTTGTGAACCATATCGGAACTGCTTTGTTAATTTTTATTTCCATCAGGAACATATTTTCAGGAATAATCTTTTTACCATAGCTTCCAAGTTCCAGCCTTACATCATGCCTTCTTGTTGTAATATCAGTATCAAATGTAACCCTGAAACTACCGTCATTTTTTTCAAAATATGCCATTCTTTCATATGAAAGATACAGTTTAGGCTGCAAATTATAAAAATGTTTAAAGTAATCAATCTCTCCTAAAACCTGTCTGTTGATTCTCTCATTCTTTTTCTCAAGCATTCCGGCAGTAATTTTCCCATCAAGATAATCATATGCATCACCAAGCTTAATCCCTGTTCTTCTTTTATTGACAATTCCATTGTATTTTTTCTTTATTTCAACAAAAACATTGTCATCAATTCCAGGAACCCCATAGCTTCTCACACGCATTTTTTCTTTATATGCCGGTTTTTCTATCGAAGCACGTATAAGCCTGTCATCCGGAGTATCATAATAAATATTGCTTATCATATAAAATTTATTATCTTTGTTATAAGCATCCACTTCCATATGGCTGCTCATTTTATTTATTACCGCCTCATATTGTTCTTTATCAAGCATATATTTTTTTTCGCATCTGTTAAAAACTTCAATTGCCATATTCTCCTCTCCTTTCGTTTGGATTTCTTTTATGTATTAAATTGTAAAAAGATTTTGTGTCCAAATTATGTAAAAAGTAAGTAAAGAATATGAAAAAAAATGAACCGGTATCAGCAATTTTTATACTGATACCGGTCATGTGATCTGTCTTTTATTTAGTTATATTACTATCCAAGATATTACTATCTGAGACATTACTGTTTAAGAGTAACATCCAGCTGATTAAATGGAATTTCTATTCCGTTTTCATCAAATACCTGTTTGAATCTTTCAAACAATATAAACCTTGTGTCCCAATAAGCGTCCTGGCTGACCCATGCACGTGTCTCTATTGTAACACAGCTTGCATCAAGCGATTTAACTATTACATTAATCTCTTTTTCCTTGTCTATCGAAGGATAATTTTCAAGAATCTCTCTAAGAAGTTTCTTTGCTTTTGTAACATCACTTCCATATCCTATGCCAATCTGCATATCAAGCCGCCTGATTCCTTCTACACCGACATTTACTATGTTGGAATTTGATAATGCACCATTTGGCATCATCACAACTCTGTTATCAATTGTCTTTAATTTTGTATACAGCATATCTATTGATACCACTGTACCCTCGCAGCCACCTGAAACTATGTAATCTCCAACCCTGAACGGATGAAATATCATAATAAGAATTCCTCCGGCAAAGTTTGCAAGACTTCCTTGAAGAGACATACTCAGTGCAAGTGCCGCTGAACCGAACACAGCTATAAGTGAAGCTGTCTGGAAGCCCAGAATATCAAGTACCATCATAACCATAACAGCATAGCAGACGAATCTTAAAACAGAATTGATGAATTTTATCACACCATTCTCAAATCCTGCTCTCTCAAGTGCCTTTGAACATATTTTAAGCAGCCATTTCATTACATGTTTGCCGACTTTCCATAAAATCAACGAAAGAATTATCTGGAAAATCTTATCGGCAGTCCATTTCACAGCTTCGTTAAACAGCTCAGTAAGATTGTCTCTTGAAAAGAATGCCTGTGCTTTTTGAGTAGTCTCTGCTACCGAATCATCAACAGCACTTAATGCAAAACAATTAAAATTAATCATTTATTCACCCTGTTTTTCTTCCATTTTTTTTAGTTCTGCAAGCTTCTTTTTAGCATTTTCATCTATTTTAATGCATGCTATCCTTGCTTCTTCTGCTTTTTTTGCAGCTTCTTTTTCTGCTTTTTCGGCTTCTTTCGCCGCTGCAAGTGCAATTATTTCAGCCTCTTTTGCCTGCTTTGCACGCTCTATCGCAGCATCTTTTACAGCCTTCGCTTCATCGGCTTCCTTTTTTGCAAGCATAAGTGCTTCTTTTGTTTCTTTTTCTATCTTAATACGCTCTTTTTCTATTTCCGTATATGGCTCATAAGTATAAAGTGAAATGCCAAGAGGTTTTAAATCAACAAATACTGACTCATCTTTTGAATTCCAATTGTGTTCAGACGACTCATAAACAACTGAATCATTCAAAACATCTGTATATTTTCCAGCTTCATCAACGCCTATGCAGAATTCTTTCCTTTCAACAGGCGTAAAATTAACAGCTCCGATAACAGATTGTCCCGATTCATCACGCCTTAACACAGCAATAACCGTCTCTTCTGCGGATATATCATCAGCCCATTCAAAACCTGACGGATTATCATCACATTCATAAAGAGCTTTTGTATTGCGGTATAAATTATTCATCTGTGCCACAAATTTCTCGACTCCGCTGCATTCTTTTATATTAATAAGCTTTTTCCCCGGATGGAAATACATGTAACCAAGTGCTGTTTTTACATGATTAAGCACATCTTCACCATTAACCGGAACTATATCTTTTAAAATTCCTTTTTTCCAGCCATATCCGTTTCTTGAAAATCCTATAATAAAATCATCACTGTACTGATATAACATACTGTATGTAAGTCTGCCATATATTCCTTTTCTAAATAGTGGATCCATCTCTATAAATGGCACAAGCTCTTTTTTCCAGCCATCATTCCACTTATAATCAAAGCCCAGACCTCCGTCTGCAATATCACCTGTAACAAATTGCCATCCGCTTGATTCCTCGGCTGCAAGAATTGTATTTTTTTGCAGTGAATCAACCATTTTTCTTACATTCTGGATAAATTCAACCGCATTAATATTTTCTTTTCCACCATAAATATTCGGAATCCATTCTCCCGGTTTTCTGCCATAATCAAGATAAAGCATAGACGCAGTCTCAGAAAACTTCAATCCATCAACATGATACTCTTCAATCCAGTATCTTATATTAGACATCAGAAAACTTCTTACCTGTGGTTTTGAATAGTCAAATGAAGCAACATTTAATTCCGGATGATTGTCAAGATTGACTTTTCCTGTATCATAAAGGTGCGTTCCGTCAAAATATACAAGACTATATTCACCCTGACTCATAAATGCACCATTCCAGTCTATGATAACACTGATATTTTTCTTATGCATCTTATCAATAAATGCCTTTAACCTAAGGCCTCCAACCTCACAATTTACAGCATAAAAATTTATTGTCTCAGCCGATGAGCCATTTCTTACAGCACAGACATTCATTATCTCAACACAGTTAAATCCCAGTGCTTCAATTCTGTCTTCAATTGTATCATCTTTTAAATCAAGAATGTCAATCTCACATATACTAAGCGGTTTATGTTTCGTATCTTCCTGTTTCCAGCCTGCATCAGTCCACTTGAAATTTTTCTCTTCAGGATTAACTCCTGCCAGTGATGCATAAATAACGTCATTAGAAGCGGACTGTGCATATGGGTCTGCCTTTTTTACAACCTGTCCGTCTTTTAACTTTATTTCATAACAGTATGGTGTTTTGGACTTCATATCTGGTATAAACAGGAAAAATATCCCTGTATCATAATCCTTTTCCATCTGGAACACTCGTCCGTCCCACTTGTTAAAAGCCCCGATAACACTGACTCTTCTGGCATCAGGTGCCCATATTCCAAAAATCATTCCACTGATTCCATCGACAACTGCTTCATGACTTCCCATGTATTTGTATGCATCCTGTGCACTGCCTGTCATAAATTTATTAATATTATATTCACTCCTGCCATTTTGGGAAATTTTAAGCAACGCCTGCATACATTCCTGTCTTCCATATGAATATATATCTTTATATTCTGTTTTTTTACCATATATATCTTCTTTGACAAATGTATATGAAATTTTTTTTCTACCGGGAAGCAATACAGCAAAAAAACCTGCCTCATCCATTTTTTCCATTGGATAAAGCTTCTTTCTTCCATCAACTCTTACATTCATCTCCACTGCATCAGGTGCAAATGTCTGTATAAGAAATCCATCTTTACATATACGTCCACCAAGCAGTTCCATCGGCTCATCGCATTCAGAATATACAACGCCTTCAATTGAAGGCCAATCCATTAAATCATATAATCTATTCCCCATATTTAACCCCATCAGATATTTTTTTCAACCCATGTTTTAAAAAGTTCTGTCCAGACGTATACTTCCGGCTCAAAATGTTTTCCGTCCTTTGTATCAGTCTCTTTCGTTCCAAGTCCAAGTCCATGATTTCCATTAGGGAATATATGAAGTTCAAACGGAACTTCTGCTTTTTTTAAAGATTCTGCAAAAAGAAGTGAATTGTCCACAGGTACGCTTCCATCTGAAAAAGTATGCCACAGAAACGTCTTTGGCGTATTACTGCTGACACGTTCCTCCAGCGAAACAGACTTAACAAGTTCATCATATCTGTCTCCCAGAAGTCTCTCAAAAGACTTTCTGTGTGCCTTAGGTCCTGATGTTATAACAGGATATCCTAACAACAGTCCGTCCGGTCTTACTTCTTTTGGACTTACATGAAGTACATTCTGAATAAAATCTGCAAGTTCCGGCTGATCATACATTGTCGCAAGACTTGCTGCAACATGTCCGCCTGCCGAAAAACCTGCAATAATAATTTTATCCGGATTTATATCCCATTCTTTTGCATGATTTCTCACATAATTAATTGTATATGCTGCTTCATATAATGCACATGGGAATTCATCCGGCATAAGGCTGTATCTTAAAACCACTGCGTTATAGCCAAAATCAAGCATTTTTAATGCGACAGCTTCACCCTCACGCGGTGAATGATGCTCATATCCACCGCCCGGACATATTATAACAAGCGGCCTTTCAAATACATTCTGATAATCCGGATACATTTCTTTTATATACGTTGTAAAAACAGCGTCCGCACCTTTGTGCTTTATACCAAGTTTTTCATAATCAATATCTATTTTAATATTTTCGTGTATCATAAAACAGCACACCTTTCATTATATCCTGTGAATAAACAATCCACTTCTTAATTTTGGTTCAAACCATGTTGACTTTGGCGGCATTAACTTTCCTGCATCAGCAACTGCAAAAAGTTCTGCTATAGATGTTGCATACATAGAAAATGCAACTACACAATCCTCCCTGCATCTTTTCTCAAGTTCTGAAAGTCCTCTTATTCCACCGACAAAATCAATTCTCTTATCTGTCTTTGGATCACCTATTCCAAGTACAGGTGCAAGCAGATTGTCCTGCAAAACCGCAACATCAAGCCCATCAACCGGATCATCTGACATAATATCTTTATGTGCTGTAAGCTTGTACCATTTTCCACCAAGATACATACCAAATGTTCCTTTTTTATCAGGTGATACCTGCTTATCACTCTCAGCTATATCAAATTTTTCTTTAATCTTATTTAAAAATTCTTCCTGTGTATATCCATTCAGATCTTTAACAACCCTGTTATATGGAAGAATCATCAATTCTTCATCAGGAAAAAGCACGGACAGAAAATAATTAAATTCTTCATTACCTGTATATCCCGGATTTTCCTGTCTTCTCTTCAATCCTACTTTTACTGCAGAAGCTGCTCTGTGATGTCCGTCAGCAATGTAAACAGAATCAATTCCTTCAAATGCCTTTCTAACATTTTCAACAAGTGTTATATCTGTCATTTTCCAGACCTGATGGCGTATTCCGTCAGGAGATATAAAATCATATAATGCTTTATTCTCCTTAGTCTTTTTAACAGCATCATTTATTACACTGTCAGCTCTGTAAGCCAGGAAAATAGGTCCTGTCTGGGCACTTAATGTATCAACATGTGTTATTCTGTCAACTTCTTTATCAGCTCTTGTATTTTCATGTTTCTTTATTACATTATTAAGATAATCATCAATAGATGCACATGCAACTATACCAGTCTGTGTTCTTTTGTCCATTGTAAGTGCATATATATAATATGTCTTATCTGTATCTGTTATAAATGTTTTATCAGCCAGAGCTTCTTCAAATAATTCTTTTGCTTTTGCATAAACTTCAGGAGCATATGTATCTGTAGAATCATCGAACTGTGTCTCTGCTCTGTCGATTTTAAGGAAAGACAACGGCTCTCTTTTAACCTCACAAACGGCTTCCTGTCTGTTGTATACATCATAAGGCAGTGCTGCTACTCTTGCTGCATCTTTTTCATTAGGTCTTACACATTCAAACGGTTTAATTACTGCCATTACTTTTCTCCTTTTCCTGCTTATAATTATTTTTCTTTAAAAATCAGGCATTAAGTTTATCAGTCAATACCTTCAATTCATTAGATATAGATATGATTTCATTTATTGTTGCATTGTTTTGCTCGCTTACTGCAAATGTATCACTTGCATGGGCTGCAACTTCTTCTGTGATAGCCGAAACAGTTGAAACGCTGTCAACAATCTTCTTATTAGCTTCACTGAGTCCATTTACAATATTTGTAAGTGATTCGGCATTAATAAGAATTTTTCCTGTATTATTTTCAATTATTGAAAAGCTTGCTGCTGTTTCTTTTGTAGCAGCATCCTCTTCCTTTATCATCTCAACCATCTGACCCGTAACATCTACAACATTCTTAATTACATCTGAAATATTTGTAATCATGTCTGTAATTTTTACAGTTGCATTCTGTGTCTCATCTGCCATTTTTGAAATTTCGGAAGCAACAACTGCAAAGCCTCTTCCTGCTTCCCCGGCACGAGCTGCCTCGATACTTGCATTAAGTGCCAGAAGGCTTGTCTGTGATGTAATCTCAGTAATAATATCAACAATTGAATTCATCTTTGCCATATCGTCATTAAGAAGCGAAAGCTGCTTGGTTACAGCATTGCCCGATTCAACGGACTCATTAACTTTATTAACAAGCATTGCCACATTCTTATTGCCTGCATCTACTGCTTTTTTAGTATCATTGATGCTATTTGTGATTTCTTGTGAACCATTCTTTACATCATCAACTTTATTCTGGATATTTTCAGTCATTTCAAGCTGTTTCTGTACAGCATCCGCTGTATCTGTTGAACCTGTATTTACTTCTGCCATAGCTTCCCTTGTCGCATTAATAGATTCACCAAGTGATAAAATTTTGCTGTTTACATTTTCAATATCAGCAGCCATTTTACCTGAAATTTCCATTGTATTATTAAGTATTCTTTCTGTTTCGCGGCTCTGTTTCTCAATCTGTTTTAATTTTACTACGCTATTAATTTCAAGTGTTTTTGATGTATACATACAGTAAAGTGAAATCAATACAATAACAAGCACCTGTATCTCAATTGATGCAGTATCGCTCATTGTATATGTTCCGTTTGCAAGAAATAATACAACCTGTGCAATGTTAATAATTATAACACCTGTATTAATAGGAATTGAATATTTATAATCATTATATACTGTGATTGCTATAAGCATTGGAATTACATATGTAAATACAAGTTTATTATTTGTGGTAAACATTATGAAAATATAAAATATTGCAAAGCCATATCCTATAAGATGCTTTATATGCGTTGAATTCTTATCTTTTTTATATACAATCCACTCCGCTACTGGTGAAGCAATTCCTATTACAATAGTAAGCAATACATATAATAATGTCCTGCTTCCTTTTGCAAATTCAGCTAAATATGCAATACCTATAACAGCTGAAACTATAGTATGGCATACTATTCCGACTTTGTTACATCTGGTCATCTCCGACTGTGACTCAATCTTATCTACAATCTTATCCATACCTTTCTTCGCAGCTTCCTGTATCTGTTCATGCTTCTCATTAATTTTTTGAGATTTATCCTGTATTTTTTGCTCTATTGCTCCCATATATAACTCCTCCTTGTTATTCATAAGAAAATACATAAATATATTTTACAACAAAATACTTTATAAATAAAGAAAAACGGATGAAAGAAATATTTTAATTTTCAAACATCCGTTTTTTAATTACAATAAACAATTGCAAAATATTACTTTATAACTCTTACCTTAATAACACCTTCAATAGATGCAAGTTTGTCAACTACTGTCTCAGATGCAGACTCACTTATATCAAGCATTGAATATGCATAGTCACCTCTTGACTTATTAGCCATCTCTTCAATGTTAATACCTTCATCTCCCATAACAGATGTAATCTTGCTGATTATAGCCGGTACATTCTTATGGCATACAGCTACTCTGCCGGCTGATGTGCATACACCCATGTCACATGCAGGATAGTTTACTGAATTAACTATATTACCATTCTCAATGTAGTTACGAAGCTCTTTTACAGCCATAATTGCACAATTATCTTCTGCTTCTGCTGTTGAAGCACCAAGATGAGGAAGAACAATTGCACCTTCCATTCCAGCTGTAACAGGGTTAGGAAAATCTGTTACATACTTCTTAACTCTGCCAGACTTTAATGCTTCACCGATCGCTTTCTCATAAAAAAGTACATCTCTTGCACAGTTGATAATAATAGTTCCGTCCTGCATCATATCGAATGCTTCTTTATTAATCATTCCCTTTGTACTGTCAAGTGCCGGAACATGAACTGTAATGTAATTACATTCTTTATATATATCTTCAACATTGACAATATGTTTAACTTCACTTGAAAGATTCCATGCTGCATTTACTGAAAGATATGGATCATATCCGTATACTTCCATACCAAGTGCAATTGCCGCATTGGCAACAAGCTGTCCAATAGCACCAAGTCCGATTACACCAAGCTTTTTACCTTTGATTTCCTGACCTGCAAATGCCTTCTTGGCTTTCTCTGTAGCCTTTGCAATATCAGCATCATCCTTATTTGCTTTAACCCATTCGTTACCGCCGATTAAATCTCTCGATGCAAGAAGCATTGCTGCAAGTACCTGCTCTTTAACAGCATTGGCATTAGCACCCGGTGTATTAAATACAACAATACCCGACTCAGCACATTTATCAAGAGGGATATTATTAACACCTGCGCCGGCTCTTGCAATTGCAAGAAGGTTATCACCAAGTTCCATATCATGCATTTTAGCACTTCTTACAAGTACTGCCTGTGCATCTTCAAAACTGCTTTCTGTATTATAATCATCTGAAAATAAATCAAGGCCAACTGACGCAATATTATTTAAGCAATTAACGTTTACCATTATTTTGTATTCTCCTTTTCAAACTTCTTCATGAACTCAACAAGTTTCTCTACACCTTCGATTGGCATAGCATTGTAGATAGAAGCTCTCATACCGCCAACAGTTCTGTGTCCTTTAAGATTTACAAAACCTGCCTTTGTTGCTTCTTCAACAAACTTAGCATCAAGTTCTTTATCTCCTGTTACAAAAGGAACATTCATAAGTGAACGATCTTCTTTTACAACTGTTCCATTGAAAAGCTTGCTCTCATCAAGGAAATCATAAAGAATCTTTGCTTTCTTCTCATTGTGTTCTTTCATAGCTGAAAGTCCACCCATCTTCTTAATCCACTTAAATACCTTGCCACAGATATAAATATTATAGCATGGAGGTGTATTATAAAGTGAATCAGCATCTGCCTGTGTCTTCCATTTAAGCATTGTAGGAGTTCCAGGAAGAACATCATCTGTAATTAAATCCTCTCTTATAATTGCGATAACAACACCTGCTGGTCCGATATTTTTCTGAACGCCACCATATACAACGCCATACTTTGTAACATCCATAGGTTCTGATAAGAAACAAGATGAAACATCAGATACAAGAATATGTCCCTTTGTATCAGGAAGCTTCTTATATTTAGTACCATAAATCGTATTATTTTCGCAAATATATACATAATCTGCATCTTCCGGAATGTCAAGATCTGAACAATCCGGGATATATGAATATGTTTTGTCTTCTGAAGAAGCAACGGCAATTGCATCACCATAAATCTTAGCTTCCTGGTATGCTTTCTTAGCCCACTGTCCTGTTATAATATATGCTGCTTTCTTATTCTTCATAAGATTCATAGGAACCTCTGCAAAGAACTGCGACGCACCGCCCTGAAGGAATAATACCTTGTAATTATCCGGAATATCCAACAAATCTCTTAAATCAGCTTCAGCTTCTTTAATGATATTGTCGTATACTTTGGAACGATGGCTCATCTCCATAACTGACTGGCCGCTTCCCTTGTAATCAAGCATCTCTGCTGCTGCTTCCTTCAATACCTCTTCCGGTAATACTGCCGGACCTGCGCTAAAATTATAAACTCTTGCCACTTTTCTTTCCTCCTACAAGTTTTAAAACTATTATCTGACATTTTATTCCATTAAAGTGTTCCTGTAAACTCAATTCTTTATTTTTCTGAGTTCATTCTGTCTAAATCTTTTCTGTCAAATGCTTCTGAAATTGCCGCACCCGGTGAAACCATCGGGAATACTTTATCTTCTCTGTCAATAAGACAGTCGATGACGCACGGAATATTTAATGCCATTGCATCCTTTAATGCTG
>OGHI01000622.1_pt1 | contig 20422 bp, 16 predicted proteins | sample 1571501 | NCBI WGS metagenome assembly OGHI01 (sample SAMEA2581962, study PRJEB24529) | metagenome | biome: Human gut stool | place: China | collected 2011
CTTAGCAATATAATGTTTCACCGGAGCAAATTCTGTAAACCCACACAAATGTACCTTCCCCATTACTTTACAAAAAAATTCATTATCCGCGCCAGATAAAAGAAAATTTCCATTATATCCAAGAGAATAATCAAACAGTATCTTTTTTGATTTGACAATATCCATACGCAGCATAACATTACCACCAGCTGCCATTCTAACAGAATACACACCGATACCACGTACATTTAAATTAAAGGCATGAAAATCATATGGCATCCACGCAGGCGGCGTGATTTCAAAGCAAGGTATGTATGGTCCTCCAACAACAGCAATACGTTCGTCAAGCTGAAAACAGTCCAGCATTCTTAAAATCCAATCTTCCTTGACTGTTTCATCGTCATCGAGCATTCCCAAATATTCTGTATCCTTGCCACATTTGTTCAGCAGGCAGTTCCTAGCATATGCCAGTCCTTGTTTTTCTTCAAAAACATATTTGACTTTTTCAAAACCCGAAACAATTTGGGCCGTTTGATCTGTAGAATTATTATCTACCACTATAATCTCAAAGTTCGGATAATCTAATTTTATTAAAGACTGCAGTAGTCTTCTTAAATCTTTACACCTGTTATATGTACAAACACCAATAACAACTTTAGGGCAATCAGTTTTTTTCATTTTTCATAGTCCCTTCATATGTTTGCCCCTGCAACTGCCTAACCATTATATCTACCTTTTCCATTATCATATCTACCGAAATATCATAGAGACATTTAAACCCGCATGTTTCACGCAAATTTTTATTGCATTCTCCAATGCACCCACAACTTCCACCAACTGTTAATGTTTTTTTGTGAAGTGGTTTAAACTGAACTAAAGGCGAATTAGTAAAAATAGTTACTGTAGGGCAACCAGCAGCTGCTGCAAAATGGCCCATACCATTATCTAAATTTATTAAAAAATCGACTTGTTGAAAAAGTGCGTTAAGTTGTACTAAATTAGTTTTTCCACATAAATCAAATGTTAGTACTGTTCCCCCTATCTCTTTTTTTATCTTATCTATTACAATTCGATCATTATTAATACCTGCAAAAATAATTACAATTTGATATTTTCTTGCCATATTATTAATTAAATCAATAAAAATCTGCGGTGGTATGTTTTTATTGCTATCAACAGTATTCACACTCATCACAATTTTTAATGCTGCTTCCGGTAATTCATTTAACTGTTTTTCTATATACGTTATACTTTCAAAGTCCGCTTTTTTGAAAGCAGGAACAAAAAAAGATCCATCAAATTCATTTAAGAACAGTCTGACTAAATACTGAAAATTCTCTGCCGCAGAATGTTTTTTTACATCATAGTCTTTTAATCTAAAATAATCAGAAAAAAAGAACCTTTCAGGACCTGCTTTCCAACCAAAAAGACTTTCCGAACCTACCCTTGTCGGTATTCCAGCCAACCACATCATTGCAGACAACCTTAATCTTGGATCCAATGATATAGACAAATCAAAATCATATTTTTTTATTTCTTTCGCCATTTTAAAAACAGAAAAATAATCGCCCTTGCTCTTATACTGATATGGAATTACATACTTAACATTATCAACATTATTAAATAGCTGTACCAACTCTGGCTTAACTAAATAAGATATTTCAGCATTTGGATATGCCTGTTTCAGCAACGGAATAAGAGTAATTGCATGTATTAAATCTCCTAAATGCATTACAGCGTCAATCAAAATGTTCTTATACTGGGGTTTCATCACTAGACACTCCTCTTATTTAGTAAAAATTTTTAACCATACATCTGCAATCTTTAGCCTTACAAGCTGTCTGCAAATAGATTTCCCCTGCATATTTTTACTTGGTTGCGGCATTTTTGCAGCTGCAAACGCAGTTCCCTGCAAATATTTATAGTAATAATCATTAAATCCCTGATAATTTTTAAATTCCCAAGGCTTGTATCTTCCAGCATAATGAATAATTGCCGGCCTTTTTTTTGCAAGTATAGCTTCATTTCGAAATTTAGAATGAACTAATATCTTACTAAACAAATAAAATACAGGCGGAATAACATTCCACCTCAACGGTATTTCATACCAATTATTCATAAAAATTTTGTTAAGAGCATCCTGATCATGATGTGGTAATTTTTCTGTTTTTGCAAAAGTCAAAATTTTATTACCATAATCATTCAAACGCCATTCTTCAACATTAATAATTAAAACGCCTGAATTAAAATATCTGTAACTATCGGTTAGCGCTATCACAACTTTTTTCTCTTTACGCATTCTCGAGGATGTGATTATCCCGTAGTCAAGCACTGCTCCCACTGGTAATCTACCAATATCGATGTTCCACAAGTTGATAATGTCCTCGCAAAGCAATAAATCTACGTCAAGATAAATAATCTTTTTCACATCTTCTGGAACCAAATCGGCAATCATCAATCTGAAGTAAGCCGCTCTACTCACATGTCCGCTTAAATAAATATTTTTAAGTTTATCGTTACCTATATCAATAAATTCTATTTTTGCTTCAAATTTTTCTACTGTTTTTTTTATAAGCGATATTTTCTTTTCACTGATATTATCGTTCAAAATAAAAAAACGTAATTTAGATGCAACCATTGTATTGTCTAAAATTGATGTTGCTACTACTGCCACATGCTGTGCATAATTATCATCAGAAGCTAATACGACATTTATATTTTTATCCATAATAATATCCTTGTCCAATTCATCAAACTTCCCCTGTATATATAAATTTATTATACCATATATACTAGTATAATACAGCTATCATTTGCTTTACATCACCCTCTATTAACCTTATAATAAAATTATCATTAATATTTTACGGAGGTTAATATGTTTAAATATCTGTTATTGACAGCATTATTATATTTCATTTCATATTTATATTATGTAAAAGTATCTCATGGCTTAGGCCATAAAGCAGAATTTCTCCAGCTAAGACGTTTCCTGCCCTGTGCAATTTTGGCTATCATACCTGCTGCACTATCACAAATCCAATTAACTAATAACTTATTACTTACGAGTATGGCAGTTGGTATATCCTGGATAATTACCTACCCTTTATTATATTGGGCCACCTATCACAAAAATTCCACTGATTTCGGCTTCCATTTTGATACTGTTTTTGGTTTGTACATCATAGGCTATCTTACAGCATTAAAACTTCTTATAATCTATTTTAATATCTTTCCTATTGCTTTTCTGACTTTAATAACAACAGTAGAATTTCTAATTTTACTTATCCCGGTTTCACAATGGATTTTTTATTTTCTATATAAATCATGTATCGATGAAAACAGCATGATGATGCTGCAGGAAACACACTACAATGAAATAATAGAATTTTTCAAATCTTTTTCCATAGCTTTTAACTTATTAATTTTCGTTATTCCAACTTCACTTTACGGTATTTTAGTTTATTTAAATATAACCGCCCTGGCAAATACAACTATTTCTCTAAATGTTTATCAACTTATAACTTTACTGGCAGTTATAACTTTCCTTACGATTTATTTATGGAAAAAAGGCAAAGGAGTATTTGTCCGCACAGGTATTATTGAATTATATTTAGACGTTAAGGAATATTTTGAAACAACTAAATTATATACGCAAAACATGAACGCCAGATTAAAAGATTTGCAGGTAGTCCCTGAAAAACCAATATTTGATAAACCGTCTACTATTTTACTGATTATTGGCGAATCCGAATCACGTGATTACATGAGCGCTTTTGTTGATTGCGAATATAATACAACACCCTGGTTAAAAGCAAAAAAAGAAGATCCACATTTTTTGCTTTTTCCAAACAGCTACTCCTGCATCGCTCATACAGTTTCCTGTCTAGAACGCGCATTAACAGAATTTAATCAATATAATGACAAACAGTTTTATACATCTTGTTCTATTATTGATATTGCGCATAAGGCAGGTTATACAACACACTGGTATAGTAACCAGGGTCATTTAGGCTGTGCCGATACTCCTGTAACATTAGTTGCCAACACTTCTCAGACTGCAAAATGGACCAAACAAAATCTTAATCAGATACAATATGACGAAGTGCTGCTGGAGTATCTCGAAGAAGTAGACCCACAAAAAAATAATTTTGTTGTTCTCCATTTGAAAGGTAATCATTTTAATTTTATCAATCGTTATCCATCTGAATTCACCAAATGGGGTACTCCTGGTAAATATGACCTGATTTTAAATTATCTGAATTCCATAGCCTATACTGACTCTATTTTAGAAAAAATTTATGACTACGCTTCTGCGAAGCTCAATCTACAAGCTATACTTTATTTCTCTGACCACGGAACCTTGCCTGATAAAAGACGTTCACCTAATTTTGACGGATTTGGTACTGTACGTATACCAATGTTTGCTTATTTTTCAGATGAATATATACAAAAAAACCAAGAAATTTTTCAAACTTTATCAGAAAATCAGCAAAAATATTTCACCAATGACCTAGCCTACGAATTAATGTGCAGTATTTTCAACATAAAATCCAACCATTTTGATGAAACAAACAGCCTGGCTTCACCGAAGTATAAATTTACACGTGAAATGCTGACTACCGATCTTGGGAAAATGTATATTAAAGACGATACTACAAAATAAATAATGGCGGACTAAATAGTCCGCCATTATTTATTTTTTTGCTGTAATTCATATAACTTCCAATATTTTAGTAAAGTGTAAAAAAAGTGCTGTAAACTTGAATAAAGTCCTGCCCAGCCATCTAAAAAGCCTAACTGAAAAAAATATGTTCTTATAAAACCATATATACCGTGAGTAAAAGCCGCACTTTTACCAACACGTTTCCCCTTGTTAAAATTATCTTCGGCCCAAATAGAAGTATATTGACCCGCTTTATCCAACCACTGCTGCCACGAATCATAGGTATAATGCATAAGAATCCCAGAAAGCTTTTGTTTCGGCAACTGGCACACCGGCCTTTCGTGCACTTTGTTCTCCCATCGTACCTCTGTTCTGGGAAAAAGTCTTACTACTTCATCAGGTGCAAAAATACCATGCTGATATCCAAAGCCAAAGGCTTCAATCTGCCGCATAAAACTATATTGCTTAGCTTCACCTTTAACAACAATACTTTTTACAGATTCAATCAATTCAGCAGATAACCTCTCGTCGGCATCTATGTATAAAACATAATCCGCATCAGTTTTATCCAAAACGAAATTACGCTGTGCTGAAAAATCATTATCCCATCTGCGATAAAAAACCTTTGCCCCATATTGATTTGCTAAATCAACAGTTTCATCATTACTCCCGGAATCAATAATAATTATTTCACGGGTAATTTCACGGACATTTTCTATAATTGAAACTATATTTTTTTCTTCATTTTTTGTTAAAATGACCACAGCAATTTTTTTCATAATAAGCTCCATATATAATCAATATGATACAATTTTAATATTGTATCTCAATAACAGGTAATTTAAATTAAAACATACAATAAATACTCCTTAAATCACCAGAAACGCTTTATTTATTGCATACTATTTCCTCTCAGTACTCTCCATGCAGTTAACTGACGATCTGATTTTATTTGAACCAAATCAGACTTAGAAACGACATTATTAATTTTCTTTATTTTACCATCTTCTGCCCAAAGTCGATGATTATGCACCGGACCATTATATTCAAATAAGCTTGGCATAATACTACTATACTTATCACCTGTTTTTCCAATCATTTGTGCTAATGTCGGCGCAATCTGCATATGACAACCAACCTGATTTTTTCGCAACCAGTCTTTTTGTATACCTGTTCCATAAAATATACAAGGCACTGCTGATAAAGTTTTTAAATCCACTTCCTTAGCAAAATTAAAACGCTCAGCATGGTCACCTGTTATCACAAATAATGTATCCGGTTTCTTAATTTCAATATTTTTAACAAAATCACCCATAGCTTGATCAGCATACCAAATATGTCCTAATTCATTTAAAGTTTCAGCATCATTGCTTATGCTCGTCGGCAGCTTACTTTTTACAATATGTTTATCGAATCCCTCTTGCTCTACATCAATATTATAGGGTGGATGATTACTACTGGTCAAAATAAAATGAAAAACTTTTTCATCTTTATTTTTTTCGTTAATTATATATCGTTCAACATAGCTAAACAAGTCTTTATCTGGACAGCCCCATGCATTACCACCTTCATAAGCAAAGTCTCCCGCACAATAGAATTCATCAAAATTTTGAGCCAATACAAAATTTTTAATATTTTGCCACGCTTCAAAACCCCCATACCAAAAAACTGTTTTATAACTTAAATTTTTCATCACACTACCAATACCAGTTGTATAATGACTTTTAAAACTTTCTGGGCGATAATTCTCGTATAAATCAGCAGATGCAAGACCAGTAACAAAACCATTAACCGTCGGCATTGTTCCAGTACCATGTGCTAACATTATTTCTGTATTCATACTCTTATCAGAATTTTGTAATTTCAGCCCATTTTCTACTAACCCTAAATCTTTATATTCTGGTAAAAATGGCCATAAAGCGTAACTTTCACCTACAATCAACACAATATTATGGGGTTGATACTGAAGCTTAGGTTCACTGACTTTTTTCTCAAACGCCTTATCAATTGTACTGGCAGAGCTGTCTCCACCTAACAACTTTATTTTTTCACGTAATTCCTGTTCTGAAATATTTAAAATCATATTGTTCTGTAATCGTTTATAAAAAGACCTTACACGATATAGCGCCTGCCCATCATCCAAAATAGCTTCATTTAATAAATTAGATTTTAATCTTTCCGCACTTTCCCAATTTATAGAAGATTTATAAGAAAACGCCCCCCCGTATCTTACAAATATACAAAAGACAAGCAACGCAAAACAAACTAATATTATTACCAATTTAGGTCGTTTCAATTCACTTAATTCAACAACAGGTGTTTTTAATAAATATAGCAAGATATAAGCAAAAATAACCCCACAGATAACGGCTGCAGGTAAGCGCCATAATAATTGATATTCATTGACGGCAGTCATCAAAATAGCAAATTTATCATCATGCATGCCATTAATAAGCATCAAATCAAAAGCTGAATTAAAAATTTTGTAATACGGAATCCTGGCAAAAAAACAAATCGTAAAAAAAACAACCGAGATACTGTGAAAAACGCTTCGGCATTTATTGGCCGGCCAGCGTAAGTAAATAAGCTGTAGCAGAGTAGAAAAAACAGCACCAACTAAAACTATCATTCCTGCCGTTTTTAAACTTAATCTTGCCCCATACCACATTGCTAATATAATTTCATTGATTCCTGCATCATTTAACTGATAGCTGTAAACAGCTATAAATACCGCTCGAAAAACACTAAACAAGGCATTATAAAAAATAAAAACTTTTAAGTCCTGTTGTAAATTATAAAAAAACTTATTAATTCGTTCCACAAAATAACCCTTTCTTCGTGTCACAGAAAATCTGCCTAGAACCATTTTTTTGCTATTTTTCCAACATTTTCTCCGCTGCTGTCACAACCTGTTCTACCGTCATCCTGGACATGCACTGCAGATCGTCGCAGCTGTGTTTCATGCCGTCTGCACAGCCCTGACACGGCGGCTGAGCCGTAACTATCAGCGCTTCTTTGGTATAGGGCCCGTACAATTTGGGATTAGACGGTCCGTACATTGCTACAATAGGCACTTTCTGACTGATCGCCACATGCATCGGTCCGCTGTCGTTAGTTATGATCAGCCTGCAGCGGCGCATAGCTGCAGCTAAACCTCCAATAGCAAAACGCCCGGTCGCAATGATTGGCCGCGTTTGCATATAACCTGTTGCTTCCGCTACCATCTCTTCGTCCATCGGTCCACCAAAAAAAACTGCTTTATATCCTTTAGCTGCAAAAATATCTGCTACTTCGGCAAAGCGCTCTGGCGGCCAGCGTTTAGTCGGCACAGCACTGCCGATATTAAACCCAATCAGCTGATCCTGTCCGGTTATATTCTGTTCCTGCCAGAAAAGCTCTGCCTCAATAAAATGTTCCTCTCCCGGGAAAATTTCCAGACCGTTATTACTTAAATCCTGTACACCCAGTTGTTTAAGCACGTCCAGATACATATCGGCAGCATGCATAGACCGATCCAGCGGTGTAAAAACATCCCAGAACCATTTAAACAGTTTATGTGTCGTGCCTGTCCGTGATTTGACTTTCGTCATGGCATCAATAAAAGAACAGCGTTCGTTAGGATGCAAATTGATCAACACGTCAAAGTTGAGCTTACTCAGATGCCTGGCACAGGCCCACAACGCCAAAATGCTGTTGTCACGACCTTTTTTATCTATCGTGACAACTTCATCAAGGTACGGATTAAAAAGCACCACATCTTTTAGTTTTTCATCTACCAGCATAGTAATATGTGCATCAGGTGCAGCTTTACGCAGAGCATGGATAAAAGGCGTCGTTAAAGTCAAATCACCCAAGTGCATTAAAAACGTTACCAGTATCTTCTTGCCATTGAGTTCAACCATTACAGCCTCCTGCTTTTCTCGATATAAACCGCATATACCATCTCAGGTGTTATGTCATACATACAATGCCAGTCGTCACATTCTTTTTTTAAACACCCGGCACATGCAGCCGTACTCAAAATAACTGTCGCGTCATCAGAGCCATACGGGCCGGTCCGATCAGCTTTAGTCGGTCCATACATAGCAATCAAAGGTTTCTTCAACGCTGCTGCAAAATGCAGCGGCCCTGTATCCGCGCTGATAAAAAGCTTACAGCCTTTAATAAGCGCTGCTAATTCGCGCAGACTCGTCTGACCGATCAAATTTATAAGCTGCGCCGGCTTTCCAGTCAACTCTGTAATTTTTTCTCCTTTAGCAGTATCATCAGGTCCACCTGCCAAAACAACACTGCAGCCATCAGCAATGATCATTTTGATCAAACTGGCATAATGCTCTGCCGGCCACTCTTTTGTTTTCCACCTTGCCCCGGGAACCATCACGACATATTCTCCCTGCAGCCCCTGGTAGCTTAATTTCTTTTGTACAGCTAATGTTTCCTGTTCTAAATCCGGCAAAGGAAAGGTAATTTCCTTAATATCGGCTCCCAAATAACGTGCCACATCAAGATAACGCTCAATGACATGGTCATTACTGTGACTTCCGCAAATCGCTTTACTGACCAACCCGCTGCCCTCACGCATTTCACAATAACCAATGCGATCAGAACAGCCGCTGATAGCTGCAAGCACCGCACTTTTAAACAACCCCTGCATATCTATTACCAGATCAAATTTTTTAGAATGCAATAATCGGCGCATTTCCAGGAAATACGCCAATTTAGCCAGTAAATTCATTTTATTGAACTTTACCTTATCAAAATAAATTATCTCATCAATAACAGGCGGATCAGGTACAAAACCGGCAAACTGCGGATGCACCAGCCATGTTATTTTCGCTTTGGGAAAACGCTGCCGCAAAGCTGCCGCAAAAGGCAGCGTGTGCAAAATATCACCCAATGAACTCATTTTGATCAGTAAAATATTTTTATATTCCATGTATGCCTCTAATAACACTTATTTAAGGAATTATCAGCTTGATAAAGTCCAATAAATTTCCCTTTTCAAACAAATACCCTTTGATCCCGGCGGCCTCTGCCGCTTCTACATCACGTCTCTTATCACCAATCAGAAAAGATTTATCCTGATCGATATCATATTCTGCCAGAGCCTGTAAAATAAGTCCCGGTTTCGGTTTGCGGCACTCGCAGTCAACAGCATACTCAGCAACGCTGCCAGACGGTAGATGCGGACAATAATAAAACTTTTCTATCTTCCCGCCGCTGTTAAAAACAATATCTGACATATACTGATGTAGTTTTTCCATTTCAGCGACCGTATAATAACCTCGTGCTATCCCGCTTTGATTAGTCACGACAAAAACAAGGTACCCGGACTGTGTTAAATAGGTTATTGCCTCCAGCGCGCCTTCTATCCACTCCAGTTCATCGATCTTATATAAATAAGCTTTATCGATATTCAGCACACCGTCGCGGTCAAAAAAGACTGCCTTATGCGCCATGTCTATAATAACCGCCGCTCTTGTCCAGGATAGCGCAGTATTCAGCAACAGCTTCATTCACGTCAGTAAAACCACCATCATACCCAGCCGCCAAAAGATTCTTCGCGTCTGCCTGAGTATAGCTCTGATATTTACCTTTTAATACTTCTGGGAACGGCACATATTCCAATTCGCCGCTGCCAAAATGTTTCAACACGCCTTTAGCCAGTGTATTGAAGGTATGCGCATGCCCTGTTCCGCAGTTAAAGACCCCGCTGATTTCAGGATGATCCCAGAAGAAGAAATTAACTTTAACAACGTCTTTTACATAAATAAAATCTCTTGTCTGTTCACCGGCACCATAATCTCCGTAAGCATCAAATAATTTAACCTTTTTCTCTGCCAGCCATTGATTATACATCTGGAACACCATAGATGCCATTTTACCCTTATGATTTTCCTGCGGACCATAAACATTGAAATAGCGCAGGCCGACTAACTGACTGTTGGTCTTGCCAAAATAACGACGGGCATAATTATCAAAAAACAATTTGGAAAACGCATAAACATTTAAAGCTTCCTCACAGGCAGGCTCTTCACGAAATCCGTTTGTACCGCTGCCGTAAGTGGAAGCCGACGACGCATAAATCATTTGTATCTTACGGTCAACTGCAAAATGCATCAGATTTTTCGTATATTCAAAGTTATTCTGCATCATATATTTGCCATTATATTCCATCGTATCAGAGCAGGCGCCTTCGTGGAAAATAACATCAACATTCTCATGCGCAAATTTACCAGCCTTTAAAGCCTCAGAAAAATCCATTTTATCCATATAATCCATGACCTTCAGTCCCTGGATGTTTTTAAATTTGACCATATTAGTCAGATTATCCACAACTAAAATATCATCGCGTCCGCGATCATTTAAGCCTTTAACGATATTACTGCCGATAAAACCTGCACCGCCAGTTACAATAATCATAGTTTGCCCTCCTTCACAAATTGAGCTATCTGCTCCACAATACCAGTCGTCGAATAGCCATCTTCAAAATCAATGATCCTGACTTCGCCTGCATATTCCCTTCCGGCAACTTCCTCAGGTTTATAATCACCGCCCTTGACTAAAATATCAGGACGTATTTTTTCAATCAATTCCGTTGGTGTGTCCTGTTCAAACAATACCACTGCGTCCACACAGGACAATGCCGCCAGGACCCTCGCCCGGTCAAGTTCGTGCACCAAAGGCCTTGTCTCGCCCTTCAGCTTGCGTACCGAGGCATCGGAATTCAAACCAACAACCAAATGCTTACCAAGTCCGGCTGCTTTTTCCAGATAGCTGACATGGCCCACATGCAGGATATCAAAACAACCATTGGTAAACACGATTTTTTCACCGCAGGATTTCCAGGTTTTGGCCAGCGATTCGATCTCGTCCCAGCTCAAAGTCCTGTAACCGCGCCCCTGTTTTCGTTCCTCTGCCAGCAAATCCTTTAACAGCTCTTCACGATGCACAGGATACGTACCAACTTTTGCTACAACTATACCTGCAGCACGATTAGCCATAAATACTGCATCCTGTAAGGCAAGCTTCCCGGCAGCACCTGCCAAAAGCGTTGCCGCTACGGTGTCACCGGCACCTGAAACATCGAATACCTCTTGTGCCGTAGCCGGGTCATTAATCACCAGTCCATCCAAACCGGCTAAAGTCATCCCCCGTTCACTTCGGGTGACCACAACATTTTTAATCGCATATTTTTCTCGGGCATTTTGGGCCAGACGCAGAACATCTTCATCCTCATTAGGAACGAGTTCTCCAGCCGCCTCGCACATCTCCTTTAAATTTGGAGTAATGAAATCACAGCCCCGATATTTATTCCAGTCAGCCCCCTTCGGGTCAATAAGCACCGGCACATGATACTGATGCGCAGCCGCGATCACCCACTGCACAAAATTATCCGAGCAGACACCTTTGGCATAATCAGAAACAATCACACCGTCCAATCCGGCTTCCAGTAAATTCTGGAGCCATAATGATAAGGCCTCTGTTTCTTCCGGAAACAAATCTCCTGTTTCTTCAAAATCCAGGCGCAGCATCTGCTGCTGCGCTCCCAAGATACGCATCTTCGTGATCGTTTCACGCTGCTGCGACTTGATCAAACCACTGTAATCGATACCTTTTTCGGTCATCATAGCTTCCAGTACTTCTCTGTTGTTATCGGCCCCGGTAACGCCACCCATAAAAACCCTGCATTCTAAATGTGCCAGGTTTGCAGCTACATTTGCGGCACCGCCCAAAACAGACTTTATGCGTTTGACCTTATTAACAGGCACAGGAGCCTCCGGAGAAATACGCTTGACCTCTCCATAAAAATAACGGTCGAGCATAACGTCCCCAATCACAGCAATTTTTAAATTTTGGATATGTTCAGCTAAAAAAGCAGTACATGACAAATTCGTCACTTTATTCACCATCCACCAATTCGCACAGAATATGGCCAATCAAAATATGTATTTCCTGCGCCCGAGCCGTAACCGGGCAGGGAACAGCCATGCAGATATCACAGACCTCTGCCATCTTGCCACCCCCCTGAGCCGTAATTCCGCTGCACTGTATCCCTTTAGTTTTGGCAACATCAATAGCTGCCAATACATTTTTACTGTTACCCGAAGTTGATAATCCGACCAAGACATCACCGGCACTTCCTAATGCCTGCACCTGCCTTGCAAAAACAGTATCGTAACCATAGTCGTTAGCTACCGCGGTCAAAATAGAAGTATCTACGGTCAAAGCTATAGCCGGCAGACCGTTGCGCTCCTTTTGAAAGCGTCCTACGAATTCAGCCGCCAAATGCTGACTGTCGCCAGCACTACCGCCGTTGCCGCAAAACAAAACCTTCTTGCCGTTTTGCAAGGCACGTCGAATAATTTCCGCACTTTCTGCAACCTGCTCTAAAATTCTGCTTTCTGCAACCTGCTGTGCCAAAGTAATATGTTCAGCAAAACGCTGTTTAATGATTTCCATATTTCACCTGCTTCACCAATTAAGTAAATTATAACGTACCCTAAAGGTATTATTTTTATTAGACTCATGATTCTGCTCATATTCAAATTCAATAGCCCAGCAGCAGAACCGGTGCGTCCATCTGTAATTTGTTTCATAATTACTGTGTTTGCCCAAATCATAACGGTTGACAATCGTAAAAGTGTTTTTATCATCCAGTTTAAAGCTCAGTCCGTTGCGCAACTCCCTGCCCATGTCAGGCTGTCCATAATCATAAAGATTACTGGTAATATCTTCACGATAATAACCGACCCAAGTATCCCATTTCGGAGCCAGTTTTTGCCCTAATGTCGCATAATACATCATTGTAGATTTTGTTTCATCTGTATAGCTTTCTGTTACCCATTTTTTACCTACAGTCAGATCAAGGAAGGTATTTTTACTGTTGAACAGATAAATACGGTCATGATTCAAGTAAGCAGCATACTCTGTATGCCAGCTTTTGATACTGCTCTTTTCGTTACGCCATAAACCATGAGTAATATACGCACTGTATGTCAACGGCAAATTATCGATCAAACGATGGTTTTTATAATATAAGCCGATATCTCTTTCTTTGCGGATCCATTCGTCATCTTCTTCATCCCAGCCGTCCTGAAACTTTATATTAAAGTTACGCTCATCGTGATTGATGCCGTACATGGATTTATAACCGGCCTTAGAATAATAAGCCAGATCGGCATAAAAATCTGTTTTCGGACCTAAATTATAATCGACCTGCAGCTTAGCATACATTCCGTTATCGCTGCCGTCATACCCGATACGCGGCATGATTCTATTTTCACTCTCACCATCTAATCTATTGACCCATAAATCACGCGAGTAGATATGCTTGCCTTTGGCATAAACCTTAACATCTCTGGCGACCATTTTTTCTTTGGGATAAATCTCAAAAGTTTTTGCCGTTATCAGCAGACAAGGATCATGCTCCACCGCAGGACAGCGTGTTGTCTGTCCACCCTCGTCCACAACTATTTTATCCGGATAAATCGTTGCATGAGGTGCTTTAAAATAGTCTTTGGCACCTTTGCCGTCAATTTGCTTGATCTCACCGGTCTTAGAATTAAAATTATAATGGACCCATTCCCCATTCATGGTAGTATCCGGCTCCTGCAGTGTTCCGCCCTGCTTGAGCCAGACATCCCCGGTCTTCATATTGCCTTCAGCCCTGGTAGTCAGAATAGTTTCATCCCCCTGCACTATCTTGACATTACCTTCAGCAAAAAAGTCCCCGCTGCCCTGGTCATATGTAGCACTGTCACTCCATAAGGTTATCGGCATCGGCTCAGCAGACTCCGCCTGTTTCTTCTTCTTGCTCTTATCTTTAATTACACCAGCTTCCCGCTCCTGCTTCTGTTCCTGAAAATCAGGCGCAGCATAACGCGAATCACCGGTAACATAGTCGTCGGCAAAAGCTGCCTGTGATACTGCTAAACTCATTAAGCAAGCAGTTGCTAAGACTTTCTTCTTCATGCTTTCTCTCCTCAGTCAAATTTATCATTTATAAAAAAGCATACAAATATCCACTACATATTATATCACAATTTTAAATAAAAAACCCGCCACTAAGGCGGGTTTTACTGATAATTCAAATTTTATTTTCCCTGATAAACCATACCCTGGATAGTAGTATCTTCCATAGTCTGTACATAAGTAGTAGAACCAACGGGAATGACAACTGCTTTACCGGTAACAAAGGCACCTCCTAAAGCACCGATAGGCCCTAAAACGATCATGCCGCCGATTGCCGCGCCTGCTGCACCGGCTGCAGTCTTAGCCTCCTGTTTAGCCAAATCGCCGATATAGACCGGAACCTTAGTTCCGTCAAGAGCATAAACATGAGTAAAATCTACGTCAATACGGGCATCACGGCCAAAGCTGCGCGGCTGTACAACCTTTTTAATAGTACCTTCTCCTAACGCACCTTTAGGAAGTACGAGCACATCATTCACATAAACATTGTCAGCAATTTTAAAACGCACAGGTTCACCGGCTTTGTCTTCTCTGCTGCTCAGTTCCTCAGTAAATTCTACTTTAATCACAGAATCCTTAGGTAAAGTAACGCTTTCAACAGAAATCACACCATCGGTAAAAGCGATATTCGCCAAAGCTTCCAATCTGGAAGAAAGAGAGCCTTCATCAATTTTGCCGTTAAGCATCATTTCTACTGCCTCGATACGGGTCTTGGCAGGACCACCGGACATACTTTCATTAAACTGCCATTCAATAGCGTTGAGTTTAGTTAAAAACCCGGCTTCATTACTGGCAGGACTGCCTTTAAGGTAATCATACAGGTTATCAATACGATCTAAAATAGCGTCGCTGGTAACAGTACCATAAACATCATCTTCCAAACTATCCATACGGCCGACCAATGCACCTGCCTGCTCAGTACCATATAACATCTTTTCCATCGCGGAAATTTTATCAGTAGCAGACATTTGTGTCACTGCTGACGCAGCCGGCACAGCACCGCCCAAATCATCAGCATTCATGCCAAAACCAGGCGCACCTGATGTTACACAGAAAACCAAAGTCAAAAGCAAAGTAAGGAGTCGTCTTTTCATTACAATACCTCCGTTATTTATTATTTTTATGAAGCTATTATACCATATAAAGTGCGTAAAAAAAATAGGCGACCACAAGATAATGTGGTCACGCCTTTATTTTTTATAATTATTTAACACTTCTGTCACAGATTCAGTTATTTCATCCATTTTCGCAAACCTTCTTCTATGCTGAGCACGCTTAGACGGCTTCAGCTCTTCCATAGACTTGCGGTATTCTTCTATCGGCATTTCAAAAAAACGCTGATCTTTACATACCTGTCCTTCACATTCCTGCCAGAAATCATCCAGCGAAGTTTTTAATTTGCGGTCCCTGCGTACATGATTCATCGCATAATACCCGGCATTGGAAACGGCATATAAATGCTTACATCCCAATCCTGCCGCCACATTCCTGATACCATAAAAAATCAGATTTTTGGTACGGTAACCAAAAAAAGCTTTAGTCAGGCCTTTTATGATCTCACTGCCGTTAGGAGTTCCCTGCAACGCGCCTATCCACAGTGACAGTTCATTATCTTCCGGTGACGGCGCCAGCCAAAACATGATCTGATACAGTTCGTCTGCACCCAATGAAAGCACCAGCGAAAGGCAGCCTTCCTTACGCTGACCTCCATGAAACCACAGTTCCATTACCACCGGCTGTTCTTCATATACATCTTCCCACAACCTGATACGTTCGCCATTAACATATAATTTTGCTATAGCTTCATCGTTAAATATATTTTCCATATATTCAATATGATTCTTTACTATGGCAATACGCTCATCCCAGGTAGAATCTTTATAAAAAAACGCACGGGTAGTTTGTTCCACAAATGAAGTAGTATGTTCCAGCATCGCTTGACGCTGCGGAGTTGCTTTAAAAAAATCCAGTAAATCGTTAATCTGTCCTTTATGTAAATGACAACGCGTCATAAAAACGATGTAACGTTTCCACTCTTTCAAAATATGTGTTTTATACAAATCTTTGCCAATATACTTTAAAGTCTGTGTATCCATTTCTACCTCGTCAACAATATTATTGTTCATATTATACCACAATTGCCATTAAGCTTCTATGGATAATTACAGATAAAAAAACGACCGCCAAAGCGGTCGTTTTTACAGCTCTTAAATTTAGAAAGTAAAGGTCACGTCAGTCCACAGCCTTTTATCTTTCAAGCTGCTGCCTTCACTGGTAACAGTTTTGGCTTTGGTATCATAATAGGCCAAAGTAGCAACGATGTTTTTAGCAACAGCATAGTTTGCGCCTACTGCATAACCTTTAAAGCCTGTATTCCAGAAAGTATTGGCATCGGTAGTATGTTCCCAATAAGTACCTTCGCCCTGATCATAGTAACGGGCAAAAATACCATAAGACCCGGCATCAGATGCCTGAGCGCCTTTATAATTCAAACCAACAGTCCAGCCGTCGTCGTCAGAATTTCTTTCACCGTCCCAGTTAGAATTGAGGTACATACCGGAAAGTGTCAGATCATTATTAAAGTTATATGCTGCACCAACATGCCAGATCCCGTCATCTTTACCAGAATCTCTGCCCATAACATCCTGGAACTTCACATAACCGGCAGCCAGGTTCAGCGAATCGCCAAGATTACCGGAAACCTCACCGCCGTAATATCTGTTAGCGATTGTTTTAGTTGCAATAACATTATTGACATCGAAATCAGTATCGTCGGAAGCCTTACCCATATAAGCTTTAACTTTAATACGGTCGCCATAGGTAGCAACCAGGCCGTCAGCCTGGGCATCCATAATATTGCCGTCTGCCAGGAAGGCATCGATACGTCCTGCCTGCAAGCCAACGCCACCAACGCGGCCATTGACATAAGCACGTTTAAAATCTGTACCCTCATCACCCTGATCATTGCTGAAGTCCTGAATATTCTGGATCATAGCCGTGTAAGTCCAGTCATCATTGATCTGACCATTCAGCCACAAACGGCTACGCAAGTCAGAATCATATTTGCTGCCCTGATTAGCTTTTGCTTTTTGGTCAACGTAGCGGGCACGAATTTCACCAGTGATTTTTACATTATCCGATTTCTTTTCAAGACCAGCAACACGCACGCCTAAAGAATCAAGCTCATCGGCAAATTCAGCTGCCAGACGATCTACATTAGCGCCTTTAGCCATAGCTTTGGCTACGATCTGTGCCATTTCATAACGGGTCATCAAACGATCGCCGCCGAAAGTTCCATTAGGATAACCGTCAATAATACCTTCTGCCGCCAGTTTATTGACAGCATCATAAGCCCAGCTGTTTGCCGGCACATCAGAAAACGGATTAGCTGCGTAAGCCGAAGCAGTTACGCCTAAAGCCATCGCCATACCTAAAACTACAGATTTGTTCATTTTCTATTCCTCCTCAGGAAAGATATTTTCTGCAGTCCGTAAATTCCAAACAGAAATCAACAACATTTCGGACAAGTCACCTTGTTACCTCTTCCGTCTGCTGCCGCCTGCTCCTGAAATCTATCGGCTACGTCACCTATCTTAACCCCCGTCAACCCCAGATGCAAATTAGCTTAATTGCAAAAAAGTTTAACTTTAAACAAGTTAATGGAATAAAAAAATTTAAGAAAGCTTTATTGAAACAAATTCAGCCAGCAGATCATCTTCAACCAATCTCAGCATAAAATAAAAGAAAGCGGACGCATCCGCGTCCGCTTAAGTCTCTAAGTTAATCTTAGAAAGTAACGATCAATTGAGACCACAAGGTTTTCATTTTGTCGTCAGAATAGGTTTGTTTCAGATCATAGTATTCGATACCGGCGATCATGTTTTTAGCAACAGTATAGTAACCAGCTACGCTGTAACCTTTGAAGCCTTCGCCGGAATAGGTCGGGCCATATTCACCATTCATGGTGTGTTGGATAGCAGTGCCTGCAGCCTGTTGATAGTATTTAGCAACTAAGCCCACAGAACCCGGTTTGGAAGCTTTAGCGCCGCCCAAAGTACCGGTAACTACAAAGCCGTCTTTATCGCCGTCAAGATCTTCAACATCAGATCTCAAGTACATAACGCCCAGGGATGCTTTATCGCTGAAGTTATAAGTTGCGCCAACGTTCCAGATGCTGTCGTCGTCGCTGGTGATAGGAGTAGCATCACCTTCAAATTTAGTCCAGCCGGCTTCTGCATTTAAAGCGCCGATTTTACCATTAACGCGTGCGCCATAAATTTTATCGAAGCCCCAGTTTTTGAAAGAGTTGGTCGGTTTGCCATAGAAGGCTTCCAATTTCACTTCTTTACCGAAAGTCAGGTTTACACCATCATAACGGGTATCATAGATATTACCGTCTGCAAGGTTCAGGTTCTGACGACCTGCAGAAACGCCTACAGCACCGATTCTACCTACAACGTAAGCACGTTGGAATTCAGTGCCTTCATTGCCGATATCATCTGCTAAATTCTCGTCATTTTGCAGCATGCCAACATATTTCCAGTCGTCATTGATTTGACCGTTGATGGAAATACGGGAACGCAGTTTGGAACGATAACCGTCGATATCGCCGGAATAATCAGTGTAGTCATAACGTACCTGACCAGTGATTCTAACGTTATCAGATTTTTTCTCCAAAGCTGCAACGCGTACGCCAAGGCTGTCCAGCTCGTCAGCAAATTCAGCTGCCAAACGGTCTACGTTAGCGCCTTTTGCCATTGCTTTTGCTACGATTTGAGCCATTTCGTAACGGGTCATCAGGCGATCACCACCAAAAGTGCCGTTGCCATAACCGTCAACGATACCAGCTGAAGCCAGTTTGTTTACAGAGTCATACGCCCAATGGCCTGCCGGCACATCGGAGAAGGGGTTTGCAGCATAGGCAGAAGCAGTTACGCCCAATGCCATTGCCATTGCAAGTACTAAAGATTTTTTCATGTTTCTTTCCTCCTCGGAAATTTATTAAGCTTATAAAAACTTTGCGCTCAAATAAATAATTCCGAATCTCCTTTAGTGCGAGTTGCCTTGTTTCCTCTACTTACGGAAATCCATTTCATTATTTTTTTGATCTAAAAGTATAAGCTTTTATATATTCTAAACACCGGCCTTCCTTTTTGCAAGGTTAATTGCTATTTATTTATTTTAACTGAAAATCAGCAAATTCATCATTTTATAAGCTTTTAATTATTTTTTCTGCCAATATCCTATAATTTTATTTTTTAAAATTGCATTATTACACCAAAAATTATTTTCGCCCATCCTATCTCTATTCTTATAAAATAAGGCCATTGTATATAACAAATGAATTATGTTAGAATAAGTAAATTACGAATATAAAGGAGGTCCTAAAATGAAAAAAACGCTGCTTACAGCAGGTATCATCCTGTCAGCCTGCCTGCCTTCATTCAGCTCCGAAGCCTCAAATAATATTATTCCGACCCCCTCTCGAAACAGCTATTATCAAAACGTCAGCAGTTATACGAACATAACCCTGGGCATGGCCGATAGGGAACGCAAAGAACAGGAAGCCTGGGACCGTGAAAAAAAACGGCGCGGCAAAGAATATGAATCCGACAAGCAAGAGCGCCGGGACCGTGAACGCTGGGAACGTCAGGAAGAGAAAAAACGCACAGAGGAAAACCGTCACCATAAAAAAGACAAAAAACGTAAGAATGACAGTGATTTTGAACGTCAGCGAAAATGGAAATTCGACCCTTCTCAATCGGGAGGAGAAGGTGACTGACAGCAGGAACCAAAAAAGTG
>OGHI01000652.1_pt1 | contig 19839 bp, 20 predicted proteins | sample 1571501 | NCBI WGS metagenome assembly OGHI01 (sample SAMEA2581962, study PRJEB24529) | metagenome | biome: Human gut stool | place: China | collected 2011
ATCTCCACATACTGCGGCAATACCGGAATATACAAATAAAAAGCTCCGTAATACAAAAAATTAGCCAGGCAAAACAAAATAAAATTCACTGACCACATACTGAAATCCTGCTGCTTTGTCATAGTTGCCCCTCCCCTGCGTTTTGATACTTTCATTGTATAAAAATGCTGAAAGCGGCAACAGCAACCAGGGATAGAAAGGAAAAAGATTCTCGCATCCTAATTCAGACTTCATATCTATATTAAACGGATTAATCAGACTTTGGCAGTAGACACAGGCATTTATTCTCGCGCCGAGGTCAACCCTGTCAGCAATTCCTTGCATTCCTTCTTAAAATAAGCTAACATTAAGTTAACATTAAGCAGCAAAAATGGAGCATAATTCATGAAAATTTACGCTATCGGCGACCTGCACCTTTCCGGAAAGCCTCCGTCCAAGCCTATGGAAATCTTCGGCGAACACTGGGCAGACCACGCCGCCAAGGTTGCAACCAACTGGCATCAACTTATCCGGAGCGACGATACCGTCATCATCTGCGGCGACACCTCATGGGCCATGGACCTGCAAGACGCGCTGACCGACCTGAACTGGATCGCCGCCCTGCCCGGGCGCAAAATCATTCTGCGCGGCAACCATGACTACTGGTGGTCATCTTTAAAAAAGATGCAGACTGCGACAGAAAATAATTTCAGCTTTCTGCAAAACAACTTTTTTACCTGCGGCACGACTGCCATCTGCGGCAGTCGTGGCTGGCTCCTGCCTTCATCTGACAATTTTAACGCGGACGATGCCGCTATCTACCGCCGTGAAGGACTGCGCCTGGAGGCTTCACTGGAAGCTGCCAGACAAGCCGGCTACAGCGATATCATAGCCGCACTGCATTATCCGCCTCTTTATGACGCTGCAAATGAATCTGTTTTTGCCGAACTGCTGGAGCGTTACGGCGTCAGGCACTGCGTTTTCGGCCATATTCACGGCAGCGATGCAAGCATGGTTTTTGAAGGTATCCGCAACGGCATCACCTATAAGCTTGTCAGCTGTGACACGCAGGGTTTTATACCGCAGCTGGTAAAATAAACAGCGAAGAAGGCGTTCCTATGCCCAAAAATATTTCCGCAGCAACACTGATGGTTTTATCCGCCTGCATCATTTGGGGCGCACAGCCGATGTTCGTCACTTTTGTCGTCCGCGAGTTCGACCCGATCCCTCTGGTCAGTATCCGTTATTTTACAGTAGGCGTAGTGCTGCTGGCAGCGCTGGCTTACAGCGGCGAAAAACTGCTGCCACCACGCAAGGCCTGGCTGCCGCTGTTTTTGATGGGCGTCCTCAGCGTTGGCGGCAACAATGTTGCGCAATTTACAGGCCTGCAATACTCGACCGTAGCCAACCTTACTATTATTGCCTCGCTGACGCCTGCCGTGACCGCACTCTTAAGTCTGGTGCTGCTGCATGAACGGCTGCACAAGCTGCAATGGCTCGGTATCGCCGCCAGTATCATCGGCGCCGTTTACCTGATCAGCAAAGGTTCGCTTTCAACGATTATCAACCTGAACTTTAATTTCGGTGATATCCTGTTCTGCGTCAGTATGGTCGCCTGGGCCTTTTATACCATTCTTGTCGCGCAGGTCAGTAAATATGTATCTGCCTACAGCGCTGTAGCCTGGGCCGGGCTGCTTGGCTCGCTGACTACGGCTGCTTACAGTATCCTGACCGGGCAGTTTGCACTGCCCTATGACCTTTCCGCTTTAGCCTGGGGGTCCTATTTTTACGTTATTTTTATCGGCAGCCTGGTCGGTATGCTGTTCTGGAACAAAGGCATCCGCGTTATCGGCCCCAGTCAGGCCGCCGTGTTTATGAATCTGATGCCGTTAGTAGGCATCATCTGCGGCATCGCCTTTCTCGACGAAAGCTTCTATACTTCCGAAGCAGTTGGCGGCGCTCTTATCATCGCCGGTGTGTATCTGACTACTCAGTACCGCCTGCTGGCCTATAAACTGGCCAAATATCTGGTCAAACGCCGGCGGCAGAAATCATTGAACGACTGTTAAGCTTTTAAGTTACGGGCAGATGCCCGGCACTTTATAAATCATCATCGAAAGGTCTGTCAGCACTGCCATGCAAACGAACAAGCTTACCGCCTCGGCACTTTTGATCTGTACTTGCGTCATCTGGGGCATTCAACCTATGTTCGCCAAATTCGTCGTCAGGGAAATGTCGCCCATACCTATGGTCAGCATTCGCTACACTATCGTAGCCCTGACGCTGTTTGCCATGCTTGCCTGGCGCGGCGAAAAGCTGCTGCCGCCACGCAGGACCTGGCCGGCCTTATTTACCATGGGCATCCTCGGCGTCTGCATCAATAACGTTACCCAATTTACCGGGCTGCAATATTCGACAGTCACCAACTTTACCATTATCGCCACACTTACGCCCATCGTGACGGCTCTGCTCAGCTTTGTGCTGATCCATGAACGTCTGCACCGCCTGCAATGGCTCGGCATCTGCAGCAGCCTGTGCGGCGCGCTGTACCTGATCAGCAACGGTTCGCTTGCGGCCATATTGACGCTGAGCTTTAATATCGGCGACGTACTCTTTTTTACCAGTCAGGTCGCCTGGGCACTGTATTCTATCATCGTCGTGCGCATCATCGACGATGTTTCCCCCTTTGCCATCGTCGCCTGGTCGGGTCTGTTAGGTTCGCTTACCACGGCAGCTAGTGCTGCTTATCTTGGCCATTTCGAACTGCCCTCGCTGCTTTCACCGCTGGCTCTTGGCTCATATCTGTTCGTTATTTTTGCCGGCGGGCTGATCGCCATGATCTTCTGGAACAAAGGCACAGGCATCGTCGGACCCAGTCAGGCAGCCGTATTTATGAATATCATGCCGCTGGTCGGCATCATCTGCGGGGTGCTGTTTCTTGACGAACAACTTCTCATGTCCCAGGCTATTGGCGGCGCACTTATCCTCGGTGGCGTCTATCTGACCACACAATACCGTACCGTCGCCTATCGACTGGCAAAATATTTTACGCGTCGCCAGCGTAAACGCCAGCCGCTGCGCTGACATATCGATGATGAGCGACCTAAGCACAAACAGATCAAAATATCTCTCACAGTCAAGCTTCTTCTGCTCGCGTCTGCAACGGCGGCGAGCCTTTTTATTTTAGCAGGTACTATGTCATCCCCGACTTTATTGACACAGGCTGCGAACAGTGCTATGCTAAAAATGTTTACGGCATATGTCGCAAACTCATAACAATCACAGTAAAGGAGCGGTATAACAATGAAAATCGCAGTTACTTATCATGACGGCGACATCTTTCAACACTTCGGACACACCGAATTCTTTAAAATTTACGACATCGAAAACACTGACATCGTCAAAACAGAAATCGTCAGCACCAACGGCAGCGGCCATGGCGCGCTGGCACAATTTCTGCACGAACACAGCGTCGATACTCTGATCTGCGGCGGTATCGGCGGCGGCGCCCAAATGGCATTGTCACAAGCAGGCATCAAGCTTTATGGCGGCGTTACCGGCAAGGCCGATGATGCAGTAAATGATTTGCTCAATAATAAATTGAACTATGACCCGGCAGTAAAATGCGCACACCACGAACAGGAACACGGCGGCGCAGGCCACACCTGCGGTGAACACGGCTGCGGCAAACACCACTGACCATATCAAAATCAGCAAACTCACTGCATAAGCAGTGAGTTTTTTCTTTATCCTGACAGTGTGCTGGCAATCTTATTAATGGTTAGCAAAATAAACTTCTGCTCCGATGTCACTTCTTCTCAGTAATGCTCCTTAAACAATTTGCGTCCAAACTGAATAAAACCTTCGCTGAATAAATTTTCCATAGTTAGCCTCCCGATTTTTATTAGCAGCTTATCAAAAAAAGAAAACTGCCCCATAATTTTGCAGGTCAGTTTAAAATATCTTTTTAACCCTGTATTATATATAGGGCAGCGAGACGGCAAATTTGTTACATTTGCAAATATAAAATTTTTGTGACGCCAGGTTTTGAAGGTCTCAGATTTTAAAATAGCGCCGCAGACATGCTACTGCTTACGTACGTTAACAGTAGCATAGTATACGCATTACGTTAGCATTGCTATGATTTGTTTTAAAAACTTTACCAAACGAAAAAGTACGTTAGTAGGAGAACAAGAAGGTTTTAGAATTTTATCTTGTATTATCTTGTTTATTCTTTTATAACAAGCGATGTTGATGAGATTTTGGAGGAGATGTGGAGTGAGAATTATTTGGTAGCGGTTGGGTACAACCACTAAATCTTTTTTCTTAATTACTTCGCGTTTTTCTTTATTTGTCTTTTAGAATTAGCAAGATACGTGCTATGCGAAAACGGACCTTTATAAGCCTCTTCATCTAAAAATCCAAGGATTATTTTTATTTGTTCTTTGTCATTAGGAATGACAATTTTTTGATTTTCAACAGAAATGTCAATCCCTACAGATTTTGCCAATTTTTTTATTTTTTCAGATGAATATTGTTTCAGAACATTCGAATCATTTATTAACGCTATTTTTCTTCTAATCCAAGAGTTAGCCATGTTTTGAAAATTTTCTGTATCACTCAGCAACAACTTCTCATTTGTCGAAAATGACCTTACTTCTTGATCAGTTGCGGAACGATAATATTCACTTAAATCAAAAACTTGTCTAGCAAAGAAAAATGATATAAATTGCAATTCTCCTTCAGTATAGTAACAATCAATATTATCAGAAATACTAATACCAAAACGTTTTTCCTGAAAAAAAGTTTCCTTGTCAAAGAAAAGATTATAACCTTTTAATGAAAGATATTGTTCTTTTCTAAAACGTTGAAAAGCAATATTAAATTTCTCTGATTTATTTTTTTCAGTACGGGAACCTATAAATACAGCTTTGATTTCTGGAAATTCATCATTTATTTTTCCATACTTTTGTATTTCCAATGGATTTCGTATAGCATCTTTTATTGCGTCTGAAAGTTGAAAGTTTTCTATAGTTAAAAATTCGTCTTCATTGGGCTTATAACTACCATTAAAAATGACTTTTGATTTGTTTTCGGTTAGTTGTTCCACTAAATTTTTAAAGGTTTTACAAATTTCTTTTTGAGTATCTGAATTAATATCTAAATTATAAATTTCACATTCTTCCTCTACACCTGCTGCCAAAACCATGATAGAACAATCTTTAAACATTATATTATCTCCTCTCCACATCTAGAAGTAAAAATTCAAAAATTCTTTTAACCGATTTTAAATTTTTTATACTCCGTATTTTTCTTTTACTAATAAGAATATATCCAGATATTCCACTTTCTGTAGAAAGATTATAAAAATGGTATCCTCCTATAAAAAATAATGGATTGGGAATTGCATCAATTGTGTATTGCAATACGCATATTATGATAATCGAAATTGCACCGCATATTTTTAGGTCTACATGTTCCCAACCTATACTAGAAAATGGTATTAGATAGGTTACTACATATGCCAATATCCATTTATCATTAGGAGATACATCCTTTGCCCTTACAACCATTGATGCAATATGTTTTTCTCCATATTTAAATGAGGCATATAATAAAATTATTAATATAAATCCTGTTAATAAACTAATCGTAATCACTTTACTCATACCATTTTGCAAATACCCAACTAATGCAAATACAAATGTTAAAGGAGCAACTGCTGATAAATTATATATTAGTTTTTGTAATTTATTCGCCACTTTTATCCCCACCACTTATTAAATAATAATATTTTCATAAATCTTTTGCTCCCACAATATATTTTATTTCACACCTTACACTAATCCAAAATACTTTTCAAAAAACTTTTTCAACTTTTCGATAATGCCTTCTTTCTTTTCTGCTCTACCACCACCAAAGCGCGATACTGGCGGCATAATTTTATCAATGTCAGTACCGATTGTTTTTAAAGTACCATCACGGAAAGAATTATCAATAAATTTCTTAGTTTCTTCTGATTTCAACCGTTCTTCATCAATGATCTCTGCAAGATCCTTTTCTTTCTGTTCATGTACAAATTTACGCCAGTCTTCATCGACTTTAGTAGAAATATTAACGCTTTCGATAAAGTCTTCAATGAGTTCTTTCTTGCTGCGCAACTGAATACTGGAATTAATAGCTTTATCAATAGCAACCAGAATATTTTTATCCTTACAGTTAGATTCATGATATTTAACGACTAACATCAGTATATAATCAATATTAATCTCTACCTGCCTGATCAACTCAATTTCAAAGACGATATCATCGTTAATATTTTCTTTATCAGCAGCTTTATCTTTGGTAAAAGTCTGGTAAATATCGATATAAAGACTTTGGTAATCCTGAAAATCTCTATCTGATAATATTGCTTGCCCCTCAAAATCATCAAAAGCAGTCAGGATATTTTTTAATCTTAATATAGCACCAAACAGACGCACGAAATCTTTTTGATTCTGCTCCCCGATAATTGCCTGTCCTAAAGGAAAGTCTTGTGATAATTCACTGATCAATTCTGTATAGCCCGGCTGGTGCTTACCATTTTCATCATAACCATGATAGTACGCATCATAGCCTTTCAATAAAACAATACTACCAACTTCCTTGTCACCAAATAAAGCCACTGCCTCATCGGTTTCCTTTTGCAGATCACGGAAACAAACAATATTGCCATAAGTTTTTACTGAATTTAATATGCGGTTCGTGCGGGAAAATGCCTGAATAAGCCCGTGTTGTTTTAAGTTTTTATCCACCCACAACGTATTAAGCGTAGTAGCATCAAATCCTGTCAAAAACATATTGACCACTATCAACAAATCTACTTCGCGATTTTTTACCCGTGTAGACACATCCTTATAATAATTTTGGAATTTTTCAGACGAAGTATCGTAGTTAGTATTGAACATACCATTATAATCTGCAATTGCAAATTCTAAAAACTCACGTGACGTTTTATCCAATAGTTCCGGTTCAAAACCTTCATCCGGCATTACATCTTCAGGATCATCCTCGTTGGCGCTAAAACTGAAGATAGTCGCAATAGTTAAATCTCTGCGGCGCTCGATTAATTGCTTTTTAAATTCAACGTAGTACTTCATTGCCATGGGTATGGAGCTGACTGCAAAAATAGAATTAAACCCTGCCATTCGTTGCCCTTTAAGTGCATAAAAGCTGTTTCTTTTAGTTTTCTGGTCAAAGTGATCAAGTACATATTTTACTATTTCCCGAATACGTTTTGGCGATTCCAGCGCCCGCTCTCTATCAATAGCACGCACCTGCGTATCTTTAATACCTTCTACCGTTTTCATAGTATTTACATAATCGATACGGAACGGCAACACATTTTCATCATTGATTGCATCAACAATAGTATAAGTATGTAGCTTATCACCAAAAGCCTGTGGCGTCGTTCGCAAAAGTGGATTCCCACCGCTGGAAGCATTGACCGCAAAAATAGGTGTACCTGTAAATCCAAATAAATGATAATTTTTAAAAGCTTTTACTATTTTATCGTGCATTTCACCAAACTGGCTCCGGTGACACTCATCAAAAATAATAACAAAATGCTGTTTAAAAACGTTATGACTCTTATTCCGGCTAACAAATACATCCAGCTTTTGAATAGTTGTAATAATTATTTTAGTATTTGGATCTTCCAATTGTTTTTGTAATATCCTGGTTGACGCGTTACTGTTCGCTGCACCTTTTTCAAAACGGTCATATTCTTTCATAGTCTGGTAATCCAGATCTTTACGGTCTACAACAAATAATACCTTGTCAATATCTGGCAATGCACAGGCAAGTTGTGCCGTTTTAAAAGAGGTCAGGGTTTTACCGCTGCCGGTAGTATGCCAAATATAACCGCCTGCCTGCAACGTTCCTGTAGTTTTGTAATTACAGGACACTACAATACGCGACAAAATTCTTTCTGTAGCTGCAATTTGATAAGGACGCATAACCAGCAATAATGATTCTGTAGTAAACACACAGTACTTGGTCAAAATATTTAAAATTGTATGTTTTGCAAAAAACGTTTTTGTAAAATCCACAAGATCAGCAATTGCTTTGTTATTGCCATCTGCCCAAAACGAGGTAAATTCAAAGCTGTTACTGGTTTTTTTACTCTTCCGTCTTTCACTGCCAGCCATTTCTTGTACATGGCTGATGCGAGTAGTATTAGAATAATATTTAGTATGCGTACCATTAGAAATCACAAAAATCTGTACATATTCATATAAGCCACAGGCAGCCCAAAAGCTGTCACGCTGATAACGTTTGATTTGATTAAAGGCTTCTCTGATAGCCACGCCACGACGTTTTAACTCCACATGTACCAAAGGCAAACCGTTTACAAGAATAGTAACATCATAACGAGTATCATGATTGCCCTGATCTTCTTGGTATTGATTAATGACCTGCAACCGATTATTGTGGATATGTTTTTTATCAATCAGGTAAATATTTTTAGTTGAGCCATTATCACGATGCAAAATCTGTACATGATCTGTCTGGATTTTACGAGTTTTTTCTACAATACCTTCATTTTTATTCGCAATGCAATTTGTAAAAAATTGTTCCCACTCGCTGTCTGAAAAAATATAATCATTAATTAGTTCCAATTGATGACGTAGATTATTGATCAAAGCTTTTTCATCATGAATAGTCAGGGATTCATAACCCTGTTCTGACAACAAATGTATAAATTCACGCTCAAGTTCGGCTTCACTCTGGTAAGCATCAGCGCGTTTATAACCAGATGCATATGCTGATACATATTCAGCAACGACTGTACTATCTTCAGTTGATGCTACAACGTTATATGTACTCATGCCAACTTCTCCTTAAACGTCAGTAATTTGTCTCGATAATATTCGTACTGCTTTTGGCGGGCTTCAATTTCTGCTGGTAAACCAATTGTTATATCGTTACATAAAGCATCGAAACGGTCTAAAATATCAACAATTCTTCGCTGAAAATCAATCGAAGGCATCGAAATTTTAACCAATCTAAGCACATTTGCATTAAATTGTGGTTGCCCTGCTTTACTGACCAATTTATTAGCTTGTTGCCAATACAAAGAAGATTGAGCAAAATGCCAATAATACTCTGGTAAAATAGTATTTTTTTTAAAACGAATTCTAATTAAAAAAGATGCATAAACTGATGGAAAGCTATCGTTAAACAACATGGTTTTTCCATAAGTTGCTCCAGTACGTGCAACTAATAGATCTCCTTTTGACAAAAGATATTTTTTACTTTCCTCAGTTAAATCAATATATCTATTTTCATTTTTATTTAATTTACCATTTTCTAAAATATCAGTAATACGAATAAATTTTGCATTTCCTTCTATTTTAGCTGCATCTGTAAATCCATATTTAAATTCCGCAATATCACCAAGCTCTACTAATGAAACACATTCACTACATTTTAATAAATTTCTTCTATAATACTCATATTGTTTTTTTCTTGCTGTAAGCTCTGCTGTAAGCTCTGCTGTAAGCTCTGCTGTAAGCTCTGTGAAATTGTCTAAAATACGGACAATTTCACGCTGTACTGGCAGGGGGGGAATAGGAACAACGAATTTTTCTATCATTGGTTTCCTTATAGATTTAACTGTTGCGTTAACCGCTTTTTGATATATAAATTTCTTAAAATTTTGAGCCATATAATAATATAAAAATTTAGTTATAACATAGTTGTCTTCAATATGTATTCTATACGCCCTTTGATGCAGTGCATATTTACCATTTACATAATGGAATATTTCCCCTATACTTCCTTCTCCAGGAATTATAATAGCTTCTTCATCAAATTCATATGAGTTATTCAAAAAAACTTCTTTAGATCTAACATAGAAAGGGTATTCTCCATTTTCATCTGCATCTTGCCTATTACTTTTTCCTGTACCCACTTTGCAAAATTCACAAATGGCTTTATACTCTACACCATCAGGACAAAACTCATTTATTAATTCATCTAATCTACTCATTCCATAGCATTCCCTTCTTCATTCCACCCCAAATTCCCAATTGCAGCCATCATTTCATTATTATTTTTCACATTATCAAGAACCCCTATAACAAGACGTTGAAGGGCATCATATCTTTTTAAACCTAATAATTCATCATCACCATTACTGTGTACAATCTCGCTCAACTCGCTAAACAACTTATAACCATTCTCAGAAAATTCTTTAGGAATAATCGAACATTCCTTATCTACTTTAACCAATATCTCTTTGAAAGGTCGATGTTTGCCATTTTTATTTTTGGTTTCAATATCAATAGCTTCGGCTGTTTGAAATGTAATTCTCTCTAAAACTTTCCTCAAATAAACTATTGCTCCAGCTCCAAGTTCATCGCGATAAGCACGATCAGCCTTCTCTAATAGTTCTGAAAAATCATCATATTTACCTCGTCCTAATAAAACATTTTCTGTTAATCTTTCAGTACGCTTCAACACACGTATATCAGGAGCTTGACTATATATATCACTTTTACTTTCTACTAAAAACCATACTGGTATTACTTCCCCACAACGAGGGCACGTTAATACACAATCAATACTCACCAAACGTTCGTTAATACCAATACAGAATAACTCTTCATCTGATACAAATGTAATATCAATATCGCAATTTCTACAAAAATAATTTAAAGCGATTTTTCCTGCTTTAATTTTTTTCTGTCTGCCACATTTTAGCTTCGTATTATTCAAAAAACCTTCAACCTGTTCAAATTTACTGGTTAATGGTTTTGAAAGAATATCAGTTAATCGCATCTCCATCTACCTCGATTTCCGCAATGATTTTATCGATTTCATCACGCAAAACCTGTTCTCTGGCAACTATTTGTTTAATTTCAGCATTTAAAACAGCGATATCTATTTTTTCTCTGGTATCTTCCTGCTCGACATAGGTACTGACTGAAAGATTATAGTCCTGAGTTTCAATATCGGCATTAGGTACAACCTTGGCAAGATAATCTTTATCAGCTCGTTCTTTGTAGATATCGATAATATGAGCAATATTAGAAACAGTGAGCTTATTACTGTTAGTCACCTTCACATATTCTTTGGAGGCATCAATAAATAAAGTATTGTTTTCCTGCTTAGATTTTTTCAAAACCATGATACAGGTGGCAATACTGGTTCCATAAAAAAGGTTATCAGGCAGTTGAATCACACAATCAACAAAATTATTATCTATTAAATATTTACGTATTTTTTGTTCTGCACCACCGCGATACATTACACCAGGGAAACAAACTATTGCTGCCGTACCATTGGTAGCCAGCCATGACAGAGAATGCATAATAAAAGCCAAGTCTGCCTTAGACTTTGGCGCCAATACTCCCGCTGGTGAAAAGCGCGGATCGTTGATCAATAGAGGATTATCACTACCATCCCACCTAATAGAATAAGGAGGATTGGAAACGATAGCTTCAAACGGTTCGTCATCCCAATGCTTTGGATCTATAAGCGTATCGCCATGGGCAATATCAAACTTGTCGTAATCAATATCATGCAAAAACATATTGATACGGCAAAGATTATAAGTTGTAATATTGATTTCCTGTCCAAAAAATCCCTGACGCACATTTTCTTTGCCAAGAATTTTGGCAAATTTAAGCAGCAACGATCCACTGCCACACGCGGGGTCATAAACTTTGTTTACTTCTGTTTTGCCAACCAATGTAAGGTGCGTAAGCAATTCCGACACTTCTTGCGGCGTATAGTATTCCCCGCCGCTTTTACCGGCATTAGATGCATACATACCCATTAAAAATTCATAGGCATCACCAAAGGCATCTATGGTATTATCCTGATAATCGCCAAGTTTTAGTTCCCCAATACCATTCAACAACTTTACTAATTTTTCATTCCGTTTGGCAACTGTTCCTCCCAACTTGTTGCTGTTTACATCCATATCGTCGAACAGCCCTCTAAAATCGTCTTCGCTGTCGCTGCCCTGAGCCGAACTTTCAATCTTCCGAAAAACTTTTTCCAAAGTTTCATTAAGATTTTCGTCAGAAGGAGCCTTCGCTCTTACATTTCCAAATAATTCACTTGGCAAAATAAAAAAACCTTTTGTTTTTACCAGGTCTTGTCTGGCTTGTTCAGCTTCACTATCAGCAAGTTTTGCATAATCAAAATCAATATTTCCTGCCTCATGTTCGCCAATATTGATATAATTTGTTAGGTTTTCTGATATATAACGGTAAAACAACATTCCTAAAACATACTGTTTAAAATCCCAGCCGTCAACACTACCTCGAAGATCATTGGCAATACCCCATATCATACGATGTAATTCTGCCCGCTCTTGTTCTTTTTTATTATCAACCATGTCAATCTCCTTCTTGTTATTCTTCTTCGATATCTTTTAAGGTTTTACCATCTTTTGTTTTCCAACTTACCAATCCATTAACATGTCCACCAATAACAAAGGCCGCTGCATATGAAGGACTTTTAAATAAAATATCTTCTTGAAGAATATTATTATCGTCTATATTAGCTTTTTTTCGAGCAGCTTTAATAGTTGCCGGAATAGTATGTGAATCTATAATCTCAATATGGCTGCCTTGGAGAACAACAAATCCATCGTTAGTTTGCTTACAAATCGCTTCTATAATTTTGTTGCTTTTTTTACTTTTGCGTTTAAAATAAAATATTTTTTCTGTAATATCTATATGTTCATCATTCTTCTTCTCAAAAGCTGATTTTGTCAAAGGTACAAAAACTTTATGTCCCAATGTCACCATAATAACTTTAGCATAATCAATAAACTCTTCTAATTCACTTTCTTGTTCTTCGCGTATATTTCCAAGATTGGGTTCATTAACATTTTTTACATCATATCTTTTGGCATCCATAGCAATATTACGAAAACGATTTTCAAGGTAACTTATTTCTGTTGCCCCAAAATAATTATTAGTTGTCGTAAAAACAACGGCTTCATGCCAGTAGCCTTTGTCAGGATTCCTTTTATGCTCCTTTAATCGATTAAGGATACCTTCACCGCTTTTTCTTTCACCAGCTTGTCCTACATAAACTATATCTTTACCTGTTTTTTCAGATACACCAAATAAAAAATATACTCCACTTTGTTTTAAATCATCCCGTTCTTGGCACCTCTCTAACTCAGTTCGCGGAATTTTATAAGCAATACCAACCCAGTTAGCCATTGTGCATTTTATACGTCCACTAGCTTCTCCATCTATAAGAAATAAATTAATATTTTTTCCCCTAGTCACCATTTTTGTAAACCTCCACAGAAATCGTTCTTATATTCATTAAATATATTCTAACATATAATATGTTAATTGTAATACGGCTTTATCATATTTCTTCCTATCCATGTTATAATACATTCAATTAACTACAAACGAGGTGACAAATATGCAAAAATTTATTCCTTTTGCCAAGCTGTCGAAAAAGGCGCAGCAGGTTATGAACAAAAACAAGCGTAAAAGTTGGGGCAATATTGATCCAACAACCAAACGTCCCGCAAATTCCAAAGCGTACAACCGCAAAAAAGCTCAGGCTTGGAAAGATACTTTTCCAACGTCTGAGCTTTTTTATTATCTTGTTAAGTTTTAAAACAAAATTTATTTATATTGTTGACTAAAAAAGTTGCATCCTTTCAAAGTCGTAGTATAATAGGCATTATAATAAATTTAAAGTTTTTGAGGGGATGCACTTATGCAAACAAAAAAATTAAGATACCTGCTGCTGTTTGCCGTTATCGCAATAGCCGCCACAGTGGTCTGGTACTTTGCCTACTTGGTCAAAACGCCGCAGTATTCGCTGGGTCTTATTGGCACTGCGGTACAAAAGCACGATTTTGCGGCTTTTGAAAAGCACGTCGATATGGAAACACTTTACAGCAGTGCTTATGACGATGTCGTTGTTGCCTCTTTTGGCAACGAACGCCTGTCAAGCCCGATTCTGGCTGCGTTAGTACAGAATATCAAAGGTGTTGCCGTCCCGATCCTGATCGACCAGACCAGACAATATGTCAACGGCGGTGCTATGGAAGAAGCAGATCCAAGTGATGCTGACTCGCCGATGCTGCAAAACAACGGCACTGATATTGTCAATAATCTGAAAAACAAGACAGGCGTCAATTCTATGCAGTATCAGGGTGTGGAAAAGATTCAGAAAAATGCCAGTGTCGCTGTCGTAACCATCAAAGTTTTCGACAGCGAATTAGACAAACATTTTTTAGTAGAGCTTGCTATGCAGCAGCTTACTGATGATACCTGGCAGATAACCAAGATCAACAATCTGAAAACTTTGATCAATGAACGTGATCAGGCCTTACAAAACAAACTGTCTGAACTTAACACTCCTGTACAAAAGCAGATCGACGACGCTGTTGCCGTTTCTCCGCAAAAAATCTTTATAACTTCGGCTCCTTATTCCGGCGTTATCCGCCTGTTAGAAGCCGATATTCAGCTGACTAACAACGCGGTGAAGGAGTTGCAGTATTTTACCGGTGTTCTGGAGCTTTACAACGCTGATAATGAATTATTTTACAGTGGTAATTTTGCCAGCAGCAAAGACCTTTCCGCCAAACAGACCGCAGTTTATAAATTCAACTGGGAGCTGAACCCTTTTCTGACTGATGATGCCAAGGTTATGAACAGCGATTTCAGCAAAGTGACCTGGAAGGCTTCTCTAAGCAGTCTGTCCTTTGCCGACGGCTCTACAATCGAACTTTTAACGCAGCTGCCTGTTAAAGCAGCAACTAAATAAAAACCTGAAAGCCGTAACGCCGATCCAACAGCGTTACGGCTTTTTTATTACCACTGACAGCAGGCTTTCGCTTTGCTGCGGATCAAAGCACCGCCATCTTGCAAAGTTCCGTCGGCAGATGCCAGCTTCCACAGATCCCATCTTTCAAAAGTCGTTGCCGGCCCATAATCATCAAGGTCAGCCGCTTCCGCATGAGTCATAACATAATTATCGTCGATCGGCAAATCCAGTCCCCGGCACAAAACCGCTACTACCCGCGCCAAGGTTTCTAACTGCTGCCGTGTAGGCGGCACGCTGCCAAAGTCCACACTGCCATCGGCATAAGCCACCGCGTCGGCGCAGCAGCAGATGCTTACCGCGACTGCGCCGCTGTTACGATGCCAGGTATGCTCTTTATATTCTGTCAGTTTCCCGCAGCTGCTCCACACTGTACCGTCACCTGTGATATTCAAGTGATAGTCGTCATAAGTATTGTTATAATGCCCCGCCGTCCAGTGCAAATAAATCCTTCTGATCTCACCCTTTGCGTTTTCAGCCAGCGCCGCCAATTCCTGCAATGTTATTTCACGCATTTTCTATCCCTCCGTCTCAGGCTGCCTGCGCCTGCTGCTCATCATAAAACTTCTCAACAGTTATATCACAGGTTCTGCCATTGCTTTTTATAATAATATCGCCGCATAAAGCCGTATTGAAAACATCGGCCTGTAAATTGTACAGTCTTTGTACCACTTCCGGGCTGGGATGCTTATATTTATTACCTTCGCCGCTGCTGATGACCGCTATCTTCGGTTTGACAGCAGCTAAAAATTCATTGATCGATGATGTTTTACTGCCGTGATGCGCCACCTTTAAAACCTGCGCCTGCAGTGCCTCAGGGTCAGTTTGCAGCAGATCACGTTCTACTTCGGCCTGAATATCCCCGGTCAGCAGCATTGCAAAATCTTTATACTCCAACCGCAGCACCAGACTGTTGTTATTGGTGTCAGAAGGAGTCCCCTTATACAACGCCTGCGGACTCAGGACCTTCAGCTTCACCATTTCATTGACCGGAACTTCCTGACCGCCGCGCAGCACTTCAAAAGGAATCTGTTCCTTTTCAATCCGCAAACGAAAGTCATTATACATTTTAGTTTTATAGTTCTGACCGCTGTCATAAACCTGTTTTACCGGAAACCTGTTCAGCACCGCTTTCATCCCGCCGATATGGTCGGCATGCTGATGTGTAGCGATCAGCATATCGATCTGCTCGACATGATTTTCTTCAAGCTTGGTCAGCAGCCTGGCAGCTTCGCTGCGGTCGCCGCTGTCGATCAGTATATTTTTCCCCTGCATTTGTACCAGGATACTGTCTCCCTGTCCAATATCCAAAGCAGTAACGGCAAGGATATCGTCAGCAGTTTTCACAGCTTCCTGTGTTTTTGCCTCCGCTTTTGGCGCCATTTCTTTGGGTACTGCAGTATCCATTGCCTGCAACTGCTCCAGCAAAACCGGCACATAACTTTTTACCAGCTCGCTGTCTTTAGTAACAACGCCGGCTGCAAGCACCAGCGCAACCAAAAGTATCGCTAAAAATGAAGTCTTCTTCATATGTTCCGCTCCTTAATTTAAATGCAGATCGTGATGCAGCGGCTTAAAAACACTCATTTTACCGCCGCGCTCCAGCACTGCTGTTGCAAAACCTGCGTCATAATCTGGCAGCTCCGGCATTTTGCTTTGCTGCAGCTGTTCATTGCCGGGCAGCAGCAATCTTAAAGCATAATCTATTTTTACCGCTCCCAGCCACATCAGATACTCTATCTCGACATCGTGGAAGCCGTCCATATCGGTCCTCAGTGCAGCACACAGCTGTTCCACCTGCAATAGCTGTTCCATATTCATTCCCCTGGTTCCACGCTCGCGCCAATATTCTATAATCTTTCCTATCCCACGACCTAAAATAAGCTGCTGATGCTGTTTCACCTCAAAAAGCAGCCGGCGGCGCAGATACACGACCTGATCCAGCCCTACTGCCAAAGTACGGTTGGCAAGCTCCAACTTGCTCATGTGTGAATTATCCCACAAAGGTTGGCTTGCACCGGATGCATCCAGCATCAGTAATGGAACAGGCGATTTCAACATACTTTCACTGCCCAGATTATCATAAACGCCGCCATCAGTCAGATAGAGCTTGGCCGGATTTTCCGGTTTCTGCGTTCCCGTACCGTAAAGATCCCTGAATTCTCTTGCCTCTACATCCAGTTCCAAAGGTGCGAAGCCTACCGGATAAGCAGCCGAAGCCGCAACGGCAAAAGCAATGGGGATATCGTCGATATCACTGCTGCGCCCCAGCAGATAACCGTAAATATCACTACTTTTAAACCTGAATCTTTTTAAGGTATTGATACAGGTAGCATTGCAGCTCCATTCTGTCGCTGCCTCTGCCTGCTTCATTTTTCTGCCTTCAAACAGTTCTTCGTCTAACACCTGTGGAAAAGCTTTACTCATCTTCGGCCTTAAAGCAGCCGCCAAAGCCAACTGCTGCAGCTTGGGCAGATATGGCAGCAGATAAGCGAGCCAGGATGCTTTTGTCATGATACGCCTGCGGAAATTGCACTGCCCCAGATTGATCAGTTTCGTTGTCACCCGCCTGTCAAAATCAAGCAAACTGCTGAAATCACCTTCTGCCAAAGCGCTGATGACAGCACCTGCAGTAATACTGCCGCCGGATACAGAGGTTATTTCGTTGACATGTTTTTCAAGTCCCAGCTCTACTAATCTGCGGTAAGCCCCAAGACAGTAAAACGTAGCTCTGAAACCGCCGCCGCTGAAACCAAGATTGATCTTATTATCTATTTCCACTTCATTTTCCCTCCTTTGAAAAAAGCCGCCCATAACAGGCGGCTTTCTTAATCTTCCAGCCATACCGGCCTTCTGGCAAAACCAACATGGTAAACTATGTACTGCATCACCACCTGATGCTCACCGATATTCAGCAAATAGAAATTCTTCTCCTGTCCGATGATCCGTCCGCGCGGAGAATCTGACAGACAGCGGTTTAGCAGCTGACGCTGCTTTTCAATGTCTTCCTCATTTACTGTTTTTTCTGGATCGGTATTGCCGATAACAACACGTTTTACATAGCCCACCGCACTTACATCAAATGGTTTCGTCATCATAGTTACCTGCCTTTACACCTCATCAGGCAACATCATTATCAGTTGTATAATGTTCTTGCCCCTGTGCTCCTGCTGCCGCAGTTTTCTGGATACTTGTTGGGTTGATCGCCGTATTGAGGATATCCAAAACACGGGACAGACCTTCCGGCATCTCGCCCTGAGTAGCGCGGACCTGCACATGATATTTTGCGGAATTATCACTCTTACGGGTATTTTCCTTATGGCTGGAGATAGATCCCTTAACTTTGGCTTTCATACTGAAAGGACCGATCTGCAAACCCATCTCTGCTTCCAGCTCGCCTTTTTTATCGTCGATTTCCGACTGAGTTTCCGAAGATTTTACTTCCATATCGAAGGTAATATCTACCAGATCGATCGACAGAGACGGAACTTTGACCATCGCCAAAAGCGGGATATTCATTTCCACTTTTTCAGAAGCGGGACCATTGCCGTCATCGCCGTTAGCGCTGCGTGTAAAGCTGAACCCTACGGTACGTACGACCTGTTTATCGCCTTCCTTAACCAGGCCGACCTCTTCAATAAAGCGAGCCGTTGCGCCGGCCAGCATCGTCTGTGCGTCACAGGCAGCCTGCAGCGGACCGCCGATCAAAGACTCCATTGGCAAACCGCCGAATTCTTCCGCCATTTTTACTAATGCCATAATTAACTACATCCTTTCTGTTTGTACTTTATCAGGGCAGTATTTTCACCATCTGATCATTGATTTTCATAACTGCTTCAGGAGGATCGTTAGACTCAAACAGCAATTCTACATCGACAAAATTATCGGTATCCGTTTTGTTGGAAGACAAAATATTTGCCAGCAGACCGCTGTCATTGCTTTTACCATCATCCCAGCTGCTCAGCTTTACCTTAAACTTCAGCTTCATCTCCTTCAGCTTCAGAGAATTCATCGGTACCAGCGCAATTTTCGGCACCTGCACCAGTACATATTCCAGTTCGCCTGTGTCAGGATTGATACGAGGATATTGGATATCAAAAGTCAGCGGTTTCTGCGACTCGTCAAAATAACGTTTCATAACATTCAAGTGCTGATTTTCGATCATGCTGTGCGCTTTTAAAATTGATTCCTGCATCGCTCCCAACAAATTCTCAAAGTATTGCTTTTTCGCCATCACGGCTCCTCCTCATAATCAAAATTTACGGCTGTAAAGATCGGTCACCTTAACCTGCAGTGCTCTTGCCAAAGCGTCAAGAACCGGAACAGTCGGATGCCGTTCGCCTAATTCGATCGCACTGATCATACTTGTACTGATACCTGATAATTTAGATAAATGCTTTTGCGTCATACGTTTCTCAGTGCGGACCTGGAAACAGATAATAACAAATCATAAGCCAGCCCCCCTTTCTAGGTGCCTTTTTCTTTAGCTCCTCCCCGCAGCTTCAAAAAGTTTTCCATACCGGCTTTGGCAAAATAACCGCTGATGATAACAGAAAACGGCCCGTCAACATAATCTATCAGCCTGTCCGGTATTTCTCTGTATATTAACCAAGTGCCGGCCGAAAACATTATGATGCCGACAAATAACCAGGTCACCGTTCCGACAACCTTTTTGGAGAAGCTCAGTCTTTCATCATCAAGTTCCATAGCTTTCACCTCCCTGGCTTTACATTACTATTATCTTTATCCACAATGGTGGAATATTATAAGAAATACTTTATTATTTTAATGTTTTGCGAATTTTTAAATTGTGAAACATTTTTATTTTTGCTTTTTATCCTTTCATAAGTCCTCGCAGCTGTATCCCAGTACTTAGAAAGGGCAATAAAAAAGCCCCGCTTACAAAATGTAAACGGGGCTTTCGCCTTTTTCTGTATTTTTACAGGCCGCAGCATGCAAAAATACATGTATCAATATTCACTTTATTACTTTTAATTTTTT
>OGHI01000679.1_pt1 | contig 19132 bp, 9 predicted proteins | sample 1571501 | NCBI WGS metagenome assembly OGHI01 (sample SAMEA2581962, study PRJEB24529) | metagenome | biome: Human gut stool | place: China | collected 2011
GAAAGTCCATACGCTCCCAAACAGTCGGCTGCCATTCCTCCCATGAAAGTCATTCGTGTGCTTTTGATTGATGACGATAAGATTCAGCTGAATCTGACTGCCGCCATGTTGAAACAGCATGGTATTGATGCAGTGTGCTGTGAACAGCTGGAACAGCTGATTGAACAACTTCGCTCTTCCGTCTTCGATGTATTGCTGACAGATATACAAATGCCTGCCATTAACGGGTTTGATCTGGTAAAACTATTACGGGCTTCTAATATACCACAAGCAAAAACAATTCCTGTTATTGCTGTGACTGCCCGTAGTGAAATGGATAAAGCCGCTTTACATGAACATGGTTTTGCCGGTTGTTTGCATAAACCGTTTACAGTAAAGGAATTGTTGCTAACAGTAAATGAAGGTCAACTTTCGGCCGATGAAGCGCATATAACAGAAGATATGCAACTAAATGTAAATGCACTCACTTCTTTTTCGGAGGATGATCCTGAAGCTACACATTCCATTATCCAAACATTTATAGAGGAAACACAAAAGAGTGCTGATCGGATGGCGCAGGCATTAAATGCCAAGGAGGTGGATGAAATAGCTGCAATAGCTCACAAACTTCTTCCTCTTTTTACATTGATTGGAGCTGGGAATGCTGTAATTCTACTGAGTTGGTTGGAGGCAAGGCGTGGGGAGGACTTTTCTACGGAAATAAATGAAAAGGTTGAGAGCATTCTTCAAGAAATTCAGAAAATCTTGAAAGAGGTAAACGGTGTAGAGTGTTCGAATATTCTTAATTCTGAAATATGATTTAATGTTTATTTATTGTTTTTTTCTATCGTTTATTTCTATATTTGCTGTCTAAAACTTGCTAAATGATACGTGAGCCTGGTTTTTCTATTAATCGGAAAGATATATTTGAAAGATTGTTCAGTGATTATTACGGGATATTAGTATGTTATGCTCAAAAATATACGAAACGTGAAGATATAGCTGAAGATATCGTACAAGATGTATTTGCATCTTTGTGGGAAGAAAATCGTATATTTCCTTCGCAAGCGAATTTTCGTTCATTTCTTTATATTTCGATAAGAAATGCGGCTTTTGATTATTTGCGACATCAAAATGTAGAAAGTCGTTATATTGAAGAAGCTTTGACTGCAAATCGTTTCTTGTCGGATGATTCTTCTCAGAAAGAAGAAGTTTTTCGCTTACTCTTTAAACAGATTGATTTACTTCCGGAACGTTGTCGGGAAATATTCCTGTTACATCTGGAAGGCTATGACAATGATGCTATTGCTAAAAAATTATCGTTGTCAATAGAAACTGTTAAAACTCAAAAGAAACGTGCAATGAAAACTCTTCGGAACAATCTGAAAGAGAAATTGCAAAAAAAATATCCAGATACCTCATTTTTTATTCTTTTCTTGTACCTCGATTTATATCTATAATCGTTTGTGTAATACAAATGATAATTAGATAGTATGGAGATTGAAAAACTAATTGTTAAATACTTGGTCGGGTGTTTATCTAAAGAAGAAGACCAAATTCTAAGAAAATGGCTGCAAGAGGATGAATCTCATCAGAGTTTTTTTCAGAAAATCAACTTGGATAAGACTGCTGTTGAGGATTATCGTCAATATCATCGTTTTGATGCTAAATCGGATGAGGCTTTCCGTAAAGTATGGACCTCTTTACATAAGGGAACTAGAAGGATATCAACGCAAAGAAAAATAGGCTTTTTTTCTCGTCGTTGGTTGAAGATTGCTTGTGCTCTACTGATATTGCTATTTTCTGTAGGGGGAGGACTCTATTTTTACTATGAGGCATCACGAATAACTCCTGGAGAGTCAAAAGCAATATTGACTTTAGAAGATGGTAGTGCTAAACAATTGAAAAAATCTGGGCAAGAACATTGGATTTATATAGGTGATACGCCTATTGCAAGAGAGTATGATGGGATGATTGTTTATCATATTCCAGAAACATCAAAAGTAGAAATAAGTCAACAGAATACTTTGTCTGTTCCACGTGGAGGAGAATTTCGATTAACTTTATCGGATGGAACAAGGGTACATTTGAATTCTTTATCAGAGTTGAAATATCCGGTTAGTTTTAAAGGTATGAATGAACGGACTGTAGAATTGAAAGGGGAGGCGTTTTTTGAAATAGCAAAAGATTCATTGCATCCATTTAAAGTAGAAACTCAAGGAATTTTGATACAGCAGTTTGGGACGGCGTTTAATGTGAAGTCTCGTGTGGAAGGAAAAGTTGAAGTTGCTTTAGTGCAGGGTAGCATTGGAATTTATACTCAATCTCAAAAGTTGCATAAACTATCACCTGGACAGCTAGCCATATGGGATGCTTCTACGGATCTTTTATCAGTTGAAAATAAAGATTTGTTATTAAATACCGCTTGGCATTCTAATCGTTTTATTTTTTATGATGAGAGTCTGGGAAGTCTGATGGAAGAACTTGCATTGTGGTATAATGTAGATGTTGATTTCTTAGATAAATCATTGAAAGAACTTCATTTCACAGGCAGTTTGTATCGATATGACGATATAGCTGTCATTTTGAATGCTATCGAAGAGACAGTAAATGTTGACTTTAAGATTTCCGGACTTCGTATTAAAATTGATCGGAAGAATAAATAATAATATATAAGTGATTATGAGAATTCTAATTATTATAATGTTGCTATGTACAACATTGATCCCTAATTACCTGTATGCCATTTCTCATGAAAATTATAGTGAGGAATCGTTCTTGTTCGTTGGTGAAGATTATATGCAAGAGAATTATAAGGTAACGTTACATTTGAGTGGTGTTTCTGTTAGTACATTGTTTAATGAGATCCAAAAACAGACCAAACTGGATTTTGTTTATAATACAGAATTATTGGAGACTATAACACCGATTTCCGTTACGGCAGAAAAGGAATCTGTTTTTGATGTTTTGAATCGTTTGTTTAATGGAACAGGTTTTATTTTTAAAAAGTCTGGCAATATTATCACTGTTAATAAAAAAGAAGAACTACAGCAGGATGATAAATTCTTAGTAACAGGAGAAGTAAAGGATGATGCCGGTGAACCATTAGTTGGTGTAACTATACAACAAAAGGATACTCGTAATATTACGATAACGGATATGGATGGACGCTATTCAATTCAAGTGTCTAGTAAGGCAGAGGCTTTTTTAACTTTTTCATTTGTGGGGATGAAAACGAAAACAGTACCCGTTAAGGGAAGAGTACTTAATGTAAAACTTGTTCAGGATGCGATTTCTATTGATGATGTCGTGGTTGTAGGAGCGTATGGTACAGCACAAAAGAGGTTAGACCAAGTCGGTAGTGCTTTTCAAGTGAATGCTGACCAGTTAAAAGCACTACCAGCTTTACGAGTGGATAAAATGTTGGATGGCTTGATTCCGGGAGTGAAAATTGATCCGAATACAGATTCACCGGATAATACACGTGCACGCTACAATGTAAGGGTTCGTGGAGATGCTTCTCTATCTGCTTCGAACGAGCCATTGTGGGTTGTGGATGGGACTCCTATTTATACAGGTGAACATACTAATTTGATTCCTGGAATGAGTACGACTATTAGTCCGTTATCTTTTATCAATCCTGATGATATTGAGTCAATAACAGTACTAAAGGATGCTACGGCAACTTCCATTTACGGAGCGAATGGTGCAAACGGAGTCATATTGATAACAACTAAAAAAGGAAAAGAAGGTGACTTGCGTATTCATTTAACGGCTCAATATGGGGTTGCAAAGATTGATAAGAGCACTAGTCCGAAAGTTCTGAATGCCAATCAATATCTAATGTTAGCTAAGGAAGCTTATCAAAATGCAGGGAACGATTTAAAATACTTTCCCTATACTGATAATGAAATGAACAAATACAGCCTTACAAATACAGATTGGACAGATGTGTTTTATGATACCGCTAATACTTTTCAAACAAATTTATCTTTAATGGGAGGAGCTCGGAATACGGCGTATTATTTATCAGCTTCTTATTTAGAGAATACAGCAACGGTGAAAGGGAATAAACAACAGCGTTTTTCTATTCGTTCTAATTTGGATTTTACTTTTCTTCGAAAGTTTAAGGTCTCGGTTGATCTTGCTACTTCTTATAATGTGAACGATTTGTTTAATCCAGGAAGGGATTATTATGAGTACTTACCGATATTTGAACCATATAATGAAGATGGAACTTTTCGTCTTTACAATAAGGTTATATCCGGAAAAGAAACGGATGGAAGTCCTAAATGGTCGGAAAACCGTTTCTTGAACAGTGTAGCGGAAAGGGAAGAGAATATTTACAATCAAAAGACTTTATATACGAATGCCAATTTAATGTTGAGGTATGATATTCTTTCAGGGTTATCTTACACAGGACAATTTGGTGTTGATTATCAGTCTGGTAAGGAAGAAATTTATTATGCTCGTACTAATTGGTCCGGAATGACGAGCGCTGATGGTCCGATAGGTTATTCCACTAGAAATTCATTAAATATGATGAACTGGACTACTGTACATCGCATTAATTATAAGCAGTCTTTTGATAAACATGATATAAGTGGATTATTGGGGATTGAGGCTGGTTCACAGGACTATGTGACACTTGGAGTTACAGGGTCAGGCTTCATAAATGATCATATTCAAGATGTGTCTTATGCAAAAGAGCGTAAAGGGACTAATACTAGTAAGACGAAACGCAAAGCTTCTATGTTAGGACAGCTTAGTTATTCTTACGATCATCGATATTATGTGACATTAAATGGACGTAGAGACGGAAATTCACAATTTGGGTCAGATGTACGCTGGGCTAATTTTGGTTCTATAGGAGTTTCTTGGAATATTCAGAATGAGAGTTTCTACAATATTCCATGGATGAATATTTTGAAAATAAAAGCTAGTTATGGAGCAAATGGAAATTCCCGCTTAGGTTCTCAGGAAGCTCTTGGCTTATATTCTTATGGGGAAAGTTATTCTTATGCAGGAGAAATAGGTGGTGTTATGTCGGGGTGTCCAAACAGCCGTTTGAGTTGGGAAACTACTTATATGACAAATATAGGTGTTCGTGTACGCTTGTTCGATCGTTTGGATATAGAAGTTGAAGGGTATCATAATAAGACAACTAATTTGTTGAGTAATTTAGATGTTTCTCGAACGACAGGTGATACTCGTGTGTATAGAAATGTGGGAACAATATTAAATAAAGGGATTGAAGTGACTATAACTAGTCACAATTTCCGGCCGAAGAAAGATGGTGATTTCAGTTGGTTAACTGATCTGAATCTAGCACATAATAGTAATAAACTCTTAGAACTATATAATGGCATTCAGAAAAATATGGGTGAGATGGTTTGGAGGGAAGGATATGACATACATACATATAACTTAGTACGCTGGGCTGGAGTTGATCCTCGTGATGGAGCACCTTTGTGGTATGATGCAAAAGGGAATATAACACGAATTTACAGTACGGATAACCGAGTCCCGTATAAGAGTTCAACTCCTGTTCTAGCTGGTGGCTTGACAAATACTTTAACGTACAAAGATTTTAGTTTACGTTTTATGTTCAATTATTCAATAGGAGGCTACGGATTTACATCTTTCGGTAGGGCAAGTAATTCGGATGGGTTGAATATAATGACGGAAAATCAGTCTATTGACCAGTTGAATCGTTGGCAAAAATCTGGTGATTTAGCACTGAACCCTAAACCAATATGGGGAGTCTCTACTCAGTCGGTGATGAACTCTACCCGTTATTTGTATAACAAAACTCAGGTTCGTTTGCAGAATCTAGTATTTTCCTATCGAATTCCCCGGACAATTCTACATTCGACTGGCTTAAAAGATTGTTCTATTTCCTTGATTGGAGATAATTTATGGGTCTGGACCCCTTATTCGGGAAAGGATCATAATTCTTATAAAACATGTATGAGTGGTTATCCGATGGAAAGATATTTCTCGATAGCACTAAATATAGGATTATAATTAAATAGGTTTAAGATAACATGAAAAAAAGAATATATCTACTAGTCGGTGCTTTATGCATCATTATGCAATTGATTAGCAGTTGTACCAATTTTTTAGAAGTTGAAGAAAAAGGAAAAACGACAATCCCTTCATTCCTTTCAGATCCTGACGGACTGAATGCAGGGCTGGTTGGCGCATATAATAAGATGTATGCTTATTATGACAATGAGTTTACAAAATATCCGGATGTTGCCGGAAATATGTTATCAATGAAGTATGTCTCTGCAGGAGCAGATATGCTTGATCAGTATAATTTTACTTCTGATGCTTTACAAGAGACAGGAGCTGTAGGGTATATTTGGCGTAAAATATATGAAGCCTTGGCAAATGTTAATAATGTAATTCAATATCAGCCTCAGGTGATCTCAGCTTATCCGAATGCAAAGGATATGTGTCAACGTATTCTCGGAGAAGCTTTATTCTTGAGGGCATTGTGTCATTTCGATTTATGTAGGGTATATGCACAGCCTTATAATTACACGTCAGATGCTTCACACTTAGGAGTTCCTATTCTATTAAAAACTCCAGGTCCCGATGATAATGTTTCCAGAGAGAGTGTGAAGAAAGTATACTTACAAATTTTAGCAGATTTGGAACGAGCTGCCGATTGTTTCAGGGGCATTGAAGCAAATGGAATATATTATGCTTCTTTACAAGCGGTCAACGCATTATATTCGAGAGTCTATTTGTATATGGAAGATTGGAATAACGCCCTGAAGTATGCAAAACTGGCAATTGGAACAGGGCAACTGTCTCAAGGAGATACCTATTTAAATATGTATCAGGATCTTTCTACTGCGGGAGAAGCTATCTTTCGGTTGAATGGAATAGATCAATCAGGAAAATTAAAGGCTTTTTATGATGCTTCCTGTGTTCCCGCAGATACATTATTTACGTTATTCGATGAAGGGGATATCCGTCTTGGCTTACTTAGAAATAAGGATGGAATAGCTTATTGTTCCAAATATTATTCTCTAAAACAGCCGGATAACCAAGTGAATAGGGATGATCCATTTGTTTTTCGTCTTTCCGAAATGTATATGAATGCTGCTGAAGCAGCTTGGCATCTGAAAGATTATACAGCTGCTTCCGGATATATTAAATCTATTTTGGAGCGTGCTGTAGATACAGACTATGCAGTCAATGTACTTAGTCAATATTCAGACGCAAAACTGATACAACTGATAGAGAAGGAACGTGTAAAGGAACTCTGTTTTGAGGGACATAACTTCTTTGACATTATACGCTGGAAGCAGGATCTTAAACGTGAGGAAAACACGAATTCTTCAGTGGAAAAGATCGTTTATCCTAGTGATTATTTTGTATTGCCTATTCCGCAAGTAGAATTGAATGCGAATACAAATATGCAACCCAATCCGACAGTAAACAATTAAAATAAATCATTTATGAGATCACTATACTTTATATTACTAATAAGCTGCTTTTGGGCATGTACTACTGATGAGAAAGAGCCTTATGATACGCCTTTTATTCATATTATGACAGATAAAGGTGTATCTAAAGTTATTGTCAAGTCTGATGTGAATAACATCAATACTTACAGTGTGTATCTAAGTTCGAAACCTCTGACTGAGAATCTGGAAGTGAACTATCAAGTCATAGTGGGAGATGGTCTGAAATCAGGTGTTGATTTTGAACTGGTAACAAAGGGTAGTACATTAACTTTTCTACCGGGTATTTATGATATGCCCATACGCATCCGATGGATGCCAAATCATTTAGATGAGAACAAAGACAATACAATAACCATTCGTTTGACTGGCAATAATCAAGGACTGACTATGGGACTTCCAGGTCCCGACGGGTTACAGCGCGAACTGGTGATAGAGAAACAGAATTAATGAAGGAGTAGAATGAAAAAGTTTTTGTGGCTGATTTTTATAGGCTTATTACTAAGCCCTGTTGTATACGGGCAATCATCAGAGTTCTTACAATATGATAAGAATCTGATTGTAGGAAAACTGGATAATGGATTAACCTATTATATTTACCCGAATACGAATCCCAAAGGGGAAGCCGTTTATCGTTTGTTTGTGAAGGCTGGCTCCGTCATGGAGAAGGAGAATCAACGGGGATTGGCTCATTTTCTAGAACACATGGCATTTAATGGTAGTTATCATTTCCCCTCTGATGGTATGGTTCGTTTCTTAGAGTCGAAAGGAGCCAAATTCGGGAAAGATTTAAATGCGCACACCTCGTTTAATGAGACTGTGTATAAATTGCAGTTGCCTTCATCCAATCCTCAAATGGTAGATTCAACATTAACTATCTTAGCTGATTGGGCAGGCGGGCTTTCTATCGATTCAATGCAGGTAGAAAAAGAACGTGGAGTTATACTTTCGGAATGGTTGTCGAAGAGAGATGCCAAACGCGATAGTGATACAGCTTTTCTATTGGAACTTCTGAATGGTTCGCACTATTCCGAACGAATGACTATTGGTGATACGGCTGTCATTAGAAACTGTAAACGAGAGGATATTCTGGATTATTATCAAACATGGTATCATCCTTCACTAATGGCTGTGGCCGTTGTAGGTGATATAAATCCCGAACAGGTTAAGATGCTTATAAAGGAGAAATTCGGGAAACTATCGTCTGTAGCCTCTCCTACTTGGAAGCAATGCCATATTCCTGTTTATAAAAAGGAAGCGGTAAGGATACTTACCAATGAATCGCTGAAAACAATAGAATTGGATATGATTCAGTTGCTGCCACTTTCAAAACCGGTTCGGACGGCAAAGGATTATAAGGCTTATTTGACCCGAACATTATTGAATCGCCTTTTTAAGATGCGAATGAATGCTTGGGCTTTTGAAAATCCTTCTTATAGGAAAGCCAGTATTCAGTACTCAAGTTTTCTGAATGCAACTGGGGTATTGTTATGTTCGGTAGAACTACTACCTGGCAAAATGGAAAAAGGTATTTCGGAGTTTATTGCACAGCAACAGCAAATCTTTCGTTATGGGTTTACTGAGACGGAAATAGAACATGCCAAAAAGGTTATTTATAATAACTTGGAGAATAAACTTCAAAATCAGCAAAGTCCTGCTTCCGTTGAATTGATGAACGATATTTATGCAGATTTTTATGTAGGAAATAGATTTACCTCATTACAAGAAGAGTATCGATTAGTTCAACGATATTTTCCAGAACTAGACTCTGTTGCTTTGGTTAGGAATTTGGCAAAAGTATATTCACCCCAAAAGATGCATTATCTATTGCGAGCAAATGAAAAAGCTAATGAGGAAGTGAATGGAGATGCGACTTTGATGTCAATTATAAAAGAAGCCAGAAAACAATCTTCGAAACGGTATAATAAATACTTTTCTGTACCGGATGAATTATGTCAATTACCGTCGGGGGGACATATTGTCAGAGAAGAAAATATACCGGAGATAGGAGCTGTGTCTCTTTGGCTAAATAATGGTACGCGCGTTATATTTAAGTCTTCAGAACTCGATAAGGGGAAGGTGTTGTTGACTGGTTTTCGGAAAGGTGGGCTTTATTCTTTAGATTCTCTGCATTATTATACAGGTATATTCGCTCCCAGTATTATCTCACTTTCCGGAGCTGGGAATTTTTCAAGGGATGCATTGAACTATTTTCTGGCAGGAAACTCTGCTTCTATGCGTCTACTTGTTGATAAGACACGTACTGGACTAGCTGGAGTATCACAGGTAAAGGATATGGAAACAATGTTCCAACTACTCTATACCAAATGGATGTACCCTCAGTTGGATACAGCAATTTGTAAACAAACAATAGAGAAGACAAAAGAAAATTATCGTGTCAAACAAAAAAGTCCGACGGAGGTTTTTCAGGAAGAATTAATGTGGCTTTTGAACGGACGAAATTACACAAATACAATACTTTCTGATTCTTTAATAACACGATATGTAAAGCAAGAGGATATGCTTCCTCTATTCAATCGTTTTTATGGTGCAGCGAAAGATTACACTTTTGTTATTTTGGGAGACTGTACTATAGAAGATATAAAGCCGTTAATCACTATATATATCGGTGGATTACCTAAAGGATCGAATGATACAGATTGGCGTTATACAGAACGTAATATACCTCATAAATCCCGTTCATTGATACATCACACGGGGGATTCTCCTAAAGCATCAGTTTCATTGATTTTCCAGCAAGACAGTTTGTTAGAGGAGTTTAGCTCATTCACATTGAAATCGAATGTAATGAAAGCGATGTTGCGCACTTGTTTACTTAACCGTTTGCGTGAGGAAATGGGAAAAGTCTATAGTGTAAGCGTAGCTTCAAGTGCGGGTCTATATCCTTCTTTCTTATCACGAACGATGATTGGATTTGTCTGCTTGCCAGAGGATGTTGATAGTTTGGTTAATGCTACACAAGAAGAATTACAAAGACTTTATGAATATCCGGAATCATTTGAAGGCATATTAATGGATGTTAAGAGTAATCTTTTGAAAGATTTTGAATTGGATAAACAAAAAAACTCTTTTTGGACTTCTTGGATTCGCAATTCCATATTCAATCAACAGGAGGATTGGAAATATCTGAATGATTATGCACAAACTGTAAATAGTATAACAGCAAAAGATATTTCTTCTTTTGCAAAATCTTTATTGAGCACTACTCCTATGATAAAAGCTGTACTTTACCCTAAGAATTAGTAATAATATGATTGTATAACAGGACTCCGGTCCACAAATATTTATGATATGAATAGAATGAAAGATTTATTTTGGATGGCAGTAATTGTTTTGTTTGCTGCGTTTTCATCTTGTTCGGATGACAAGAATGATGGGACAGATGAAGGAGTTGAAGCTAAGCTGTTAACCTTTGGGTTTTATGCTGAAGATAATTCAAGTATATTATCAGATGATTATATAGCTACCCTATCTTCCACAACAGCTAAGGTTACTATGCCTGCATTTATAGACAAAAGTGCACTTGTTGCTCGCTTTACGACGAATGATGGTAATATAGTCTTAGTGGATGGGGTTACACAAGTTAGCGGTGCTACTGCCAATGATTTTACAGCTCCTGTAGATTACATTGTTAGTAATGGAAAACAGAATGTAAAGTATACGGTAACAGTTGCTAAGTCTTCTAATATGGCTTGGGTAAGAATGCCGGACTTTACAGCGACATCAGTTTTTAGTGGATCTGTTTTAAAAATAAACCCCGTGGATCAACTTCCATATCTTGGTTTTAAACTAAAAGAAGAAGAGAAAATGGCTGTCATAAAACTTGTTGATGGTACAACTTGGACAGCAGTTGGTTCTTTAGAGGGCTTTGGAGGAGAAGTTAGTTTGTCAAATTATGATTTTGATATTGACAAGGACGGAACTCCTTATGTTGTTTATTCTGATAACAGCGCTACCACAGTTGCAGGTGCTGCGTCTTTAATGAAATGGAATGGGACTACCTGGAATTATGTAGGTAATCAAGGATTTGTAAATGCTCAATCACAGCAATTACATTTAAGAGTATTAGATAATGGAGAGGCTATTGTTTCACAAGTGAACAATAGCAACAAAGTTTCTTTCCCAAGACGAGTATTGGTTATGTCTATTTATCAAAACAGTTGGGCGAGTAGTGAATTGCCACTTTTGGCTTCTGGGACTCCAGTCTATAATTGTAATCTTGCTAAGACAGAGCATGCCGCCTATTTGTTAGTGATTAATCGTGGGACAGTAGCAGGTGTAAATTATGGTCATTCAGTGTATGAATATAAAAATGGAACATGGAGTATTCTATTAAATAATTATGTAGAACCAAATGCTACTCAGACTGGCATTGTTGGACTGGATATTGAAGCGGAAGAAAATGGTACACTTTATATCTTAACAAGTGATGATGCTGTGACATCAGGTGTGTATAACTTGAGACTAAAGAAATATGATCCGGTAACAAAACAATGGTCTACAGTAGGGGGAAATCCATTGCCTTTGGATTTTAAAACCTCAACTTCAACTTCAGTGGCCATATCAATAGCTCCTGATGGTACTCCTTTTGTTGCCTACAGAGATGAACAAGATCAAGATTATCCAAAGGTTATTTATTTGGATAATGAAACTAAGCAATGGTCAGATCCTCATAAATTAGCAGATATTGCTTCTAGTAATTTGAATATAGCTTTTTCCTCCACAGGAGTTGGATATATTTCATTTACAGATGCCAATAACCATGCTATAGTTTTTAAATATACAGATAAGTAAATGCTATGCTTTTAATAAAATAATGTAAATGCGAGGAAGGGCATAAATGGTTTTACCTTAAGATGTCCTTCCTTGTTTTTATATTAATAAAATGAAAAAATGAAAAAGTTCATGATTATATATATATTCTTCTTATTTGGCAGTCTTGTTTCCACAAAATGCTTGGCTCAAGATGCTGCTTGGATAGAAGGTTGTGTCTATGAAGATAGTAATCAAAATGGGATTCAGGACAAAGGAGAAAAAGGTATTTCGGGAATAGCCATATCTAATGGAGATACTGTTCTACTTGCAGATAAACAAGGACATTTCAGAATCAGACTTTCTAAGGGAAACAGTATCTTTCCGATTTTTCCGAATAATTGGACACTATTGTCTAATCAAATAGTAAATTCAGGATTTTATTATTGGAATAGTCATGGGGATACCGAGACGCAACAAATCAATTTCGGATTGAATAAGAAAAAGGTGAATAAGCATTTCTCAATAAACGCAATAGGAGATGTACAAGTCGGTAATTCTCAGGAGTTGGATTATGCTTCACGTTCTTTATGGTCAGAACTTTTGCAAGCAAATTCGTCTTCGTTCAATATATTTCTAGGTGATTTAGTGAATAATAATTTAAATTTATTTCCCGCTATCAAACAAATGATGGAACTATTGCCTGTACAATCATGGACAGTTATAGGTAATCATGATCGGGATGCTGATTCTATAAGGATTAATCAAACCTTTTCATATAATACAGCTTTTGGATCAGCTACTTATGCTTTTAACGAAGGAAACGTACATTTTATTGTTCTCAATAATGTCTATGGTAAAGGAACACGTTCATATATAGGTAAGATTTCTGATAGTCAATTGCGCTTTGTCTCAAATGATCTGAAACTTGTACCTAAAAGTGCTCAGATCGTACTTTGTATGCATATTCCATTAGTACATACTATTAATTCTTCCGCATTGATTGAGATATTAGAAGGACGAGGGAATGTTTTAGCTTTGGCTGGACACATGCATCAGGTGGAGAGGAATTTTTTACATGGTCAGGATGTTTGTGTACATGAATTAGTAACAGGGGCTTCTTGTGGTTTCTGGTGGGTGGGAGAAAAGGATTGGGAAGGTATTCCGTCTGCTTTGATGCAATGTGGTACTCCTCGTAATTATTTTGTTTTTGATTTTACAGAGAAAGGCTATTCTTTCCGGTATAAGGGCATAGGGATGGATGCTTCCCGACAGATGAATATTTGGATTGCTGGTATTGACTCGACAGATGTTTATGTCGATGAATTGAGAAACAAACACCAGGGAGAAATGCTTGTAACTGTTTATGGAGCTTCAGATAGTACAGTAGTACGTTGTCGTTTGGATAATGGTGAATGGTTGTTATGTGAGAAGAAAGAAGAACTTGATGTGAATGTAGCAAGAGTGAGAAATTGGAATCAGCTAAAAATATATCCAACTCGTTTTAATCGTAGAAATCCGTTCAGAAGGCAATCTTCTCCTCAAATTTGGGGACTACGATTACCTAAAGAGTACTGTGAAGGTGTTCATTTGATTGCTGTTGAGGCTTCTGATCAATGGGGATTTAAAGCTAGTGGCGAACGCTGCTTTTATTATCAAAGATAGTATTCTTATTAAGGAATTCTGTATATCTGTAAATCGAGCCGATATCTGTCTTACTGGATAATCGGACACATTGGGTTACATGATTAACAAGTAACTTCATCTCTTTTACTATGATATAAATGAAGCAATATAAGTCGCTTCCGGTGAAGTCCGAAAAAACAAAATACTTATATTTCTTTTGTTGCAGAACATTTTGCTCCTGACGTCAACCTTTTTTCGGAATAATTTGTTTACTTTGTGTCACCTTATTTACACTGACACATTTTACATGAAACGAAAATGGATACGTTGGGTAAGCTGGATATTGCTTACTCCTATAATACTCTTTGTAATACTAATGGTATTGCTTTATGTTCCTCCCGTTCAGAATCTTTTGCGTCGGGAGGTTACTGCATACGCTTCTAAAGCAACCGGCATGCAGATTCAGGTGGAGCGGATAGACCTTCGTTTCCCGCTTAATCTGTTGGTACGTGGCGTGGAGGTTATTCAACAGCCGGATACCCTTTTGTCTTTGGAAAGTCTCAATGTTCGTGTACAGGCATGGCCGTTGATAAAAGGAAAAGTAGAAGTGGATGAAGTCACTTTGAGCCGGGTAGCCGTTAATTCAGCCGATTTGATGGAGGGAATGAAGATTAAAGGCGTTTTGGGACGTTTCTTCCTGCAAAGTCATGGCGTCGATCTGTCTAATGAACTAGCGGTAATCAATCAGGTCGAACTATCCGACACTCACGTGCAGCTACTGATGAATGATACCACAACTACGCCCAAAGATACCACAGCTTCTGCTCCGATCAACTGGAAAGTAGCTCTTCATCAGTTGAAATTGAAAAATGTATCGTTCAGTATGCAACTTCCTGCTGATTCCATGCGTATGGCGGCCCATATTGGAGAAGCAGCCATTGATGATGCTCAAGCAGATTTGAAGAATCAATACTACGACCTGAAGAAGTTCTTATTATCGGGAACCTCCGCCAGCTATGATACCGGAACAGCTCAACCGGCAGAGGGCTTCGACGCTTCTCATATTGCCGTCCGGGATATTCGCATCGCTCTGGATTCCTTGCTGTATAAAGGGAGGGATATGAACGCAGTCATTCGTGAATTTACCATGAACGAACGTTCCGGATTGAGCGTCACTTCCCTGACGGGTAGAGCCTACTCCAATGATTCTGTTATCTGTGTTCCCGGTTTGAAACTGAACACTCCTCATTCTGAAATCGATTTATCTGCCCATACCTATTGGGAACTGGTCAATATCCCCACTACGGGACGCTTATCCGCCCGTCTCAATGCCTATATCGGCAAAGAAGACGTCATGCTGTTTGCCGGCGGTCTGCCCGAAAGCTTCAAAGAAGCCTATCCATTTCGTCCGCTCGTCATCCGTGCCGGCACGGACGGCAATCTGAAAGAAATGCAGATTTCCCGTTTCACGGTAGACCTGCCGGGTGCTTTTGCATTGGAGGGCGGTGGCCTTTTGGAAAACCTCACCGACAGCCTCACACGCACCGGAACCATCGGCCTGAAAATGACCACTCAAAACCTGAACTTCCTGACCGCTCTGTCGGGAGAAGCGCCTAATGGTACGCTTGTCATTCCTGACAGCATGAATCTGGTGGCGAAAGTGGATATCAAAGGTCCTGAATATAAAGCAAATCTCCGTTTGAAAGAAGGACAAGGAGCTATGGACGTGAATGCAGCCTTGAATACCACTACCGAAGTCTATAAGGCTGATCTGAAAATAGACAATCTGCAACTTCATAGTTTCCTCCCGAAAGACTCTATCTATGAACTTTCTCTTTCGGCTGCGGCTAATGGTCGTGGATTAGATGTCATGTCCTACCATTCATTTGCCAAATTGAATCTTTCATTAGATCAGCTTCATTATGCTAAATACCATCTTTCCAATCTTGATCTGACGGGAGAACTTAAAGGCGCATTGGTCACTGCACATCTGACAAGTGACAATGCTTTATTGAAAATGACAACGGATGCTGAATACAATCTGGCACACAGCTACCCCGACGGTAAAATAACGATTGATGTCACCCAACTGGATTTGCATGAACTGGGAATCATGCCGGAGCCAATGAAGCGTCCGCTGACTTTCAATTTTTCGGCAGAGGCTCGTCAGAACCGCGTATTTACCCATTTAATCTCCGGAGATATGAAACTCGATTTGAGTGCACGTTCCGGTGTTAATCCTTTGATTCGTCAGTCCACTCATTTTATGGATGTACTGATGAAGCAGATTGATGAGAAAGCCTTGAATCACGCTGAATTACGCAAAGCATTGCCAACTGCTATTTTCTCTTTCTCCGCAGGACAAGAGAACCCTTTGGCATATTTCCTGGCTACCAAGAAGATAGCTTACCATGACGCTTCAGTGAAATTCGGAACGGCTCCCAACTGGGGAATTAATGGAAAAGCCGCTATCCACGCCTTGAAAGTAGATACCTTGCAATTGGATACCATCTTCTTTACCGTCAAACAAGATACCACACTCATGAAATTGCGTGCCGGAGTTATTAACGGTCCCAAGAATCCGCAATTCTCCTTCTCTACCACACTGACGGGAGAAATTCGTGATCGGGATGCCGAATTGCTGGTAGACTTTAAGAATGGAAAAGGAGAAACAGGAGTATTACTCGGTGTCAATGCACGTCCCTTGTTCGAGGGCAAAGGAAAAGGCGATGGACTGGCTCTCACCTTGATTCCGGAAGAACCGATAATCGCCTTCCAGAAGTTTCATTTCAATGAAAATCATAATTGGATTTATGTGCATAAGAATATGCGTGTATACGCCAATGTAGATATGTGGGATGACGAAGGAATGGGATTCCGTGTACATTCTGTACGGGGAGACACCGTTTCTCTACAGAATATTGATGTGGAAATCCGAAGAATCAGTTTGGCTGATTTGAGCAGTGTACTTCCTTACTTCCCGGAAATAACCGGTTTATTCTCTGCGGAAGCGCACTATGTACAGACCGAAAAGGATCTTCAACTTTCGGTTGAAGCAGCTATTGATGAATTGACTTATGAACGTCAACGAATTGGTGACGTGACAGTGGGAGCCACCTGGCTGCCAGGCGAACAGGGAAAACAATACCTGAACGCCTATCTGAATCATGACAAAGTGGAAGTGATGGTGGCGGATGGTAAGCTGGTTCCAACCCAGACAGGAAAAGACAGTCTGGAAGTAAACGCTACTCTGGAGCATTTCCCGCTACGTGTAGCTAACGTATTTATTCCTGATAAAATGGCTACGCTGGCCGGTGATATGGATGGTAATCTGAATATTGCGGGTAGCACCGAGCAGCCTTTGATAAATGGCGAACTGATATTGGATAGCGTTTCTGTTCTTTCCCGCCAATATGGTGCTAATTTCAGGTTCGACGACCGTCCGGTACAGATAAAGAATAATCGGTTGGAATTTGATAAATTCGCTATCTATACAACTGGAAAAACTCCATTCACGATTGACGGATCTGTTGATTTCAGGGATATGTCCCGACCGATGGCAAATTTGAATCTGCTGGCGCAGAACTATACGCTTTTGGATGCCAAACGTACCCGCGAAAGTCTGGTCTACGGAAAAGTATATGCTGATTTCCGGGCAACGGTGAAAGGGCCGTTGGATGGATTGAACATGCGTGGAAACATGAGCCTGCTGGGTAATACAGACGTTTCCTATATCTTGACCGACTCGCCGTTGACGGTACAGGATCGTTTGGGAAGTCTGGTAACCTTTACTTCGTTTAGCGACACCACTACGGTTGTCCAACAAGAAGTGCCGACTGTTTCTTTAGGCGGGTTGGACATGGTGATGATGGTACATATCGATCCATCCGTCCGTTTGAAAGTCGATTTGGATGCAAGCAATGACAATCGTGTCGAACTGGAAGGGGGAGGTGACCTCTCTATGAAATATACTCCGCAAGGTGATCTGACATTGACCGGACGCTATACGTTGAGCGGCGGTTTGATGAAATATGCTTTGCCTGTCATCGCTGCCAAAGAATTTGCTATCGACAACGGCAGCTATGTGGAATGGACGGGAAATCCTATGGACCCGATGCTGAACTTCAAAGCAACCGACCGTATCCGCGCTTCTGTCTCCGAAGGAGAGAATGGCGGAACACGTATGGTTAATTTCGATGTGTCCATCGTCGTCAAGAACCGACTGGATAATCTTTCTTTCGCCTTTGACGTATCTGCCCCTGAAGACGCAACCATACAAAATGAATTGACGGCTATGGGCGCGGAAGAGAGAGGTAAACAAGCCCTCTATATTATGGTTATGAAAACCTATCTTGGCACCGGACCGATTGGTGGCGGAGGTGGTGGACTGGGTAAACTGAATATGGGTTCCGCACTGAACTCCGTATTAAGCAGCCAAATCAACTCATTGATGGGGAACCTGAAAAATGCCAGTGTTTCTGTCGGTATCGAAGATCACGATTTGTCGGATACGGGTGGTAAGCGTACGGATTACAGTTTCCGTTATTCACAACGTCTCTTTAACAACCGTTTCCAGATTGTAATCGGAGGTAAGGTTTCTACAGGTGAGAATGCGACGAATGATGCGGAATCCTTTATCGATAACATCTCTTTGGAATATCGTTTGGATAGAACCGGAACCCGTTATGTCCGTCTGTTCTACGATAAAAACTACGAGAGTGTACTCGAAGGCGAGATTACGGAAACCGGAGTCGGTCTGGTACTTCGCAAGAAACTGGACAAACTCAGTGAACTGTTCATCTTTAAGAAAAAGAAGTAAGCATGAAAGGGATATATAATAACATATTAGCAAGTTGTCTGATTGGTATCATTTTGTTTTCGGGCTGTTCGGTGACAAAACACCTGCCTGAAGGGGAGGTACTTTATACAGGAGGAAAAACGGTGGTGGAGAATAAGTCGGCAACACCGGTAGGAGAGACGGCTTTAACAGAGATTGATGCGGCTCTTGACAAAACTCCCAGTACAAAGATGTTAGGAGGCCTTCTGCCTATTCCTTTTAAAATGTGGATGTATAACGACTTTGTGAAATACAAAAAGGGATTTGGAAAGTGGATGTTCAACCGCCTGGCTGCCAACCCTCCGGTATTTATTTCCACTGTCAACCCGGAAGTGCGTATCAAGGTGGCTACTAACTTGCTCCGTGATTATGGCTATTTTAATGGGAAAGTGACTTATGAAACCTTGGTGGATAAGAAAGACAGCCTGAAAGCAAG